>Ga0066709_100000142_pt1 | contig 29842 bp, 20 predicted proteins | sample GraSoiAngelo_158_FD_79665 | JGI IMG/M metagenome (GOLD analysis project Ga0066709, IMG submission 79665) | Grasslands soil microbial communities from the Angelo Coastal Reserve, California, USA - 14_1009_16_30cm | ecosystem: Environmental > Terrestrial > Soil > Grasslands | place: USA...
ACCCTGCCGCAGGTTCGCGGGCTGAACTGGGATCCTACAGGGCCCCACCAGGCCCCCACCGGCCCCTCACTCACTTATGATCTGAAGGTCAAGTTTCTCGATTCCGCGCCAACCGTTGGAACGGTGTTGAAGACGGACTCACGCATCAGATTTTCCGATTCGAACTTCAACAACATTTGGGATACCGGCGAGACGATTGTCTATGATGCAAACAACAACTCGCAATACGACAACGGTGAACGGATTATCGCAGGAATACTACCCAGTTCCGCCGCCTTGAAGACCGACCCTAAGATACGATTTGTCGATATCAATTTCAACAATGCTTGGGACCCAGGCGAGGCCGTTGTCTACGACGCCAATCTTAACGGGATCTACGACTCGTCCGAGCCGGTCATGGCCGCCCGGGCCTCCCCCTTCCAGGCGTCAGAAACAGTCGACGCTCATTTGAAATTCGTCGACTCAAACGCCAACAACATCTGGGACCCTGGAGAATCAATGGTCTATGACAGCAACAACAACGGGCTCTATAGCGCCACCATCGACGCTCACATCAAATTTGTCGACCTGAACAGCAACAACGCATGGGACGCGGCCGAACCCGTGGTATACGACGCTAACAATAACAATCTATACGATACCGGCGACATTGTAATAGCTGGTTCCCCAGCGTCCGGAACGACGCTAAGGACCGATTCTCGCATCAAGTTCGTAGACACCAATCGAGACGGGTCTTGGGAACAGGGAGAAGCGGTCATCTATGACTCCAACAGCAACAGCATCTTCGATTCGGGAGAACCTGTCATAGCTTCGGCAGCTCCTTCACCCCAGACATCGTTGGCAACCGACGGCAAGATCAAGTTTTGGGATAGGAATGGCAACAATCTCTGGGACGCAGGTGACTCTGTTGTATACGACGACTTTCAGAAGGGTTACTACAACGCGACGATAGACCCTAAGGTCAGGTTTCTCGATAACAACGCCAACGGTCACTGGGACGTGGGAGAACCGGTGATATACGACAAGGACAACAGCGGCGCCTACTATTTCGGAGATCTTGTCATTGCCGGTACTCCGCCTAACTTGATCGATTGCCCTTGTGCTTTGACCAACGACGTTCACTTTCGGTTTGTCGACACCTACAGGGATGGCCTATGGGTCCAAGGTGAGGCAGTAACCTACGAGACAGATTCCAACAACGTATACGATAGCGGGGAGACGATAGTTGCCGGCTCCGTTCAGCCTGGAACCCTCCTAAGTGAACCAGTGGTTGCCGGCAGCACTCCCCCGGTTGGAACACAGCTGAAGGTGGATTCAAGGATCAAGTTCTCCGACACCAACGCCAACGGTGCATGGGATCCAGGCGATCCAGTAATCTACGATAACAACAACAACAATCTCTACGACACCGGCGAGCCTTTGATAGTGGGCACAAACCCTATTGTAGGCACCCTGCTCAGCGAGCCGGTTATTGCAGGGCCTGTGCCTGTGGTCGGCGCAACCCTGAAGGCCGACCCCAAGGCCAAGTTCATCGATGCTAACGCCAACCTCAGATGGGATCCAGGCGAAGTCGCAGCATACGATAGCAACGGCAATGGGAAATATGATTTGAGTGAACCCGTGATTTCCGGCGCTGCACTAACCGATGGCATCTGGAACCCCGGCGAGCCAGTCGTTTACGATGCCAACAATAACAGTAGCTACGACACGGGCGAAACCCTGATTGTTGGGGCCACCCCTACGATCAACTCTTCCCTCAGCACCGATCCGCTGATTAGATTCATAGACTCCAATGGTAACAACCAGTGGAACCCGGGCGAAACAGTAGTCTACGATAGTAACAACAACGACCTTTACGACTCAGGGGAGTCGATCGTCGCAGGAACACCCCCTGCAGTCAAGCTTGCCTTTGCACCCTCGGTTGCCCCCGATCCGTTGGGCCGGGTCTGGCTGGTCTGGAACGAGAAATCGCCTGGCGCCCAAAACCCAAATGTGTTCTTTAGAATGTGGAACAGTTCGAACTGGACCAGTAAGCAGCAAGTCACCAACGACCTGAACGTGAACAACTTCGATTTTGTTGCGCCACTCGCTAATCAGACGATGATTATCTTATGGTCCTCCAATAGGACTGGGCATCCTCAACTCTTCTACAGGCTCTACGCTAGCGGCGTGACCAACCCCTATCCTACGACGAATCCGATCCAGTTGACGTCAAACTCGATGTATGATGTTTCGCCAAGTGCAGTCCAGGATAGGAACGGGCGGATCTGGGTGGCCTGGGCTCGACAGAACTCGGCCAAGACGACCAGTGATATCTACTACAAATATTACAACGGGACTTCTTGGTCAGCCGACTTTTCGCTGCCAAAGGGATCGAGCCCCTCCCTCTTCGAGAATAGCCCCTCCCTAACCCAAACCAAAGACGGCAGAATATGGGCCCTCTTCTCTTCAAACGATACCGCAAACGCCAATCTATACTACACGACCACCACCGGAACTCTTTCCTCCCTACCCCCTGCGGGCATCCCATCTGGATCCTGGACAACCAAGACTCCAATCCTAGGGAGCGGGGACGAGGACGACCGACCCTCCATCGTTCAATCGAGAGATGGGACAATATGGATCTTCTATCAAAAGTCCATCCTCTCGGGAGCCGAATACATCTACTATGGCTCTAGCGCAGACAACGGCGCCACATGGACGAGCCCGACATCGTTTTCAACCGGAACCGATGACAGCCCATCAGCGGCACAAATGGGCGATCACAAGCTATGGGTATTTTGGAATAGACAAACAGCAACACAACAGCTAATGTATATCTTTTCAGACCAGATAGCCGGTATTCATGATATCGGTATCAGAGGTCTCTCCTCCATTCCAAGCCTTGTAGAATCCGGAGACAGGTTCAACATCACGGTCACTGCGACAAACTATGGCGATTTTCAGGAGAACACAGTGCTGACGCTAAAACTCAACAGTACCATTCTTACGTCCATCAACCTAAGCCTTAGCAGCGGGCAGTCCCAACTCATATTCTACTCATACCAGACTGTTCAGCCGGCCTGGGGGAGATACACACTTACTTCATCGATCCCCATTTTGGTGGGAGAGAATACGATCAATCAGGGAGACAACTCAATGTCTATCGGGCCAGAAAGAGTCTCTCCACCTGGTGATGTCAACCGGGACGGAATCGATAACATACTAGACGTGGCATTGGTGGCTTACTCGTTTGGATCTAGACCCGGAAGCCCAACATGGAACCCAGTCGCGGACATCAACCGTGATGGGGTCGTCGACATTCTCGACGTCGCGCAGGTCGCATTCTACTACGGACGAGGAGTCTAGTAAGAGCAACCGCTTAGGCCTTGTTCAACGCGCCAAGGGCGCACGTGTCCGCAGACATCTCCGGCAATCAGGAGGTTGCTTCAACAAGCTTAAGCATAATAGTTTTTCCGATAGTGATAAATTCCCAGCCCTGTCTCTAGGCTCGATTTCGTAGTTGAGATTCACCTACGCAAAGATAGCGTTGATCATTCTTCTTGCCTTCAACGCTGTTTCCATCTATAGGGTGCAGGTGCCAGCGGTTCGTGGAGTAACCCAATCGGGCGCGACAACCTTCTCGCCCTTCGGCCCCGCGACAAACACACTCATCATGCAGTTCTACTCGGACTTCGGTACAATGTTCAACAGCTTCCAGGCGGGAGGAGTGGACATTACTGACTGGCCAGCATTTCCTGCTAACATTTTGTGCAGCACCACAAATGACCCCAATTGCTACCCAACTCACCCTGACTTCTTTCTCACCAACCCAACATCAGAATTCGGAATCTTCCAATTGGACATCAACAATCACGCCGGCCTCTTCGGAATATCCCAGCAGGCTCCTAGGACAACCAGCCCGCCAGGAATAATCAGCAGTAGCACTGTAAGCACCACAAGCTGCGCAACGGGATTCGGCCGCCTGAACGTGATTCTCGTAAACAAGGAAGAGGGCAACACCATTATCAAAGATTCGCTGAACACTGTAACTGCTGCGGGTCCGCAGACCTTTACGGTCTACGACTCTGGCAACGGCGGAGCTAACGAACCCAACGGAAACTACACCCTCCCCGGCCCGCCCGCGTGCATGCTCACAGGAACATATGCGATAAGCACCCTAGCCTATGGAGGAACAGCAACAGTGACAGTCGGCAGCTCTCAGATCGTAACTGTCACGTTCGGAGTCAACTACAACAGTCCCAGCACAGTGAGGCCAACCCAGGCGGGGATTGAGCTGAGGAGAGCGATGGCCCACCTTCTGAATAAGCCGCAGTTCATACTGGGTCCTACCCTCAAAGGCCTGGCCGCCTGCGACGACCTGCTTGCCCCTCCGAGCCAGAACTTGGCGTTCGGTTCCTGCCATCCTTCGGCAGATGGTTTGCCAGCAATTCCTCAATCGGTTCTTGACGAAGATTGTGCAGAACACCCCTGGTTCAATCCGAGTAACTGCCATCCCGTGGCCGCGTACCTATTGAACAACTCACTGGTGGGTCCCGGTCAGCTTTGGTGGGCAAACACGGGTGCCACGGTCGGCTCTACCCAGGGCTATCCTAGCACCACCGATATCAGAGCCGCATGCGATCACCTGATACTGGCCGGTTTCGTCATCACGCCGTCTAGTTCTACCTGCCAAGATGTGGCTCGCGCGTCAGTCGGCACCGCTCCGAAACCCGGATATGCACACCTAGTCACGACCAGCCAAGTTATTTTCTATATCAGAACTCACGCTCCCCGCGAGGCCTTCGGCCAGATCATAGCGGACAGTCTGGACTTTCTCTTCGGAACCGCCAACAATGGCGCGACCCTCGGCGCTGCCCCGACCAACGTAGCCTGCGCAATCAACTATGGATTCAAATCCCCGACTCCCGGTTGCACACCGCAATACTATGGGATCAGCGACATAGCCAACATTGTCTTTGGCGACGGTCTCATTCCAGATCAGTGGGGACTCTACACTGGGGGGTACTCGCTTACTTCAACTCCGGACGACTTGTATTCGCTGCTTCACAGCCAATTCGCCAGCAATATCTGCGGTGGGGTGATAGCGAATTCTCCTAACGACTATCGGTTTTATTGCAACCCGTCCTATGATGGACGCGCATCAGCCGCAGAATTTTCAAGCTCGCTGAGCCAAGCGATCAGCCTCTTTTCAGACGCCGCTCTCACCATGCATCGGACGGTCTCGGCCATTCCTGTCTTCAGCAGATACGAGCAGTTCGTTGCCCTCAATGCATGGAGTTCGCAAGGCACTCCGACGCCCCAAAGGTCGAGTCTGGTCGCTGGGATAGGAACCGGTTTCCAGGCCGGGTCTATCGGAGGCTTCTGGTCTCTTCTGAACATGCGATGCAACACAGCCTATGCACCGGTAAACTCCGCATTCAAGTGTGGTGGGGGAACGCCGGGGCTGATCAGAAGGTCCGTATCGCAAGACACTAGTAACCTGAGCCCGTTTCAGGCGACCACTGTCTGGGAATTTGACGTAATCAATAGCATCTTCGACACGATGTTGCAGTCTAACCCGTCAACCGGGGGAAGCGGGCTGCAGCTTGTCGACTGGATGACTACAAGTCACTCTTCGAGTTACAATCCGACAGAGCTCTCTTGCGTAAGGTTAACCTGTGTCAACGGGACTACCACCCAAGTCTGGCATTTGAGGAGCGACCTCAAGTTTCATGACGGTGTCAGCGTTACAGCTAGCGATGTGGTCTTCAGCATTATCGCACTTAGAGATGTCCCGTCTGCGATCTTCCAGCCCAACGTGGCAAATGTGGCTAGTGCGGTTGCGCTTGATCCCTCCACAGTCCAAGTCAAGCTTATCCATCAGAGTCCGTTTTACGAGGTAAACCTCGGCTCCATACCTATCCTTCCCAAACACATCTGGGGCCCGTTGTGCGGTTCTCCAATCGGTGCCCTTGGGAACAGGTGCGCTGACCCGGCCTTCGATCCTCTGACCTCGCGGGTCATGATCGGAAGCGGACCCTTTGTCTGCTACAGCATCAGCAGCGGTCTCGTTGGAGGCTCGTGCAGCCAGAACGGTGATGGCAGTCCCGGAGGGCAGGCGGTCAGCTTCGGAGGCCGGATCATTCTGAAGGCAAACCCGACCTATATGCGAGGTCCTAGGGCGCTTCAGGGAAGCAGCCTCCAAGGTCTTAGTTGGGCCGACAGGAACAACGATGGCGTTGTCAATATCTTGGATATAGCTGACGTCGCATTCCACTTTGGAATGTCAGACTCTTACTGGGATCATCCTCTCTACGGGGTCCAGCCTGGAATTGTCGATATAGGCGAAGTATCAAGGGTGGCTTTCTACTTTGGAAGCGGAACCACAACCCCGTTTTCGGTGTCCCAATTGATGGGCATGGATCCTCAGGTTGATCCATTCAGCATCGACCTTACAAACTCAGGCGGACCGTTGATGTACTACCAAGGTGGGATGCTTGCTTCGGGCCAGCTAACGGTCAAGATGGTAGCAACCTCGGGCACTCCCAACCCTGGGTCGTTCACTGGGACACTGATAAATTCGTTAGGGGGCGTAGTCGCCACCTCCACCGGCACAACGGGAACCTTACCCTCCATCGTCCTCTTGCGATTTGGAACTGTGAGTTCGGGGAGCTACCAGCTTAAGATAGCATTCAATGCAGGTCCACAGCCGGTATACACTATTTCTCTTATTGTCTAGAATTCACTTTAGAGTTCATGTCTGATCGAGGGAAACTGATCTTCGACTCTAAGAGTTCCAAGAAAAGTGAGAATTATTGGCAGCAATCCAATCCGGACCAACGTTGTCAAGCGAGGCACTGCCGATTTTCCACAGCCAGCTGAAACTATATTAGTCCAAAATTAGCGTGCGTGTAACGTCTGGTTGTGAATTTTGCAATGCTTGTTAAACCGAGGGTCAGTGTTCGCGCGTTAGTGATATTTGCGGCATTATTGTTCGGTAGCGTTTCAACAGCTTTTTTTGCCGCTGACCTTTTCAACCCGAACCAGTCATCGCTTTCCCACGGACAACCAGTGCTCTTCGCTCCGCCTGATAATAATGTTCTGGGGATAGTCTGTGGTTATGGTGCTTCGGATCCGTCTCAGCCTTTTCCTGTTGCTATAACGACCAAGGATGGTAACGTGCTAGCTCCTGGCACTGTCAATTCGAGTTGTGATTGGGCGGGCGATGTGGATGGTGATGGTGCTCTCGATCCTCTAGCCTCGGACAATCCTTCTCTTCTCCCAGCGGGTTCCGGGGGCGGGTTTATTGCTGATATTGTGGTTACAAATCTTAACACGAGTATCAACGGTTTCGATCTTACGCTGAACTATGATACTCGTGTTTTGAACGCTGTTTTGATTGACCAGTCGGGTCTTCTGTATGGGGGTAACAATGGTTGCCCGAACGGTAATCCGTTATGCACTTTCTCTACTGCCCTCACCATCGACCGGTCGATTGGAGAGGTACGCGTTGTTCAGGCGCTTCTTGCCGTTACTTCGGGTCCCGGTGGTAACTGTAACACAACTGTAAATCCGAATTGTGTAAATGCTAATCAGGAGTTGTTTCGGATACGATTTGACGTTGTTGGCTCGGGAAAAGGGTTCATCAGCTTTGCAACGAACCCTCTTCAGAACGTTATCGTCTGCCAATGCACACCTAGCGCCGTTCCGCACACAAGTCAGGACTCGAGTTTCAGCACAGACTCGCTATTCGCTTTGGTGAACGGAGTAAATTCTTTCGAGAATGGTTACAATGTCTCTTGGACTCTTTCCCCTAGCCCTGAAGTGCCTGGGTCAACTCTCACCTTCACGGCTGTCGCTTCTTGCGGAAACTGTACTGCTCCATTTACATATTCTTGGGATTTCAGCAGTCAAGACTCTGCTACTTACTCAGCAAAAGTTGATGCTTCCGGAATAACTGCAACTGTTACTGCTCCACCACCCGTCATAAACCGCGTCGCCTTGAACGTTAGCGACAGCGCTACTCCTACTCACCACTGGGCAATCTCGGTAGCGCGTCTACCCCTGGTTTCAGGGACGAGTGGACTGCCTGCCTTGACGCAATTATCCCAAGGCACCGCGGGGGGCTCGTGGACGGCTATGTGGCTGGGAGGAATCGTAACCGGTACATCCGGCTACTCTGGGCAGTGGACATTCTGCCCGGGCACCCCTACAGTGACGACGGTGTGCAGCAATCCCAAAGTTGCTTTCACCCAGAATCCTAGCACCCCAATAACCCAGACAATGTCGATGTCTGGAGTCATCTTCAACTATGCTGGTCTCTACAACAGCTCCGTCCAAGTGTCCGACACCGCTCTCTCCCAAATAGGTCCCTTACCAACAACGGTCACGAGGTTCTTCTTGGTCAACGTCACCGGCCAGACGCCGGCATACACGGTTGCCGTTACTCCAACCCGGACCGCCCAGGTATTGGGGCAACTTGCAAGCTTCTCTATATCAACGACCTATGCAGGTAGCTATCCTGCCGGCTTCCGAGCGAACAGCTTCATCTATCAGATAGACTATGGAGATGGATCAACGAATACTGTTACCGGTGGGCTGTCGGTCCCACTCATAACACACACCTACAATTCTGCGGGAATTTTCCAGGTCAAAATTGTTGCTCAAGAGAATGGTCCTCTCGCCACGACAAAGATTAGAGAGTCTGGTGGTGCAATCGTCGATGCCGTTCAGCAACTCTTGGCTGGAGATTTTAGCCTCACTCCATCCTCCCCGACACCCGGTCAGACAGTTACCTTCGCAGGCACAGCAAGCGGAGGCGCACCCTCCTACACGTACAGCTGGAATTTCGGCGATGGAAGCGTCAACAGCACGGGAAGCTCCCCGACGCACATATATTCTAGTGCGGGTAGCTACAACGTAACGCTGACCGTTACGGATTCCTTCGGGAGCAGTTTCGTCGTTGCTCATATTGTGGCCGTCGGTGCTCAAGGGGTTTCTCCGCTGGTCCTAGCGGCGGGGGTTATTGTGGCAGCGGCCGTGGTTGCTGGACTGGTATTGTTCTTGAGGAGACGAAGGGCAACACTATCCTCCGCGGGCACCCGACCCTAGACTTCCAAATATGATTCGGGTGAAGCGAAATTCTTCCAGAATATTCCATGCTACACGTTTCATTGTTTTTGAGCCATGTATTTTCCGCATAAACTTTTAAGGAGCTTTCAGAACTGGCCTCCTCTGCTCAGAGGATGAACACGTGGAACGCAGGTTTGCAGCGCTCTATCTAATCCTGATTACTGTCTCTTCTCTAGCCACGCTGTCAGTTCGGTATCCCATTGTCCATGCTCAGTCCACAACCGCGATCGTGGGTGTTTGGAGCAGCGTTTACTCGAGCAACAATATTACTGTGACTAATGGGGATCTGGGACCCGGCACCCAGTTTACGATAGACATCAACATTACCGATGCTCCTGAATTCAATGGTTACGAGTTCGCTCTCTTCTACGATCCTACAAACATTACTGTTGTCTCCTGGGACATTGGACCGGGAACAACAATGTTCAACAATCCATTGACAGCAGGATTTGACAACGATATCGTTGGTGGTGCCTTCCGGATTAGCGTCGTCAATCTCGGTAACACGCATTTTTCAGGGAGCGGGACATTGACTCACATCACGTTTGGCGTGAATGGCCTCGGAGCGAGCCCATTAGCCCTGGCTGCGGCGACGCCTAATCCTTCCTCCCGAGCGCAATCCCCTGGTGCAAAGAAACCGGATTGGACATTGCTGGTTGTTACCGACCCGAATTCGGGAACAACTTCGGTCGGGAGTCCCCTGACCACATCTGATGGTGATTTCAGGAACACGGCGGGCCCCGGGAAACTTCCACCGGTAGCTTCCTTCACTTGGTTCCCCGTCACTCCGTTTGAGATGCAGTCTGTTAGTTTTGACGCGTCTGCTAGCTTTGACCCTGACAAGGGCAGTGATCCTGGAAGCGGGATCGCTAGTTATCGGTGGGACTTCGGCGACGGCTCCACTGGAGTCCAAGGCCCTGTTCTTGATCACACGGTACCTTACATAGGAAACTTCTCTGTGGTGCTAACCGTCGTTGACATTGATACTCACTACAAAGGCATCAAGGCCCTTCTCCTGACAGTTTCCCAGACCCCTCAACACAGAATTCAAATTTCGGCACTGTTGCTGAATGGTAATCCGGCTCCGCAGTTGAATTTGGGAGAACGGGTCAACATTGCAGTGACGGTCCTAAACGCTGGGACTTTTGTTGAGATATTCAATCTGACTATTTCGTACGGTCCTCCGGACAAGCTTATTCCTCCGGCATACACGAATGAGGCGATAAAACCGGGCACAAGTCATACAAGAACGTTCAACGCGACACTGGAGACCTCACAGCTAAGCTATGGAAGCCATGAGGTCACGGTGGCACTAACTGACCCAAATGTTGACCCTCCGGTCAAAATAACCAAGGGAGTATTCACTATAGTCGAACCGACGAGTTTTCCCTACCTTCCGATCGGGGTTGGGCTCGCAGTGATCGTTGCGATACCGACTACTGTCCTTCTCCTTAGGAGAAGACGGAAAGAAGACATCGAATAGCCCGTTAGATTCCCCCGTACACCTGGGGGTATCCGAAGCCACCTCGCACACCTCGCACGGGGATAATCTTAAATGGCGTCCCACCGGGTAGCCATTCGAGGAAAAAATAATGAGTATCAAAATATCAACGATAGCACTAATTCTAGCGATAACAGTTCTTACAGCTTTACCAGGAGCATACATCAGATCCGCGCACGCAGTAAACCAGGCAGTTATCCCGACAACTTTCTCGCCTTTCGGCCCGGCAACAGACACTCTGATTCTCCAATACTATTCAGACTTCGGGACAATGTTCAACAGCTTCCAAGCTGGCGAGATAGACGTTACTGATTGGCCAGCCTTCCCTGCAAACATTCTGTGCAGCACCACAAATGATCCTAACTGTTACACGACGTATGCCGACTTCTTCCTAAGCTCTCCAAACATCGGAGGCGCAGCACAGACCGAGTACGGCATATTCCAGCTCGACATGAACCACCACCCTGCAATCTTCGGCAAACCGCAATTGCAAGCAAGGACAGTTCCTTCGCCGTTACTGGCCCCTGCCACATCATCGGCAGGCTGTTCGGCAGGGTTCGCCTCTCTCTCAGTCACGCTATTCAACACAGAAACCGCCCAAATAGTCAAGGACAAACTCAACAACATGACCATCACAGGCCCACAGACCTTCACCACTATGGATTCGGGAGCAAAAGCCACTGGCACAGCCAACGGTATCTATCTATTCCCGTGCAGCGCAACTCAAATTCTGCAAGGTAGTTATGTGGTGAGCAATTCCATCTTCGCAACCTGCACTCCACAGAACCAGGCCCCCTGTACGATAGCCCTCGGAGGAGGGAACGCCTATTCCGTACAGTTCAACTCAGCATGGAACAGCATAAGTAACCAGCAGCTGACTGCCGCTGGCAACCAAATCCACCAGGCGATCGAACACCTGCTGAACAAGCAGGAGTATGTTCTCGCACAGTTCCAAGGCCTAGCAGCGTGTGACGACATCTTCGCACCGCCGAGCCAGGGTCTCGGAGTTGGCAACTGCACAAAAGGTGTAGCACAGGCACGGTCCGATTTCTTGAGCGCGATCGAAGCAGCTGACTGCCCAATTCACACATGGCTTACGAACGCACAATGCGTTGCAGCATACACCGGACAGAATCCCGCTCAATCCTACCGTTTGAACGATACTTCGGTAGGTGCCGGAGCGCTATGGTGGGCAAAGCAGGGTTCGGTCGTAGGCCGCGGGGCCTCAGTCGGAGGCTACCCGAGCATTCAGGACATCAGGGCAGCCTGTGACTTTCTCGTGCTCGCGCAATTCACCATCGCACCTTCAGGACAAACATGCCTTGACGTAGCAAACGCATCTACCGGTTCGCAAGCCCAGTTCCCCAACGGGAAACCAGGGTACGCACACTTGGTGACTTCGGCTCAGGTAACATTTTACATCAGGACAGATCCGAACAGGAAAGGCTTCGGACAAATTATCGCCGATGGCCTGAACTTCCTATTCGGAACCGCTAACAACGGTGCGGTCCTAGGAGCTACACCAACTAACGTTGCTTGTGCCGTAAACTATGGCTTCAAATCAACCCCGAACCCGCCAGGATGCACTCCGCAGTACTATACCATCGGTGACATCGCCGGAATAATCTTCGGCGACGGATTCAGCCCAGATGGTTGGGGCCTATACACGGGAGGATACAACCTCACTCCAACATCCGACCACTTGTACGCTCTAAGGCACACTCAGTTTGCTAGCGTGCAGTGCGGAGGACCGGGAGCTGACTTCCCGAACAACTATGCGTTCTACTGCGATCCACAAGCCGATACGTACAGCGCAGGAGGCGAGTTCGCGTCTAATCCCAACATTGCCTCCGCTTCTCTCACGCAGGCAGCAATTAGAGGAGTACTTGCTCCTGCAGAAGACCCCGTGTTCAGCCGCGTGCAACAGTTCGCAGCACTCAAGTCCTGGGATTGGCAGTCCACATCACCACAACACTCGAGCCTCGTTAACTCTAGAGGGTTTGGCTTCCAGGCCGGCTCTCCGGGAGGCTTCTACACACTACTGAACATGCGATGCAACCCCAACTACACCCCAGGAGCAGCTTACAAGTGCGGTAACGGAACCGCTGGACTCATCAGGAGAGCGGAGTCACAGGATACGGACAATCTAAGCCCATTCCAAGCTACCACAGTCTGGGACTTTGACGTGATCGACGAGGTCTGGGACTCCATGCTTGCGCTCAACCCGCAGGTGGGTTCCACTGACCAGTTCGGTACCGTCCACGAACAGTTCATGGACTGGATGACAACCAGCCACACGTCTAACTTCAACCCCACCGAAGTCTGCACTACACTAGTAGGCGGCGTTTCGTCAGTGGGATGCACGACCCAGATATGGCACTTGAGGCCAGACCTCAAGTTCCACGATGGCACGTCTCACTCTGTATCGGCGTCTGATGTAGTGTTCAGTCTCAAAGCAATGGATCTTGTTCCATCAGCCATCTTTGCCCCCAGCGTTGCCAACGTTGCCAGCGCTATTGCCCTTGACCCCAGCACTATCCAAGTGAAGCTGATCCACCAGAGTCCCTTCTACGAGGGAAACATCGGCGGTGTTCCCATACTCCCAGTGAGCATATGGGGACCCCTCTGCACAGGAACCGACGGTAACATCGGTGGACCTGGAAACAAGTGCGGTGACATCAACTACGACCCCATGGCCGACGGCAAGATGGTGGGTAGCGGAGGATTTGTCTGCAACAACATCATCACCGGTGCCGTGGGAGGCTCATGCAGCCAGAACGGTGACGGCAGCATCGGCAACCAAGTTGTGTCCTTCGGCGGCAGGATCGTCCTACACCGGAACCACAACTACATACGCTGCTGCGCTGACGTAACCAATACCGCGCTGCAGAAGCTCAGCTGGGCGGACAAGAACAACGACGGTATCGACAACATCCTTGACGTAGCGGACATCGCATTCCACTTCGGGCAAGCCGACACCTACTGGAACAGCGGCCAGAACAGTATTGCTCCGCCGGTAGGAACCGACCCGTCCAAGGTGGACATCGGAGAGGTCGCCACAGTGGCGTTCTACTTCGGTAGCGGCACCATAACGCCGTTCACGTCGTCGCAGCTCGTTTCACTGGACCCACAGACCGACCCGTACTTCTGTCCCACATCAGGCTGTTAGCAACACCCGTCCGAAATCAATCCCCTTTTCTATTTTTTTCGCTCCGTTAGCCGGAGGCAATTATCCAGTCTTCGGTGGACTAATCAGGGAAAAACGCCCTCAAGGACTTTCAGCAGCGGCTGCAAAATATTGCTATCCGGCTCTATTAGAGCAGGGTTTGCTAATCAATTTCGAATGCGAGACTCATCTGTCCTCGAGTAGTTACCACCCGCACCCGGGGGATTGGCAAATTCCATTCCAATATTCTCACGCCGAAAATCTCCGACATGCAAGCGCTTCGAAACCGTGAGCTTCTTCCGACAGTTGAGAGCATTGATGACCCGTCTTGCGTTTGACGTCTTAATTCAGATTTCTTCACCGCAAAGCTAAATTAGCTACGCTAGAACCGTAAACATCTAGAAGGCTGAGGAAATAGATGGGGCTCCGGGGATACCTTCTGCGGCGTACGATAAACACAATTGTTCTCATACTTTTCGTAATAATCCTCAATTTCGCCATCTTTCAATTGCTTCCTGGGACGCAGGGAGTCATAGCGAATCTGCTCCAGAACCCTAGAATCACGGACAAGAGTATTATCGGGAAATATGAGAACCAATTCGGGCTGTGCAGCAAGTTTGACCCTGCCACAGGCAATTGCACACTAGCCACGCCGTGGGAACGTTTTGGAACCTACTTCATCAATATGCTTACCTTCAACTTTGGTGTGTCATACCAATCTGGCCATCCAATATTCCAGGACATGATCCAGACTGGGCGGTTGTACAACACTCTGCTCCTGCTGGGAGTGTCCACTGTTTTCTCTTTGCTGATCGGAATTTTCCTCGGCGTTTTCGTGGCTGCGAAGCGGGGAACGGTCTTCGACACGGGATGGGTCACGACCTCGCTGGTTACTTTTTCACTTCCAACGTTTTGGATGGGGCTCCTGTTCATTCTTATTTTTGCTCAGAGCCTTCACTGGTTTCCCACCGGAGGGGTTACGCCGTTCACGCAGATTACGGCGCCCCCACTACTTGTTTATATCGGGGTAAGGCTGCAGTACCTTTTCCTTCCAGCTCTGGTGTTGACCTTGTACTTTTACGGAGGGCATCTTCTCCTCACAAGGGCGACTATGCTGGAAGCTCTGAGCGAAGATTACATTACCACCGCGAGGGCCAAGGGGCTGTCTGAGCGAAAGGTACTTTTCAAGCACGCTCTCAAGAATGCCTCTCTTCCAATCGTGACTAATGCAGCCCTGGCCTTTGGAGGGCTCCTAGGAGGAGCCATTATCACCGAAACAGTCTTCAACTGGGATGGCCTTGGCCACTGGATTTTCAACGCGATAAACTACAAGGACTTTCCGGTGATGCAGGCCATGTTCTACATAATTGCTCTCACCGTGATCGCTGCAAACTTTGTCGCCGACATATTGCTAGGGGTTCTCGACCCTCGGATAAAGTACGAGTGACAGAATTCCAGTGTCAAACACCACGCGCGTCCCATTCAGATTAATCAGAATCAAGAACTTTTTAGGAATACTCCTAAAGAGCCGTCTGGCAACTGTGGGGCTGATTCTTCTATCTCTATTCATTGTCGCAGCCGTTGCCGCTCCGATACTTACACCCTACCACCCCACTCAGAATGTGGCAGCATCGCTAGTCCCTCCCTTCTGGGTCGCCTCCTTTTTCGGCGCGTCGAGGTACAGTCAAAACACCCAGTTTAACGATCTTCGCGCGTTCACAAACACTACTGGAACTGGGCTGAACCTCAGCTCCAGCCTCCAGGGTCCAGACGCGATCACCCTCAACGTCAGCTCAGTGTCAGGCGGAACGATTCTCGTAGCAAAGACGCTAAACTATCCCTACAGTGCTGCGCCCAATCAGTTCCAAGGTTCGGTCAGCATTATTCCGTCCGGTGTCGACGCGACACTCTCGCCTAAGGTGAGCGTTTTCATTGAGCATCAGGGCCTCGCTCAGTACGGGCCACTATGGAACGCATCACTAGTCCTGCCTGGACAGCAGTATCATGCGGAGCTCTCATCCTTCGACTCAGCTTTTGCCCAGAGTCTGGGCTTCCCTCTGGGGACCAACATAAACCAGGTCGTATTCTCCTCGAAGGGGACCTACTCGCTCCTGCTGATAATCAACCTCCCCCAAGGACCGTTCCAAGCCGGTTTCCAAGTCACAAACTTCTCCATGAGGCTGTACGGGAACACTTTTGGAGTGCTGGGAACTGATGGGTCGGGTTCTGACATCTTTACGCAGCTTCTATACGGGGCCCAACTCTCTCTCTTGGTCGGGCTAGTGGCGACTGCCATCGGGGTGAGTCTGGGACTCATTATCGGACTGATGGCAGGGTTCTTGGGCAAATTCGTCGATGAAGTATTGATGAGGTTTACCGATATGATGTTGGTTATTCCAAGCCTACCCTTGTTGATAGTTCTGGCTACCGTTCTGGGCACATCCCTTTTGAACATAATTATTATCCTAGGATTTCTCGGGTGGATGGGGTTTGCCCGTCTAGTACGGTCTCAGGTCTTGAGCATCAGGGAGAGGCCGTTCATAGAGGCAGCAAGAGCCTCAGGCGCAGGAACGGGCTACATACTGTCAAGGCACATTTTTCCTAACATTGTTGGGCTGACGTATGTTAACCTGGCACTCTCGGTTCCCGCTGCAATCGTCGGCGAGGCCGCCCTCAGCTTTCTGGGGCTCGGGGACCAGACCGCGGTTACTTGGGGAAAGATGCTGGAACTAGCCAACGAATCTCATGGTGGCCTAGCTTGGTGGTGGGTTATCCCGCCGGGCATAGGAATAGCCCTGTTATCTCTCTCCTTCATTCTAGTTGGCTACTCGTTGGACGAGCTGTTTAACCCGAAGTTGCGAAAGCGTAGGTAGGCTCTTGGTTGGGCGAAGAGACGATTCATCTAGGTTACTGAGGAGCTTGGCTTCCCAAGACTTATCTTAGAGGAGAAGATAGAAACCGCGGAGATTTCCAGAGAAACGCTATGCCAGTGCTACAAGTCGAAGGGCTCACAACAAACTATCGAACTCTAAGAGGCTGGGTCAAGGCCGCTGAAGACGTCAGTTTTGCCGTAGACAAAGGAGAAGCCCTGGGCGTTGTTGGCGAGTCGGGGTGCGGAAAGACAACCGTCGCTCTTTCTATTCTAAAACTGCTTCCCCGGGGAGGCAGAATCCGTCGGGGTAAGATTCTGTTCGAAGGCACCGACTTGGTCCCGCTCAATGACAACGAAATGAGAAAGATACGCTGGAAGGGCATATCCATCGTATTCCAGGGCGCAATGAACGCACTCAATCCAGTCTTCAAGGTTGGCGACCAGATAGTTGAGGCGATTAAGACTCACGAGCCCGATCTTTCGAAAGCCGACGCGAGAAAGCGAGCCGAAGGACTGCTTGACATGGTTGGCGTCGAGGCATCGCGTCTAGACAATTACCCCCACGAATTCAGCGGTGGCATGCGTCAGAGAGCCCTGATCGCGATGGCCCTGGCCGCAAACCCAAAGCTCTTGATCGCGGACGAGCCTGGAACAGCTCTAGATGTCATCGTTCAAGCCCAGGTCTTGCAGCTAATGAGGGCTCTCAAAGAAAAGCTTGGACTCTCAATGATGATGATCAGCCACGACCTCTCGATAGTTGCTGAGGTCTGCGAGAAGATCGCGATAATGTACGCAGGCCACGTCGTCGAGTACGGAGACATCGGGGAGATTTTCAAGGAGCCGCTCCACCCATATACCCAGGGCATGCTGGGAGCGTTCCCTAGCATCAAAGGTGAGAGAAAGAAACTCGTCTCGATCCCAGGACAACCGCCGGACTTGCTGAAGCCTCCTCCGGGTTGTCCATTCTATCCCCGCTGTCCATTTGCCATGGAGGTCTGCAAGACCAAATTCCCTGAGATGAAGAAAATGGGATCTGGCGAGCACTATGTCTCGTGCTATCTATACTGAGGTCCAGAGGCGAACATGGTTTGGAAAATGATGAGATAGTGTCTGCGGCGGAATTGAAGAAATACTTCCCCATAAAACGGGGATTTTTTGAGACTCTAGTTGCTAAAACAGACATATCCGTAAAAGCTGTAGATGGAATAAGCTTCTATGTCAAAAAAGGTGAGGTCTTCGGACTCGTTGGTGAAAGCGGAAGCGGTAAGACCACTACGGGTCGCCTGCTCCTGCGTCTTGCAAGTCCCACCCAGGGCAAGATATTCTACAAGGGCAAGGACATCACCACCCTGGGGCCCAAACAGCTGAAACCTCTCCGGCGGGAGATGCAGATCATATTCCAGGACCCGTTCGAGTCCCTGGACCCGCGCATGACGATCAAGGACATCATCGCCGAGCCTCTGCGGATCCAGAAGATTGCTAGGAACGATGAGGAGGTGGAGGAGAGAGTGAAGCAGATCCTCCGGGAAGTAGAGCTTCTTCCTCCGGAAGAGTTCATGCTAAGGTTTCCCCACGAGATGAGTGGCGGCCAGAGGCAAAGGATAGCCGTCGCCCGGGCGTTCGTGCTCAACCCTGAGTTCATAGTGGCCGACGAACCTGTTTCGATGCTGGACGTCTCCATCCGGGCTGAGATTCTAAACCTGATGCTGGCACTTGTCCAGAAAAGGGGAGCCTCTTTCCTGTACATTACCCACGATCTGGCTCTCGCGCGGCACATGTGCGACAGGATAGCTGTAATGTATCTGGGTCGGATCGTGGAACTTGGGGATGTAGATGCGATCATAAATCAGCCGTTGCATCCCTACACGAAGGCCTTGATTGCTGCCGTTCCAGTACCGGACCCAGGATCCAAGCGAATCGGAGAAGTGATAAGCGGTGAGATTCCCAGCCCGATATATCCGCCGCCAGGTTGCCATTTCCACACCCGTTGTCCCTACGCCCACCAGCGTTGCATATCAGAGGATCCACCGTTTATCGAGGTCGAGAAAGACCACTGGGTTGCCTGCCACCTATTCGACACGCCATTGAAAAAATAGAGAAACGCGGCTCGGCCGGAGTTCATGCCTCCCCGCCTGAAGTTTGCTTCCGAACGCCTGGGAGCGGAACCTCAGACTCCGCTGGTTGGAAAGCAATTCGCTGCGAGGGATATGGTAGGTCTCCACTCCCATATTGTCCATTCGTATCCGCCTGCCAAACCCAGAACGGAGGGGTCACATCGCGTGGTGTCATGGTTGGACTCGAGTACTACGGGCGGGACCGGCCAGTTGTAAGTGCCGTCCGAGTTCGAGTCGACAAACTTGATCTTAGAGTCGGCGCTAAGCGGCAAGCCTTTCAGAGGTTCGGACACAGTGACCAAGATATCGCCATTATCATAGACTCCATTGCTGTTGGCATCATAGATGATTGGGTCACCACTGCTCCACGACCCCGTGTTACTCACGTCAATGAACCTTAGGTGAGAATCCGAACTGAGGGGTGTATTGCTCGCGGGAGCGTTGTTTCCCGCCGCGTGTATTACGGAGTCTCCGGTCCCGAAGAGGTTGTCGTTATTGACGTCGTAGACGACCGTTTCTCCAGGCGAGTAGCAATAGTCCATTACGCATGTCTTGTTGAGATGTTGTCCCCACTCGCTGAAGAAGTAGCCCAGTGTGAAAATGTAGGCCGGGCAACATACTGTCGATTGGACGTAGATGGAGCCGGTGTTATCCCGGGTGTTCAGCGGGGCATAGCCTTCTGGTCCAAGCCAAGTTCCGTTCAACCTGTCATACGTATGGTTGAACCAGAATTGCCCCCATGGCGCACCGATGCCTGCGGGCGGCGTGGAATTGGTATTTGATCGAAAATCAGCTATCTGAAGCTTGGTCCGCCAGTCAATTTGCAATTTTACTATCTGGGTATCCGGAAGATACGAAAGGTAAAAGAAGAGTCCAGTGGTGGCTATCACGATTAGCGCTATAGCCAATTGAACCTTTGGGTCTCTCAGTCCACGGGTTCTTTTCTCCCCTACTGTTCGACCCATGATCTTCGCTCACCGTTCAGCTAACTGCTGCGCTTCCTTTAAGAACATCGTTGTCCAATTATCCGCTTGTCGGTGTAGGCCGAAGATGCGGACCAGTGAATTGGCAATTCTCGTTGTACTAGTACTCTTAGCGGTCTCCCCCTTAAAGGCAAACGCTTCGAACACGTCAGCCAACTACGCGGTCGGCATCGCCGGCGGGCGGATTTCTTTCTCTGTGGAGCTGGCTTTGAAGCAGAATCTTACAGCTCTGCAAAGCACGTTCACCATGCCGCAAGTTCAAGGGACCTTGAACGGTGTTAATGCTACAGATGCTACAGTTGCAGTGCAGAACGCCCTCATCGCAAAAAGCCCGCATGCCGAGGTCGGCAACCTGAGGCTATCTGTCGACGTCTCTAGCTGGTCCAACATAACGAACGCCCAATGGTTTAATCTGACTTTGAGCTATTTGGTTAGCGGGGTCGATTCTGCTCGTTTCGGTGGTGACAGGGTGGACATGTCCTGGAAAGACTTCGTTGTTGCATCAGACATTCTTTTCGGGGTGGTTGATGTCAACAATCTCGGGCCCAAGTATATAGGCGGACCGGCAGCACAGATAGCTTCCCAGCAGGTCCCGAGCGCATTTATCCAGATATCATATCGGGTTGATGGGAGGACAGCCAGCCCCGCCTCATTCAAGTCGGCAGCCGCAACCTTCACGGCCTTGAACTTCTCCCGACTCTCCCTGCCGCTTTCTTCTTGGGCGGCGACCTATGATTTCGACTCGAACAGTGCATCATGGTTCCTCAACGCTGGCTCGAGTCTTGGCATGAGCATTGTTAGGACAATCAACGAGCCAGGCTCAGACACAGGCCTCTCCACGATCGGCTATGGGCTTTTCTTCAGCCTTCAGTCCCGAGTTAGCGCCCCTGGCAGATCTACAGCACAAGGTGATACCGTCTCGACCGCCTTCAACGACTTCTCAGCGACCATCATGGAACTAGTCATTGCGGGGGTAATTCTTCTCGGCGTTGGCACATTCCTCTATGAGAAGCGAGTCTCGAGCAGATCTCCGAAGAGGAGGAAACAATAGCGCCCCCACAAGAGTGCTGGCAAGACGCCGACGTTCTCTCTTCGCGTGCCTGTTCCCGAAACGGAATCTGTTTTGTAGCGCGGCCGTTTGCAGTATCATTCAATGTCGCAGTACAATTCATAGAAACCGTTGAGAAGCTAGGCCTACCGCGAACTTTTTCACGATTGGTGGGGCGCTAAGCCCAGTAGGCCTCCGATCAAGGAAATTATTGCTCCAAAGGCCCCGAACTGAGACTGCGGAATCGTAGCGGATAAGGTCCCCAGCAAGACGACATCGATCAAAGACAGAGCGACTATCGTTGAGCTCCATGTGAAGTGTTGTTGTGGGCGTTCATGAAGGATGGCCCCAGTGAACACTAGGAGAATTCCAATTATGAAAGAGTTCTGAAAGAATGTTGACGAGATATAGAAGGATTGCGTGTATGGAAACAAGCTCGAAGAGTATAGTATGGTCCCGCTGCCCCCGATCTGGGTCAAGAGGAAAGCGAGCGTGGGCTTCTTGGTAGCAACCCGCAGGCTAACGGCTCGATCGCTCAAAGGATCTCAATCTCTGGGTGAAGCGAAGGGAGTAGCCAGAAATGCATTATTACGTTAATGGAGATTGGAAACTATACCTCACTAGGGGTGGACGTCAATAGCATTGCACCATGATCCAGTGGATAATAACCGAGCTGGCTATTGTAGGTAAGGTCTGGAGGAATGTTATCCGTCGCAGCAGCAACGGCTACGTCTATCGGTTTCCCGCTTGCCAGATTCTGAAGCAACGCCAGCGTGGCCATGTCAGTTCGCGAAGCGTATACGACTTCGTCCCAGCTAACGTATACTTCCGCGCCCTTGGCCACAAAAGCTTGAGCCATCTCGGAACTTATGAGGCCAGTGCAACCCATCATGACTATGATGGAACCTGGGAACACGCCTTGCATTGCCTCGCGAACGAAGTTGGGAGTGATAGCGAAGAAGTCTTGGTTAACTACACCCAGCCTCGCGCGAACTACTTGCCCCGTGACTTGCTCAATGGAATGCCTGTCCGAGGAGTACTGCTCGGAGGTCAAGATAGCGATAGTGTCTCCATCCCAACCCGTTGAGTGGGCACGTAGGAGTACGATTCCGTAGCCCAAGGAGGGGAGGGTCCTGAGAAACTCCACTGTGACTTGACTGGGCGAATAATAATCGACTGCGAAACCTATACGGGCGAGTCGCGCGGTGGCTTCTTGACGGAAGCTCTGATTTGGAATCGTCGCTGATAGCTCGTCTATTATGGCAGCCGTATGCGATCGACCCACTCTAACTTCTGAGGGATGCCAAACGGGCCCGCCAAGAGTATACACAAGGGCTGATGAGACTAATACTAAATAGAAGAGGCTATGGGCGTGTCTACCCAATCTGTTACGATGCATCTTTATCGCCGCACGGGCATGGTCTTCCGTCAGCGTCTAGTCGTTGCTCGCGGGGGGTCATACCACCTATCCTCAGCTCAGTTTCCAAGCTATCGCTATCTCGAAGAGTCTTTTTCGTCATGCAAAGCCAGTTGAGTTGCGGGGTAGGGCCGAACGTTGAGTTTCAGACCTCGCTTGAGGTATGCACCCGCTACGACCAAGATCGTAATGAAAGCACCTATGATGGCATAAAAGTAGGGAGCAACGATCCTCGGCGACGTGGTCGGATCGACTGACGCTCCTACCGTACCATCGCTTCCAGCTCCATTGACTAGAATTTCTGAAGAGCCAACACCCGTAGCTGTAGAGTTTGTCACGGTATCAATACTCAAGGTGGAGGCGTGTCCGGGAAGCACACGGACGATTATGTCCACGGCCGGGTAATTCGCAGAAACCCAGCCGTCTCTGGTAGTGAGCTTCCACGAGGACGGGTTTGGCCAGTTCGACTGACTGAAAATTCCACCGATCAACTGGGCTGATGCCTGAAATAAAACTCCCCCTGTGGCGTTATCAGTCAACACTAAGCTCATGTATGCACTCCCATTGTCTTTCGTCGCAAGGAGTATTCCACCAGGTTCACCGGCGGACGCGTCGCCGGAGAACGAGATTGAGTAGTTGTAAGGTGCGCCAGCTTGCAGCGGTGCTGGGTCAGCATCTCCAAAAAATCTGGCAAATGCGAAGCAACCTTGAGCCTTTGTGCAACCCGGAACGGCATTCTGAGTTCTTACCGTGTACTCCTTCACTAGATTAGCCCCGGTCATGCTTGTCTTGCTCACACCGAAGGCCCTTGCAGTGCTAGGTACGCCAAAGAGCGCACCGTCTCCCGTTAAAGTGCCACCCGGTATCACGGTTCCCAAACCCGTGCCAGATGATATCGGGCAAGCGCCCGAACGAAAGAACGGGGTCCCAGGTACGGTGGGATCCGGCGCACCCATCGCATCTAGTCCAGACGGATCATACGTATTAACCACGTGCCTGTTTCTCGGGAAGGCGCTATCTTCAACGCTACCTATCGCCTGTGCTCGCGAAGAGCAATTTCCGCCTACAAACCCCTGGACCGAAGTTGGAATCCCAACCAGTGGTCCCAACAAAACCAATCCCGCGAGGAGAACTATCCCGAGGCAGCGATTGTCCATGTCTAGAGTCTTTACGCGTTTGCATCGATGAGGTCTTAACGCTTTCTCTTCAGTTAGAGACGAGGTTTCCTTTTCGGGTGTGATAGCGATCGTGAATCTAGTTCGACCAATTCCTCAATCGGCTCGCAATACATAGAATGCTTCCCAATGGTAGGAAAGAGGTCGTTGAAATCGGTGGCGACTGAAAGTTGGAAGGAAAGGAATTCTCGATGTTCTTCTTGCCATGAAATCTCCAGAGATGTTTGGGAGGAACCGTCTCATTGGGAAACTAGATGGGGTGGTCTTCGCCCTCGACAGTTGCATGCTTGGAGTGTGGTTCGAGCCCGCGCTCACGGGTTTGTTGGTGCGGGGGGTGGGATTCGAACCCACGAAGGCCTTCGCCACAGGGTCCTAAGCCCAAGGCAGGCCTGGTTTCGGCCTACTGCCCATTTGACCTGGCTATGGTACCCCCGCGATCTTAATGGTGCTCCGGGCGGGAATTTCCGCGGCCAGGGCCGCCTTTGAATTCGCGGGCTCAACGTTCCCGTTAAGCCTCCCGCGATCAACGGCTCTGGATCCCCTGCGGGATTCTTCGCCGCCCCCAGTTGGGCACGATTGGCCACCCGTCTTTATTGTCGGGTTAAGGCCGCTATGCTAAACCGGGCTACACCACCGGAGCATCGTATCGGGCCCCTGCCTCATGGTCTATTACCTTTTTTGCTAGGCTTTGGATCTGGCTAGGTTGGCTTCGAGTTCTCCCAGAGGAATTCGAAATAGCTCTTTCCAAACTTTACAAGGCCTGCATGGTCAGATGATATAGCTAACGTAAGCCCTTTCTCTGGTTCCTCGCCGAGCAGGATGATAATCTCATTGCTGTCTGAGATTATTCCACCGCCAAACATCTGTTCGCGAACTCGTATCTCCGCCAGTCCCTTCAACCTCCTAACGAGATCCTTGCTGGTAATACTTGGAACCATGACTGATACTTTGATACCTCGATTATTCATAAGCAATAATAGCGGAGTGGCCATTGAGATTACCGGGTCGGGAACGATTGGCATTGCGACGAGAAGTTCCCTTCTTGTTCTGCCGAGGGTTTCCTTGATTCTGTCCAGAATATTGTTCTGTCCTCTAACGATCCATATGTCGGGTCTTTCTTGGACACCTTTCTTTTCATAGAGGGGTTGCAACTCGACCATCGCATCGGTCTGACTGGACTTCAGGGTGTTCTCCATTCTTACCCTCGATGATTCGAGGGCCGTGGACGGGGGTTTGGCAAAATACTTACTTGGTCTGCCCTGCTCGCTTTCCGCGAAGCCCTTCCTCTCTAGGTTCCCCAATATTTCGTATATCTTTGAATAAGGAATCGCAGCCGTAGTGCTGAGCTGGCTCGCGGGCATCGGTCCAGACTCCACGAGGGCAATGTATGCTTTGACCTCATATTCTGTGAGCCCGAAATCCTTCAAGGCTCTTCTGGTCGTCTCAGAGACCATTGTTTCATCCTCTTTCTAGGATGACGGCCCTACGGTACCCCTAGAGAAGGAGGATGTAAATAGCAAAGACGACATCATAATCCTGTTTCGAGCCGTGGCCCAACCGTTGGTCGATAAGAACTTAGTCCTGGAAAAGCTGAGGGGTGTAATGGACCCTGAGATCGGCAGGAGCATCGTCGATCTAAAGATGGTTCGAGACATTACCGTTGACGATGGAAGCGTTTACGTGAAGATTGCTCTAACCGTTGCACACTGCCCTCTTGCCAAGACTCTCCAGACAGATGTAGAAAATGCGGTACGGAAGCTTGACGCCGTGAAATCGGTCAAGGTCGAAACAACGACTATGTCGAGAAAAGAGCTAGATGAATTGAAGCTACAACTGCAAGCCAGGACGAGTCAATCTACGCCTTCGAGGAAGGGACCCATTGGCCCAGGAATTGAGCGTCTCGAAAAACGAGGCGTCCGTAGCATCATCGCCATCATCTCGGGAAAGGGAGGCGTCGGAAAGTCCTTTGTGACCAGTACCCTTGCTTCGGAACTGAAGAGACGCGGATACGAAGTAGGTGTCTTGGATGCGGACCTCACAGGTCCCAGCATCGCCAAGGTGCTTGGAGTATCTGGTAAGCCCCACAAGGATCCTCAGGGCGGCATCGTGCCCCTTACGACAAAGACTGGCATCAAAGTTATGTCGATCAACTTGGTCCTAGAGGACCCTAGCATGCCGGTAGTGTGGCGGGGTCCAATTGTCAACAGCGTAATCCGCCAATTATACTGGGACGTAGACTGGGGTGATCTCCACTATCTCTTAGTGGACCTTCCTCCAGGTTGCGTCACCTCAGATACAGTTGTCTACGCAAACTCTCATCCGATTCAAGTAGACCAGCTCAAGCCCGGCGACCGCGTCTATTCACTGGACGCATCCATCAGCGAGTCTGAGAGGTACCCTAATGTTCTTAACGCGACAGTTTCGCCGAAGACGGTCCTGTCTGTAATCCCCCAGGGCGAAGCCAACGTATTCGAATTGAGCACGAGGACACGAAGAATCAGAGCCACTTACAATCATCCGGTTCTAAGCCTGGAGAAGAGAAGGCCAGTGGGCTCGCGCAACTATCACTACAGGCTCATTTGGAAGCGACTGGTGGAGCTGAAGCGGGGCGACATTATCGCTGTGATTAAGAAGCTTCCTCAGGTTGGACCTTTCACGTTTAGCCTACCTACTATTCCAAGCAGAAGAGCGGAGGACCCCGCTGTCCCGAGCCAGATGACGGAAGATTTCAGTCGTGTGGTAGGGTACTTCCTAGGTGACGGTTTTGTCAGGTTCAACAGGGACACAAGAATATACCAAGTGATGTTTGCTGAGCCTCGGGGCGGAAAGCATCGGGAAAACTACATCGATCTCCTCAAGAAGGTTTTCCCCGGGGCGACCATCTACGAGAACACCCAACAATTCGGTGTGTTGTCTCGGCGAGTCGCAGAGCTATTCCGAGAACTCGGCCTGGATAGACACGCACTTGAGAAGAGGGTGCCTTCATGGGTCTTTGAGCTTCCCGAGTCTCAAAAACTGGCCTTCCTACAAGGTTACTGTGATGCTGACGGATATCGCCGCTCCGCGGAACCTCTTTTCCGCAGGGCAGGATGGATGGTGTTCGAGTCTCCCAACCGGGGATTGATAGAGGACATTAGAACCCTTGCCATCTCGATCGGGATGAGGGTTACCAATCTCAACTCTCGGACGCGAAACCTTAGCCCGCCTTCGGGTGGAAGATACCTCACAACATTCTGGGGTTTCGAATGCAATTGCAATAGCCGTTCAAGCAGGTACGGAGCTAGTATGATCAGAGGAAACGGTCATCATGCTGTGGGTCAAGGCCTAGTCAACGAGTTCCTTGGCTTCGAACGGGTTGCGAAGGTTGCTCCGATGGGGCGACAGCGCGTATACGATGTCGAAGTGGAGGACAACCAGAACTTCATCGCAGACGGAATAATAGTTCACAATACAAGTGACGCTCCCTTGACTGTTTTTCAGTCGTTGCCCCTCGACGGAGTGATTGTGGTTTCTTCTCCGCAGGACCTTGCTTCAATGATCGTTTCAAAAGCTGTGAACATGGCCAAGAAAATGGGTGTTCCAATCTTTGGTCTCGTTGAGAACCTGAGCTATCTCAAGTGTCCGGGCTGTGGCGAGAAGGTCAACCTCTTCGGAGAACCGAAAGGCGAGAAATTCGCGCTAACCCTGGGGGTACCGTTCCTCGGAGCTATTCCCCTTGACCCGGCTATTGCTCAGTTGTCGGACCAGGGAAGGATAGAGGAGTATTCTAGTAGCATCATAGTCGATATCGCGGACGAGCTTCGGACTCGTGCAGCGAGACAGGTCGAGCAGCTTACACAAGGGCTACCAATCGCTTGGTCCATCGACCCAGTCCAATGACTGTCGATGTAGCTTCGTCTCTCGCTATGTCTGAGTCTGATCCCGAATCTTTTAACACAAGCTCAACATCATTTACTGTAAGCTAGAGGCTTGTTGAATGGCACCTAAAAAAAGAGGTTCGCGGGGAAAGCCGCGAAGGAAGACCAGGTCGAAAGCTAAGCCAGCCATACGGGCGAAGATACAATCAGCCTCAAAGAAAGCTCAGACAAGGAAACCTGAACCCTCCATCATTGGCAGGCTGCCTGTGCAAGTTGGGCCGCCGGCTCAAAAGAGCGTGGTGGTGACAGTCGAGAACATACGTGGTGAAACAGCGATCGGAGATCTTCTCGTCGCCTTCCCAAGGACCCGAGAGATACTAGTTAGAAATGGGCTGAGGTTGGAAGCCGAGGACGCGGGCGATATCTACATGACTCTCGATGCTTTCTCAGCTTTGAACGGGCTGAAGAGTGAGACATTGGTCCAAGATCTAATCATGATCGCTAAAGAGCCTCCCCCACAGCCGGTTCTTCCGCAGTTACTAGCCCCTCCCTTGACCTAGAATGCCTCCCTTTGGTCCGCGGGAGAACAATCTACAATATAGAATAACTGCACGCGAATAACTCGTCGGTGTCTAATGGTGAAGGTGAGCGCCCGAATCGTCATCAGAGGGCTTGTTCAAGGAGTCCTCTTTCGACGAGAGATTACCGACATGGCCCGAAGAATCGGAATCACTGGTTGGGTTCGAAACCTCCCTGATGGAAGAGTTGAGGCTGTAGCGGAGGGAGACAAGGAGATTCTGGAGGAACTAGTAAAGTTCTGTCACCTTGGTCCCCCAGGTGCGAGAGTTAGGGGTGTTGACGTTGAATGGTCTGACTTCAAGGGCGAGTTCCGCGGGTTCAAGATAATCTAGTGGGCCAGCTCTCATGATACTGCCTTACAACTGTGGGCCTAGTGTGCCAAACTCCTCGTAATATTTCCGAGCAATTGCGACTGCTTCGCTGCTTCGCTTCAGGATTATCTGGTATTCGGGATGAGAATCTCCTGCGAATGATACCGCTCTTGAGAAGTACTGGTTAACGCCGTCTGCATCTCCGTTAGACAGCGCGATTCCACCGGCGATCCTATACCCAACTTCTGCCCTCAGCTTGTTTCCTTGCGCCTCCTGTACCTGAGCCTCTTTGAGCACGCTATCTATTGGTATCATGATTCTTTTCGGGTCTAGAAACATGAGGCGGGACATAGCTCCAAAGAGCTCGCTGTCGCCACCACACAGCTCTCGAAGTCTGGTTGCAGCAAGGGACTCGGGATTTGCCGCTAGAGAAGGATCCTTTTGTTTCGATTTGCCGAGTCCTAGCTTCAAAGTATTCCGGGTCTCCCCTCAAGTGCTCGTAAGCTCTTTTAGTGAGCAATTTAAGAATTGACCTGTTTAGAAATCCAAGACGAGAAGTGATCCGTTGGAGACAGAATAGGGTGAGTGTTGAGGATAAGATGATTCGGAAGAGAGAATCCAAGGACAAGGCTCGTCGCCGAAAGAGGGGGCCTTATCGAAAGTCTTCTAGTGGAAGGATCATCAAGTACTAAGACCTGAAAGGTCCATGAACTAGGACTGGCATCGTCGCCTACTCGGATCGACGGCATAGCGAAAGACTGCTGTGAACTACGAGAAGTGGGATTGCATAGTGAGCTCTGGCTCCAAAGTCACTGCCGGATCGGTATCTTTCTGTACTTTGCGATGCTTACAGGCTCGATAGTGACGGTCTCGGCGCAGCTGTGATGCCCGAAACAAATCGTGCAGTGCTCTACGTCCCAGCTAGGGTCGACCTTCCGGCAGGTCTCGCACATGAGACCCAGCGCACGAATGTCAGTGCAAGCCTGACAGAATTTTCTCGAAACGTCAAGTGGGCTAGGATCTCCGACGAGAGTGGAGGCGATATCTTTACTGATCTGACGGACCTCATCGGCCGCTTCGAGGTCTACCGCTTCTCCGCGGACCTGGTGTCGGTACTTGCTTACTGCGGCTTGCGTAACTCCCAGGCGTTCTGCCACTACTTCCTGTTTCATTCCATAACCTTCCATGAGTTCACGGGCTACCATGGCTCTCAATGCCGGAATGACTGATTTCGCGGCAACTTCACAAGGAATGATCAATAAGGCGACGTTAGCAAGTAGCTCGTAAAATCTATTTAAACATGACTTATGTCATGATCCCAAAGAGCCTTACCTTCCGTCCGAGATCGCTCGCAATTAGCACAGTCAGCCTAAGCACTCAGTCTTACCCCCCGAGGAACCTATAAATCAATACGGACATACTTGTCTATTCGAAGAATATGGTCACTGTCGACGCAGTCGAAAAGGAGCTTGAAAAGGTTGTTGATCCGGAGCTCGGGCTTCCAATCACGGAGATGCATCTAGTTGACGAGATAAACATCCAAGAGAACGGAGAGATTTTCATCAAATATCACCTGACTGCGCCGTTCTGTCCACCCATCTTTGCAGAAGACATTGGAATGAACATTAGGAACCTTACGTCGAAACTTGAGGGTGTCAAGAAGGTCACGGTTATTCTCCACGGACACGCTCTCGCTAACGAGATC
>Ga0066709_100000145_pt1 | contig 29805 bp, 25 predicted proteins | sample GraSoiAngelo_158_FD_79665 | JGI IMG/M metagenome (GOLD analysis project Ga0066709, IMG submission 79665) | Grasslands soil microbial communities from the Angelo Coastal Reserve, California, USA - 14_1009_16_30cm | ecosystem: Environmental > Terrestrial > Soil > Grasslands | place: USA...
CGCGCGATCGGCCCGGGGCTGGAAGGGCGAGCGCCGGAGAGTCGCCCCAGACCTCCTCGACGACCTGCTCCCCACCGACCGAAACTCGGCGATCTATTACGTCGCGGGTCCGGAGCGGTTCGTCCAGGGGGCGGTGGGAGCGCTCAAGACGGTAGGGATCGAGGAAGACCAGATCCGCTTCGAGGAGTTCCCGGGGTACTAGGCGCGGGGCGTGACCGCAAGGGCGCGAGGCATCACCCTTACTATGCGAGCCCGCTCGCGCTGAAGAGGGGGCCGGGGTTCTTCCCTTCGGCCGCGGCCTTGAGCCGGAAGAGGAGCCCACCCCAGGTGGTGTTGCAGCTCACGAAGTAGTCGGTGATCTGGCGCCAGGCGGCGTGCTCGAAGCGAAGGAGCGTTCCGGAATTCGCCTGCTCGAGGGCGAAGACGATCCGGGTCCCCGCCCACTCCTTCCCCGAATCGCAGCGCCAGACGGCGCTCCGGCCCGGCACCATCCCCTCCGGGTGGAGACGGTAAGTGGTGGCGCGGTTGAAAAAGCCCAGCTCGACCGCGCCCCTTTCCCCTTCGCGGGTGTCCTCGGCCCACCACTGGGAGAGCCCGGAGGCGACCGAGACGAGGCGGAACAGCGACTCGGGTGTCGCCGCGATCTCGATGGAATGGCGGATATCGGGCATGACGCCTCCGATTCTGACGCTGGCGCCGCCGGGCACAGGGTGCCGGGAGGCTCGAAAGTCGGGACCGTATCAGAATCGGGTCCGCGTGGAGAAATTTCGAGCCCCGACCGGCGTCTGATCGACCCGGTTTCGTAACTTTTTTTTAACGTCCCGGGCACCCCGCCGGGAGGCTTACGGGCGCTCCGGAATCATCGGCAGGGGCCTCCGCGGACGATAGGAATGCGCCAAAACGGAACGGCCAGGGCCGCAAAATGGCATCGGTAAGCTCTTTTCCACCTCAAGGGATTGCGGTATAATTGGGCGTCGCCCCAAGATGTTGTGTTTTCCCTCTTGACGGTGCTCGGACCCCCTCCGGTACATTTCGACCCCTGTTTCCGGAAGGATCCCCGGTCGCATCTCGGCCGGGTGATGGCGGCCGCAGGAAGCGGCGCCTTGGGTGGGGAACGCACCTTTGGATGGGGGTTCGGCGATGATGAGGGACTTGGGCAGCGAGGGGACGACATTCAACGAGGGAATGGCTGTTTTAGAGGGAATCGTGGCTATGGAGACACAGGGGAAACGGGAATTCGGGGTCGAGACCAGAGCGGGTCTCCGCTTCCCCCGCGTCTATACGCGGCCCGGCGAGAATCCCTACGACGAGGTCGAATGGGAGCTCCGCACGGCCGTCATCTCGAACGAGCATGGTCAGATCGTCTTCGAGCAGCGCGACGTGGAGTTCCCCAAGTTCTGGTCGCAGATGGCGACCAACGTGGTGGCCTCCAAGTACTTCCGGGGGCAGATGGGCACCCCGCAGCGCGAGCGCTCGATCAAGCAGCTGATCGGCCGCGTCGCGACGACGATCGCAGGCTGGGGCCGCGCCCAGGGCTACTTCGCCACCGAGGCCGACTCGAAGGCGTTTGAAGACGAGCTGACCTACATCCTTCTCCACCAGAAGGCCGCCTTCAACAGCCCCGTCTGGTTCAATTGCGGCGTCGAGGTCAAGCCGCAGTGCTCGGCCTGCTTCATCAACTCGGTCACCGATACGATGGACGGCATTTTGACCCTCGCGAAGACCGAGGGGCTCCTCTTCAAGTGGGGCTCGGGCACCGGGACCAACTTCTCCTCGCTTCGCTCTTCCAAGGAGGCGATCCAGGGCGGCGGCACCGCGTCCGGACCGGTCTCCTTCATGAAGGGATTCGACGCCTTCGCCGGCGTCATCAAGTCGGGCGGCCGCACGCGCCGCGCGGCGAAGATGGTGATCCTAAACGTCGATCATCCCGACATCGTCGAGTTCATCAAGTGCAAGGCCGAGGAGGAGAAGAAGGCGTGGGCGCTGATCGACGTCGGCTACGACCCCTCGCTCAACGGTCCGGCCTACTCGTCGATCTTTTTCCAGAACTCCAACAACTCGGTGCGCGTCCCCGACGAGTTCATGCAGGCGGTCGAGAAGGACGGCAAGTGGACGACCAAGGCGGTCACGACGGGCGCGCCGGTCGAGACCCACCGCGCGCGCGAGCTCATGAAGATGATCTGCGAGGCGGCGCATCAGTGCGGCGACCCCGGCCTCCAGTTCGACACGACGAACAACGATTGGAATTGCGTCCCGAATACGGCGCGCATCAACGCGACGAACCCGTGCAGTGAGTTCTCGTTCATCGATGACACCGCGTGCAACCTCTCCTCGCTGAATCTCATGCGATTCCTCACCGAGGACGGCACGTTCGAGGTCGAGAAGTACAAGCACGCCGTCGCGACGATGATCACCGCGCAGGAGATCATCGTCAGCAATGCGTCCTACCCGACGCCCAAGATCGAGCAGAACAGCCACGACTACCGGCCGCTCGGTCTCGGCTACGCGAACCTGGGCGCGCTCCTCATGTCGTGGGGGACCCCCTACGACAGCGATCCGGGCCGCGCGGTGGCGGCCGCGCTTACGGCGCTCATGCACGGGCACGCCTACGCGACCAGCGCGCGGATCGCCGCGGTGACCGGACCGTTCCTCGGCTACGAGAAAAACCGCGAGCCGATGCTCCGCGTCATTCGCAAGCACCGCTCGGCCATCGAGAAGATCGACTCACGCTTCGTACCGAAGGACGTCATGGAGGCCACGCGGTCCACGTGGGAAGAGAGCTACAACCTGGGCGTCGAGCACGGCTACCGGAACGCCCAAGTCACCGTCATCGCCCCGACCGGAACCATCGCGTTCATGATGGATTGCGACACGACCGGAATCGAGCCTGACATCGCCCTCGTCAAGTACAAGAAGCTGGCGGGCGGGGGCATGCTCAAGATCGTCAACAATACGGTGCCTGAGGCGCTTCGGTGCCTCGGATACGGGGAGGATGAGGTGGCTCGGATCGTGCGGTATGTTGACGAGCACGAGACGATCGAAGGAGCACCCGCGCTCAAGGATGAGCACCTTCCCGTATTTGATTGCGCGTTCAAGCCGAGGAACGGCAGCCGCACGATCCACTACATGGGCCACATCCGGATGATGGAGGCGGTGCAGCCGTTCGTCTCCGGCGCGATCTCGAAGACCGTGAACATGCCCGAGGACGCGACGGCGCAGGACATCGCCGAGGCCTACATGGAAGCGTGGAAGGGCGGGATCAAGGCGATCGCGATCTACCGCGACGGCTCGAAGCGGAGCCAGCCCCTCTCGACGAGCAAGGAAGACCGCGGCGCGAAGGTCGCTCCGGCGAGCGCGCCGGTCGCGAAGCGGCGGCGTCTCCCCGACGAGCGGCAGTCGATCACGCACAAGTTCTCCGTGGCCGGACACGACGGCTACCTGACCGTCGGCATGTACGAGGACGGCACGCCCGGCGAGATTTTCATCGTCATGGCGAAGGCCGGGAGCACGCTGAGCGGCGTCATGGACTCCTTCGCGACGGCCGTCTCGCTCGGGCTCCAGCACGGGGTCCCGCTCCGGCTCCTCGTGACCAAGTTCAGCCACATCCGGTTCGAGCCGCACGGCTTCACCAAGAACCCGGACATCCCGATCGCGAAATCGATCGTCGATTACATCTTCCGCTGGCTCGGGATCAAGTTCCTGGGCGAGACGCCGGCGTCGACGCAGCACGAGGCGGCGAAGGACGATCCGCTGGAGGCGGGCGGCGTTCAGGCGGTGGCGGAAGTGCAGCTCAAGCTGATCAACGGCGGCGCGAACGGCCACGGCGAGGGTGCGGACGATCGCTCGTTCGTGACGCAGTCCGACGCGCCTCCCTGCGCCGAGTGCGGCTCCATCATGGTCCGTCGCGGGGCGTGCTACTCGTGCCTGAACTGCGGCGCCACGAGCGGGTGCGCGTAGGCCGATTCACGGCCGCAGCGACGGCCGCGTAGACTTCATCCAAAGACCACGTGAATGCGCCCCCCAGCCGGGGGCGCATTTTTATTCCCCTCGTCGTAAGATCCCAAGTCTTGTGAGCATTCGAGCCGCGCGTTTCGTTTTCCTCGGATTCTGCATCGCCTACTTCGCGGCGATGCTGCTCGCGAGCCAAAGCCCGGGCCCACTCGCGTGGGGCCTCCACTCCTTCGGATTTCTGCAGGGCGGCGTGAGGACCGCCTTGGTCGCTCTCTTTCTTGGCGCGGCGGCTCTCACCTTCTGCGGGTGCGTTGCGAAGTCCTCCGCGGCGCCTGCCGAGGAACGCGACACGGCCCCCGGCCCACCCGACGCGTCGCGATTCCCCAAGCTCGTCGCGCTGCTTCTCTTGTTCTGCGCGGCGCTCTGCGTTCTTCGTGCCCGCACGCACTTGCTCGGGGACGGGACGGTGTGGCTCACGATCTTGAAGACGGGCCAACACCAAGCCTACAGCGAGCCGCTCGCGGCGGCGGTCTGGGTCGCGTTTGGGTCGATTGTTCGATCGCTCCTGCCGGGGGCGACGGCGGCGGAATTCGGGCTTCTCTCGATTCTCTGCGGTGGGCTCTCGTTCCTCATCTGCTTCGCGATGGCGAAGCATCTGGATCCGGAGACGAGGAGGGACGCCCTCTTTCTCCTTCTTACGCTCGGCGTCACCGGGCTCTATTGCGGCTATCTGGAAAGCTACCCACCGGTGATGGTTCTGGTCCTCGGCTATTTGTGGCTGGGCTTTCGGAGTCTTTCCGGGAAAGGCGCGTTCGCGGCCATTCCGGTTCTACTATCCCTGGCGACCGCCTCACACTTCCTCACCCTCTATCTCTGGCCTTCGTACCTCTACCTCGTCGCTCGACAGGAGCGGCGGATGTCGCACCGAATCCTCTGGTGCCTGGTACCGGTGGTGCTGACGCCGGCCCTGGCTCTGCTCGCGGGGAGTCGCCCGAGCGACTGGCTGGAGTCCTTGCGGATCGCCCTCGACGCGTCGACGCTGTCCGGGGCGGCATCGGGGGGATGGAAATTCACCCTGCCGCATCTCCTGGGGCACGCCGCCGACTTGGCGAACGAGGCTCTTCTGATCATGCCAATCGCCATGCTCCTCGCCATCGCGGCACTGACGACGCGGAGCGTCCGTCAGTGGCTGCGGTCGCGTGAGGCGATGTACCTCGCTGCGGCGATGTTCCCGGGCCTCGCCGCGGCGTTCCTGCTCGCCCTCCCGGCGCCCGCTGTGGATTGGGATTTGCTCGCGCTCCTCTTCGTCCCCGCGTGCGTGCTCGCGATCGGGCTCGGCGCCAGGCTGGTCCACGGCGCGCCGGTCCTCTTTCGCGTTGGCGTGGCGAGTCTCTCGCTCTGCGCCGTTCTACCCTTCCTCCTCGTCAGCGCGAACGAGGAGGCCTCGCTTCGCCGCTTCCGGACCTTGATCGGACCGGGGACCAGGATTCCGGCTCAGGGTCGCGCCTACCCGAACAGCGTCCTCGCGGAGTTCTACGAAGACCGCGGTGACTACCGCTCCGCGCTCGCGTATGCCGGGCGTGCGTACGAGGCCGAGCCGACGAATCCACGCTACTCGGTCATGGTGGGGAGCGAATATTTCCGTGTGGGCGACCACGCGAAGGCGGCTCGCTCCTACGAGGAGGCAATCGGTCGGGGATGGGATCGTGCCTCGACCCGGCACGATCTGGGTTTGAGCTACGCGTATCTGGGCCGCGGCGCTGACGCGCTGCAGGAGCTACGGGCAGCGGCGGGGAGACCCGGCGGAGAGCGACCCGACTACCTGCATGATCTGGGTGTGGCTTACGACCACGCCGGCTACCCGGACTCGGCAAGAGCGGTCTGGACTCGCGTGCTCGATCACTGGCCGGGCTACGCCCCGACGGTCAAGGCACTCGCCTCGCAGGCCCGGCGCTAGGCCCTCGAGGGCCCCCCTGCCGATCGGTGATGACTACGGAATCGGCGGCGGGAGCGGGGGCGGCTCCGAGGCCCTCGGCATCGCGGGGGCCGGCTCACGCCGCGGCGGCACCGGGGTTCGCGCCTGGGGCGGGAGCGTGCGCGCCCGAGTGTTGTAATCGCGCAGGAGCATCAACCCGGCGCCGATCATCCAGAGCTGGATGGGGAGCCCGACGCCGTAGCGGACACCCGCACCGCGCATCGGATTGATGGCGGCGCCGGTCGCGGTCGCCGTCAGGAACTCGAACACGTAGATCAGGATTCCCACGACGCCGAAGAACGCGCCGCCCCATCCGAGCCAGAGCGGCATCAACCCCCTCGACGTGCCCGAGACGCCGCACCCGATGACGGCCGTAAAGAGCAGAACGCCGCCGACCGCGAGCGCGCCCATTTTCCAGAACCAGACTGTGCTGAAGAGCATGGTCGCGAGGCCGGGGTCGATCGGATAGTAGGTCTTAAGAAACGGTCCGACGAAGAACTCCATCGAGAGGAACGTCGTCCAGAGTCCGCCCCCGATCAGGGCACTCGTGCTGACGAGGGAGGCCGGCCCCGACGAGCCCTTCAGGTGGAGAAGAAATCCGTACGCCACCAGGCCGAGCGTGGCGAGGAAGAAGCCCATGACCATCAGGGCGTGAAGCCCCATCCACGATCCGATGTCTTCCTTGGAGAGGGCGTCGAGGATCAGGTTCGTTTGATTCGCGGGCGCCAGCCTCGGATAGAGGCAGAGCGATAGAGATAGAAAAAGGGCCCCGAGCGTGAAGCCCAGCCCCGCGCAGAACTCGATCGATCGGACCCGTTCATCCATGACATCGGCCATCCTGGCCTCCTTGGTGAAATGTGCCCTTGAACCGACCGGCGATGAACGGCACTCTACCGCCGTGCCGGGCAAGAGGGAAGCCAAGAACCGCCATACAGGGGCCGCGACCCCACCCCGCGTCGCCGGCCCGCGCGCGTCCGCGCTGAGCCCCAACGTGCTAGGCGTTCTCTGCGCGTTCGCCGCGATCGCGCTCTACCTCCCCGCCCTCCCCTACGGCTGGGTATGGGACGACCGGCTTCTCGTCATCTCGAACGGCGCGGGCGGTGTGGGCGCGGAGGGCCTCCGCCTCCTGACGTCGCTCCTGTTTCGCCTCGAGTGGGCGTCGGGCTACGGCTCGCCCCTCTTCGCGCACATGGTCAGCATCCTCCTCCACGGCGCGGCGACGTGGCTCTTCTTCCGAATGGCGCTCCACGTCGGGGCGCGGCCCGGGATCGCCTTCGTGGCTGCGCTCCTCTTCGCCGCCCACCCCGTTCACGTCGAGGCGGTCGCCTACATCTCCGGCCTGCCCGATCTCCTGGCCACGGTCTTCGTGCTCACGGCGCTCCTGCTCGCACGCTCCGCCGAGCTCTGCACGCCGGAGGGATGCCGCTCTTGGAAGATCTGGCCTGCCTACGCGGCGATGGTGGCCGCGGTGTTGAGCGACGAGGTCGCGATCGTGACGCCCTTTCTCTTGGTCGGGCTCGACCGATGGGGCCCGGTTCGAGTTCCCTTGCGCCAACGCCTCACGCACTACTCGGGCTTCTTCGCGATCGCCCTGGTCTACCTGCTCGTGCGTTTCGTGTCGGGCGGGGGCGCCACGCCAACCCTTGGGAGCGCCGACGCAGCGAGCGGCATCGACGCCGCGGCGCGAGCCTGGGCGGTGCCGATGGCGGTCTTCGAGTATCTGAAGATGCTCGTCTACCCCCACCCGTTGAACGCGCTCCGAGCGCTCCACGCCGGGGAGGTTTCATCCTGGACCGGCCGGCTCGCCCCGTTCGCTGCCCTGGCCGGCCTCGCGCTCATCGTCGTGTGGCGGAGGCGCGATCCCATCGCCCGGGCCGGCGCGCTCCTCCTTCTTCTCCCGCTCCTTCCGGCACTTCCCCTTCCCATGTTCATCGGATCGTTCGCGGCCGAGCGCGGTGCCTATCTTGCGTCGGTCGGCCTCTGTCTCATCGTCGCGTCGATCTACGCGTGGGCCGCCCGCAGCTTCGCGGCGCTCCGTCCGCTCCTCCTCGTCGCGGCAATCGTGATCGCCGCCGTGGCGGGGCTCGGCACGCTCCTCCGCCTCCCGGTCTGGCGTGACGACGTGAGCCTCCTATACGCCGCCGTGGCATCGAATCCCAAGGATCCGGGGCCACACCTGACCCTCGTCAACTACTTTGGCCATGCTCGTGAGTGGCCGGCGGCGCTCGCCGAGATCGACCGCGCGATCGCGCTCGACCCGAAGAACCACGCCGCCGTCGCGAAGCGCACGGCGATCCTGAGCCAGCTTGGTCGCTTCTCCGACGCCGAGGGCTCCGCCCGCCGCGCCATCGACCTCGACCCCAACGACGCCGCTTCCTATGCGAACCTGAGCGATGCGCTCCTGCAGCAGCAGAAGATCGAGCAGGCGGTCGAAGCGGCGCGACGCGCGACCGACCTCGATTCGACGTTCGCGGACGGCTGGTACAACTACGGGGTCGCGCTCGCCGCGTACGGAGATGCGAAGGGCGCAATCGCCGCCTACGGGAAGGTGATCTCACTCCATCCGAGCGACGTCCTCGCGCTGAACAACCTGGGCACGATCCTGGGATCCACAGGGAAGGTGGAAGAGGCCCGCGATCTCTTCATCCGCCTTGTCGGCCTGGCGCCCAAGTCCGTCCAGGCGCACATGAACCTCGCGCTCGCCTACCTCCGGCTGGGAGACCGGGAGAGCGCGGCGGGTGAGCGGGAAGAGGTGCGGAAGCTCGACCCGATGGCGGTCAAGCAGCTCGACGAGATGTTCGGCGCGTACCTGAAGGAGCAGAGGAACGCCGCGGCGAAGAAGGGCGCGCGTTGACCGCGATTTCGAGGACGTGCTAGGGTCGAGCCATGGGCGCCGAGCTCGACACCCGGTGGTTTGACCCCGCCCGCACCAACCTTCTCGTCGGCCTTCTCATTTTCCTCGCATTTCTCACCATCAACATTCTTCGCGCGAAACGCGGCGGCTCGGTCTTCATCCGTCCCCTCGCCGGCCTCAAGGCACTGGACGAGGCGATCGGCCGCGCCACCGAGATGGGCAAATCGGTCCTCTACCTGCCCGGCCTCGGGGACATGAGCGAGGTCGGTACGCTCGCCGCGATCACGATCATGAGCCGCGTGGCGAGGAAGGTGGCCGATCTGGGATGCAGCATGCAGGTCCCCTGCTACGACCCTGTCGTCATGGCGATCATGGACGGGGTGGCGCGAGAGGCGTACGTGGAGGCCGGCCGGGGCGACGAGTTCAAGCCCGGGAGCGTCCACTACGTGAGCGCACAGCAGTTCGCGTACGTCGCGGCGGTCACGGGAGTGATGCTCCGCGAGCGTCCCGCGGCGATCGTCTACATGGGAAGCTTCTACGCCGAGTCGCTCTTCCTCGCCGAAACGGGAAATCTGACCGGCGCGATCCAGATCGCGGGGTGCGACAAGGTGACCCAGCTTCCCTTCTTCGTGTGCGCCTGCGACTACACGCTGATGGGCGAGGAGCTCTTCGCCGCGGGCGCGTACATCGGCCAGGAGGCGGTGCAGCTCGCGACGATCGCGGCGCAAGACTGGGCCAAGGCGCTCGCCGCCGCGATGATCGTCTTGGCCATCGCCCTCTCCGCCCTCGGCCACCCCGAGCTGGGCCGCCTTCTCAAAGCCTCGTGAGCACCTAGGCCGACCGCGTGCGCTCGGGGCCGCTTGTCCTCACGTTCCTCGTCGGCACGACAATCATCGCCCTCTTTTTCATCCCGCATTACCAAGCCCAGGCCGTCAACGGGAAGCTCTTGGAGTGGGCCTCCGTCGTCTACGCGTTCGCGCTGATCCTGGGCTCGATCTCGCTCTGGAATACGCACTTTCGGAAGATTCGGCTCAAGTCGGACGGATGGCCCTACAGCATCGTCACGCTCGTCGCGCTCGTCGTCGTCACCGCGCTCGGCGTCGCCCAGGGGGTCGCCGAGGGGACGCTCGTGAGCCGGATCTACAACATGGTGAACTCGCCGCTCGCTTCGACGATGTTCGCCCTGCTCGCCTTCTTCATCGCCTCGGCCGCGTTTCGCGCCTTCCGGGCGCGGAACGTGGAAGCGACCCTCCTTCTCGTGACCGCCGTCCTCATGATGGTCGGACGGGTCTCGATCGGGGAACTCATCTGGAAGGGGTTCCCCGGATTCACGGAGTGGCTCCTCGACGTGCCCAACCTCGCCGCGAAGCGCGCGATCGCGATCGGCGTCGGGCTCGGAGCCGTATCGATCGGCCTCAAAATCATTCTCGGGATTGAGCGCGGATACCTCGGGAGATCGCGATGAGCTGGGCGGTCAGGGTCCTCGCGATCGACCGCCGCCTGATCTTCGTGCTCGTGGGTCTGGGGACGGCGCTCCCGCTCCTCTGGCCGGTGAACCTCCCGATCACCGTGACGCCGCGCGTCGAAGCGGCGTATCAGACGATCGAGTCGCTTCCGCCGGGCTCGACCGTGTTCATCTCGATGGACTATGAGCCCGACACGATGGCGGAGCTTCAGCCGATGTCGATCGCGGTGCTCCGCCACTGCTTCCGTAAGAATCTCAAGCTGATCGTGATCACGCTCTACCCGGCTGGCCCGGGCCTCGTCGAGCCCGCGCTCCGACTGGCGGCCGTCGCCGAGGGGAAGGAGCGGAACAAGGACTACGCCTTCCTCGGATACAAGTCGGGATTTCAGACGGTGATGATCGCGATCGGCGAGAGCATCCGACAGCAGTTCCCGGTCGATTTCTACGGGACGCCGCTCGATTCGATCCCGGTGATGCGCGGAGTCGATTCGTACGCGAAGATCGACCTCGTCATCAATCTATCGGCGTCGAGCGGGGCCGACTACTGGATCCAGTTCGCGGCGAGCCGCTTCCACAAGCCGCTCATCCTCGGCGTGACCGCGGTCATGGCGACCGACTACTACCCGTACCTGTCGTCGCGTCAGATCCTGGGCCTGATCGGCGGGATGAAGGGTGCCGCGGAATACGAGAAGCGGATGGGCATTTTCGGGGACGCGCGCCGGGGAATGGATGCGCAGAGCCTGGTTCATCTGATCATCGCCGCTCTCGTGATCCTGGGCAACGCGGCGCTCTTCATGACCCGGAGGGTCGCGTGAGCATCGTCGAGACCTGGGTCGCGGCCTTTCTGACGCTCTGCGTCTTCTCGTTCCTCTATCGCGACAATCCGTTCTACCGCTTCGCCGAGCACCTCTTCGTCGGCGTCGCCGCGGGCTACCTGCTCGCGATCCAGTACCAGGACGTGATCCTGCCGAACGTCTGGACGCCGCTCACTGCCGGACCGCGCACGCCGCAATCGATTATCCTGGCCCTGATCCCCGCGATTCTCGGCATTCTGATGCTCGCCAGGGTCTGGGAGCGAATGACGGGTCCCGCGCGATGGGCGATCGCCTTCTACGTGGGGATCTACTCGGGGATCGCGGTGCCGGGATACTTACAGGGACAGATCTTCGCGCAGCTGAGCGACGCGGCGAAGCCGTTCGCGCCGGGCTGGGGCGCGGTCAACTCCGCGCTCGTGCTTTTGGGGCTCCTCACGGTACTGGCCTACTTCTTCTTCTCCGCGCCGCACCGGGGGATCCACGGAGTGGGGGCCAGGATCGGCACCTGGTTCCTGATGGTCGCCTTCGGGGCGTCCTTCGGCTACACGGTGATGGCTCGCGTCTCGCTCTTGATCTCCCGGGTTCAGTTCCTGCTGCGCGACTGGCTTCACCTGATCCCGACTACGTAGCGCCCCGCTCCCGATCGCCGCCGCCGCCGGGTCGCGGCGGGTTCATGCCCGCCCACGAGCCTAGACACGGACGAAGACGTCATCGCCGTCGATCTTCACCTCGTAGGTGCGCACCGCGACGACCTCGGTGTCGGGCGCTTTGCCGGTCTTGACGCTGAATCTCCATCCGTGCCAGGGGCAGCGGACGATCTCGCCGGAAAGGTATCCATCGCCCAGATCACCCCCCATGTGCGGGCACTGGTTCTTGATCGCGTAGACCTCGCCCTCGCACCGGAAGAGCGCGATCCGGATGCCGCCCACCCAGACAATCTTCCCTTTTCCCTCCTCGAGGTCGGAGGCCCTCGCCGCTTTCACGAATTCCGGCATCGCATGGCTCCCAGGGAAAAAGAAAACCGGCGCCCCATTGCCGGAGCGCCGGTCAGTCTACGATCGATTGATTCCGGACCTAGTGGCTCCCGCAGCCCCCGCTACCGCACCCGCAGCCGCCTTCCTGCTTGGCCTCCGCCCCTTCGGCCCCTTCTTCAGTCGCGAACGAGGACCCGCAGCCGCAGGTCTTCGCCGCGTTCGGATTGTTGATCTTGAAGCCGCCGCTCTGAAGCGTATCGTCGAAGTCGATCGAGGCGCCGTCGAGATACTGATGGCTGCCCATGTCGACGATCACCTTGACGCCCTCCGCTTCGAACACGAGGTCGTCCGCCGTCGCCGGCTCGTCCGCGATCTGCATACCGTACGACATGCCCGAGCAGCCGCCGCCCGCGACGAAGACGCGGATGCCTTGGAACGTGCCTCCCTGCTGCTGCATGATCTGCTTGATCTCGGCCGCGGCCTTGTTGCTCAAGGTGACCATTGTGGGCTCTTCCTCCGGTTCGATCGATTTGGCGCAGGAGCTATCGCACTGGGCCAAAGCAATATACGTGCCTTATGTTTAGATGCTCCCACCCCCAAAGCGGTGCAGAGCATTCAGCCCCAATGATATCGGGGCCGGGAGGCCGTGTCAACGGATTGGCGTGCGGGGCCGATCCGGGGGCCGGCCAAGCTGCACAATGCGAAGAAGGTTCGTGCCGCCGGAGCGGGTTGTCGTGCCCGCCATCGCGACGACCCAGTCGCCCCTGCGGAGCATCTTCTTTCCGAGAAGGAGCTTCACTCCGGATTCGATCATCCCCTCCGCCGTGCGCCAATGCGGCACCAGCACCGGCAGGACGCCCCACCAGAGCGTGAGCCTCCTGCAGGTCGAGTCGAGCGGCGTCAGCGCGAGGATCGGGGTGTTCGGGCGCGACTTGCTCACGAGGCGCGCCGAGTAGCCGGTGTGGGTGAACGTCACGAGCGCGCGGGCCCGGATCTCGCGGGCCGCTTGAAACGCGGTGTGGGCGAGCGCGTGGGTCGGCGACGCGTGGGCCGTCGGGGCCGTGCCGTCGGAGGAGCGCCGCGGGGCCCTCATCCCGGCGGCGAACTCGTCGGCCTCCGCCGCGATCCGCGCCATCGTCTGCGTGGCCCGGTCCGGGTAGTGGCCCACCGCGGTCTCGGCGCTCAGCATCACGGCGTCGGTCCCATCGAATATCGCGTTGGCGACATCGGACGCCTCGGCGCGGGTCGGCCGCGCCGCGTGGACCATCGACTCGAGCATCTGCGTCGCGGTGATGACGAGCACCTCGCGCAGGTTGCCCCGCTCGATGATCCGCTTTTGCAAGATCGGGACGCGCTCGGCCGGGTACTCGACCCCAAGGTCCCCGCGCGCGATCATCACGCCGTCCGCTTCGTCGAGAATCGACTCGAGGTTCTCGATCGCCTCGCGGCGCTCGATCTTCGCGATGACCGCGGGGGGCCGCTGCGCCCGGCGGAGGAGCCTCCGGAGCGCGATGATGTCATCGCCCCGGCGAACGAAGGAGAGGGCGACGTAATCGACGCCCATCGAGAGGCCGAAGGAGAGATCGGCGCGGTCCTTGGCGGTCATGGACGGCACGCTCAGGCGGACGCCTGGGAAGTTGACCCCTTTGTGGTCGGCGATCTCGCCGCCCGTGACGACGCGGCATCGAAGCCCGTCCTTGCCCTTGCCCACCACGCGAATCTCGACCAGGCCGTCCGCGATCAGGACGCGGTCGCCCACTTTCACGTCGCGCATCAGGCCCGAATAGACGATCGGGACCCGGCGCGCGTTCCCTTTGCCGCGGCGATTGGTGAGGATCACCTCGGCGCCGGCGCGGAGCTGCGCGACGCCGCCGTCCAATTCCCCGACGCGGAGCCGGGGGCCCTGAAGGTCGAGGAGGAGCCCGACGTGCTTGCCGATCCGCTTCGACACGGCGCGGATGTGACGGATCGCGCGCGAGTGGTCGCGGTAGGTGCCGTGGGAAAAATTGAGGCGCGCGACATCCATCCCGCCGCGGATCATGCGGGCTAGAACGGCCGGGTCGGAGGAGGCCGGCCCGATGGTGGCGATGATCTTGGTGCGGCGCGAGGACACTAGACGGCGAGCGTCGCCATGACCTCCTCGGCGTGCCCCTCAACCTTGACGCGCCGGAAGACGTTCTCGACGCGACCCTCGCGGTCGATCACGAACGTCGTTCGCTCGATCCCCCAGTAGCTCCGGCCGTAGAGATTCTTCTCCTTGTACGTCCCGTACTGGCGCGACACTGCGGCGTCGACGTCCGAGAGGAGCGGGAACGGCAGGTTGTACTTCTGCGTGAATCGCTGGTGGCTCAGCTCGTCATCGAGGCTGACCCCGAGCACCACGGCGCCCTTTGTCTGGATCCGCGGGAGGTGGTCGCGGAACGCGCAGGCTTCCATCGTGCAGCCCGGCGTGTCGTCCTTCGGGTAGAAGTAGAGAATGACGCGCTTCCCCCGGAATTCATTGAGCGAGATCTTCCGGCCGAGCGTGCTCGGAAGCGAGAACTCCGGCGCCATCATGCCCACGGTCAGGCTCTCGCCCGGCCAATCGGGCGAGCCAGGCTTCGCGGCCGACCGGCGTCGCGGCGCGGGCGGGACGTTGACCGGCGGCTCCGTGTACGTGCTCATGGTGGGCTCGGATTCGAACTCCAGCGCTCCCTGCCCCGAGCCTCCCGTCCTACCGCCCGAGCGCGCCGACATCTTCGACCTGCCCATGACGGGCGCTTTCGCCGCCCTTGCCGCCTGAGGCATCGGCCTAGGAGGCGCCTTCGCCTTCGAGGCTGGCTTCGGCTTGGTAGCGGGACGGGCCTTTGCTTTGGCAGCGGCGCTCGATTTTGGACGTGTTGTGCGCGCTGCGGGCTTCTTCCTGGCGCTTCCCTTCGGCTTCGTCGGCACCGATCGTTTCCTCTTTATCTGCTTGTGAGATTTAGACTTCCGTGACTTGGCCGATTTCTTTGGCCTGCGGGCCGATGGCTTCTTGGCCATGGTTGGCACCCTCCGAAGGGGGTGGATGGGCCGAAATCGTTGCCTTCGCGGGGCATCCTAACCGCTGTCGGGGCGCCGTTCAAGCGGGGTCATCGATGGGCAGCCGAATCCCGCGCGGACGGCGAGAGTGAAATGCTCTCCCCAACTTCGAGGGGCACGATGGTGGAGCCCAGCGCCCCGACCAGCTCCGCGCGCCAGCGAGGACCAAGGCGCGTGCTCTTGCCGTCGTATGCACCGAGGTGCATGGGCACGACCGACGGCATCCCGAGACCCGCGATCGCGAAGACCGCGTCCTCGGAATGGAGGTGGGCGTTGATGTTGAGGAGCGCGATGTCGGGCCGGTATTTGGATCCGATCGCGGCGATTCCGGGGAAGTAATCCGTATCGCCGCTGTAGTAGATCGTGTTCCTCGGGCCGCGGATGATGTAGCCGAGAGCGCGTCCATCCGAGCGGGCCTTCAGCGAGTGGCGCCCACCGGGGTGATGCGCGGCCACCGCCACGATGGTCCCTCCTGGAAAGTCGAATTCGTCACCGGGCCTCATCACGAGAACGCGGAGTCCCAATCCCGCTACGTACTTGGCCGCCGGCCGGGGACAGAGCACGATCGTCCCTGGCGTGAAGCGGGCGAGTGTTTTCGGATTCAGATGATCCTGGTGCGCGTGCGAGATCAGCACCACCTCGGCCTGATCGAACGACTCTCGGGGTGGGGCCGCGATCAGCCGGCGTCGGATGACGGCATACCTTCGCGCGAACACCGGATCGGTCACGATGCCAAAACCGCCGATGTCGATGTACGCGCAGGCGTGCCCCCAGAACGTGATCGCGTTGCGCGGGGGCTCAGGATAGAGCAAGGGGTCGATCGCAAGTTTGGCGTTGGTGGGTGCGACATATCCCGCTCCTGCCGCGGATACGAGAACCACTGCCAGCCACGAGCGGGACCTCATATGTCCTGCCTTACCCCAGCCGACTGCAAATTCTCCTGGCGAAACAGGGCAAGGCGACCGGCGGGCCGGGATGCATCCATTGACACCGACTCCGATCGAGCATTGAATGAGGCGTCCCACGAAGAAGTGGAGGGCACATGAAGTCGAGCTCCCCTCTCCCCCGGCTCTCGTTCACGCTCTCAATCGTTCTCGTCGCCCATTCGTTCGCAGCGGTCCCCGCAACCGCGGCGATCGACTCCGCGCGGGATCCCGCATTTCCCGGTCCTGCTGCGGCAGAGCTTCCGATCGGCCAGCCCCCGCAGTTTCGATTCGACTGGGGGTCGTTGGGCGGATACGGGTTTCGATCGGAGCGTCCCACGCTGCGCTTTCTGACGGACGTCGAATCAAGATTGGCGCTCCCACACTTCGGTCTCCTGGATCTCGCCGTCGAGGGCACCTATGGACGCATGGACCGCGTATCCCGGGGCACGGTCGGCGCATCCTTGAAATTGCCGGTGCTCCGCTGCGGATTCGAGCATGACTTTCACGACGGAAATTCCTACTTCAAGCTCTCGCTTCAGGGGGCGCCCCGGCGGGGCGGGATACTCGGGCGTGGCGATCGCCTGCGCATCGACTACACCCCAACCCTGAGGCGGCTCGAGGCGGGGATCAAGATGCCGTATCCGTGGCCGCGATACCGGGCCACTCGACCCCGCAACGCTGCGGTGGCGATGCCTCGAGGAACGCTCCCCCGCCCGCTCGCGGTTTCGCCAGCGGCTTGGCCCGCGGCCGAGGTCGCCAACGTGCGCCACGCCATGGTCTGGGTGGACCGGCTCATGACGCCCAACCAGACGCCGCGGAACCCGACGACCAAGAAGGGTCGACGCGCGTTGGAGCTCGCGGCAGCGACGCTCAACGATCATCTGCGCATGCCCGGCCACTCGTTCGCCGCGGAGGATTCGACCTATCACGCGAACCTGCGCGCCGCGTTCTCGATCGCGGCTGGCGGGGATTCGGACCTGGGAGAGGCGCTCGCGTCGGAGGCGCGCCGAGTGCTGCTGCATCGCGTGATCATTCCGAACAACCGCCTTCTCGGCCGCATCAAGAAGCCGGGCGATCTGAGCGGACTCCTGGAGGAGGCGTACGTCGAATTCTCAGCATCGCTGGATCGAGGTGATCTTCGCGTTGGAGCCGCGCAGAGAGATGGGGTCCTCGAGGTCTACCGCCAAGTGCTGGAGCAGCTCGGCGCGGTCGCGCATGCCGCCAGGGATCGCTGGAAGACGTGGCGGCTCGTTTGGCTCCCTCTGAACTATGGCCTTCGCCCAGAGGAATACGACTCCCAGTCCGAGCTGGACGCGGTCATAGGCGATGTTGTGGGGCGGAGCTTCACCTCGGCAAACGACGTCCGGTACGTGCTGAATGAGCAGTTCTACATAGAGCTCCGCCGGTCCATCTTGGAGACGCGGAATTATCACGTCCTGTGGATTCACGACTACAGCGGACGGAATGGAGAGAAGGGCCCTGACCGGATCGCCTGGTCGTTGGCGATCGACGGCTACGTCGGCTCGTTCGTGCGGGCGATCCAAGCCATCGATCGAGGGGAGCGCGAGGAGCTTCCCCACTTCCTCATACTCCTCGACGAGCACTACTTCCGGACGAACGGCTCGCGGGAGGTCGTCTCGTTCCTGGAGCACCTCGGCACCGCGGAAGCGCCGCGATTGTCGGATAAGGATCTCGAGGCACGGGTGCGCACGAGCCTCGAGCGCCTGCGGCGGGCCGTCGAGAGCTCGCCCGCCATGCGGAGCCGGGGCGTGGAATATTTGCGGAGCCGCGTGCGGGTGCAGGTCGCGATCACCAACCCGTTCGACCCGACGTACATCGACGACATGGTCATGCGCGATCACACGAAGCTCGCGTTTCGAGACGTGACCGAGCTCGACCCTGCTTCCGGGGAGGCGATATTCACGGGGCTCGGGGTCGGGGAGCACTACGTCGGCCCGCAATGGGAGGACCGAAGCATGGTTCTCCGCGGGACCGAGGCCGTCCACCTGAAAGCGGAGGCCCGCGAGCTTCTGATCTCTCAGGGCGTACGCCCCGAGGAGATCCCACTCTTCCTTCGCGCGCGACCGTATCCGGCGGAATACGAGGGCATGTGCGACTCGCTGCGGTCCGCGGGATGGACCGCGAGCGTGCTCACCGTCACGAACGGGACGGGATTTCGCTCGAAGCAGGCTTCCGTTCTGAAGGCGACGATTTACAACCTCATGCTGCGAGGCACGGTGATCGTAGCGCCGGACTCGCTCTGGGCGAGCGACTTCTGGGCCGGAATGTTCCTCTCGGCCGCTTTACGTGGCTGCCACGCATTCCCGATCGCGCCCGCCAGCGAGAACGCGCCCAGCAGCGCGCTGCCCACGCTGGGATTGATGCACCAGACGCTGTGGTCGCTGGCGCGCTCGGCGGAGCTGTTGGACGGTGCCATCCGCGATGCCGGAGGCACGCTTCGGGTCGGCCTCTACACCGATGACCGGGACGTGGACGACGTCAGCGCGCTCCTCTACCGCTTGTTCGCTAATGGGTGGCGGAACACTCCCTGCCAGGATCGCGTCGCGTTCGACCCAGCCGCCATTCAGGGGCTGCGCGACGAGTACGGACGGCTCTGCCAAAGCTATCCGGGTCCGGCTCACATCCTCCCGGCTGGAAAGCCCTGCAAGCCGCAGCTTCATATGAAGATGCAGATATTCGCGAATGAGGCGGCGCTCCGATCCCTGAGCAGCGAGGAGTGGGCATTCGCGCTCTCTAGGTACCTCGAGGCGCGTCGGCGTCAGACGCTGGGGGAACCGCCGGATTCCGTCGGTCGAGCCGTCCGGGCGGAGAAAGAGAAGGCCATCTTCCTCTCCACGATCGGATCCCACAACCAGGACCGCCGGAGCCTGTTGCTCGATGGAGAGGACCTGACCGCCGTCGCCGGCGACCAGTGCCTTCCGACCCTGATCGACCTCGGCCTCATCATGGGTACCTGCACGTGGCCCGAGCGGGCGGAGGACCTGCACGCCTACTTTCCCGAAACCAGTGGCCTGCTCCGTAAGCTGAGCCGCTTCTTGCGCGACCTGATCTGAGCTCTACTAGTTCTTCACCCGTGAGTTCGTGAAGACCGCCTCGTCCATCATCGTGGGGGTAGCGACGTTTTCGAAGCGAAGCATGACCGGCTTCCCGGCGAAGCGACGGGCGAGGGACAGCTGGATCGGGCCGATCGAGGTCCAGGACTCCCACGTCGAGCCCTGAGGCGGCGGCTTCTGGCCGGTGAGGACGAACTCCCACCGGTCGATCAGGTGGGTTTTCTGGTTCACGTAGAGCCAATACCGGTCGTGGGGTGTGAGGCCGACATCCGATGCGAACGATAGCTCGAGAACGTCGTAGGTCTCCCCGCCGCCGGCGTCCTGCTGCTCGCGCACGTGTTTCACGCGGGTGCCAGGATCGTGGAGCTTGAACGGCATCATGATCCAGTACGTGTCGTTCACCCACCGCTCGTAGCCGTTCTCGATGATGTTCTTGACGTTGGTGGTGTCGGTCTCGACGATCCCGTCGGTGAACGCCCTGCCCTTCTTGTCGGCCAGATTGAAAATCGCGGTGACGGTCTGCCCCTGATCGTCCGGACCCTCGACGCGGCAGCGGCCGTGCGCTTTATCCCACCAATGCTTGAACCGAGTGACCTCCTTCATGTCCTTCACGACCACGAAATCGAAGCGGAAATAGGGGAGACGATCCCACGTCTGCTGTCCCCCCATCGCGTCGGTGAGGCTCTGGACGACCTCCTTGGATTCGGCGTCCATCTCGCAGGGCGGAGGCGGGCTCTTGGGCTTCGCGGCGGGAGGCGGCGCGGCCTTCTTCGCCGCGGCGGGAGCCGGGCTCTTCTTTGCGACCGGCGGCGCGGCACCGTGCGCGATCGCACCGGCGACCAGGAGAATCAGCGCCGTTCCGGCGAGGAGAATCGCCGACCGGGCGAGCGCGTCACGCTTCCGCGCGCTCACTTCAGGTCCCTCAACGCTTCGATCAGCTTGGATTGATCCGGCAGCTTGCCGATCTCGTGGATCTCGATGTAGCGGACAATTCCCTTCGTGTCGATGACGAACGTCGCGCGCTCCGCGTAGCCCTCTGGGCGCAGGATGCCGTACTGCTTCGCCACCTCGCCGTGGGGATGGAAATCGGAGAGCATCGGGTAGTCGATGCCGCCGAGCTGGTCCGCCCAGGCCTTGTGGGCGGGAACGGAGTCGACGGAGATCCCGAGCACCTGCGTGTTCAGCCCGTCGAAGGTCTGGCGCTCCTTGCTGTATCCGGGCATCTGGATCGAGCAGACGGACGTGAACGCGAGTGGGTGAAAGATCAGGGCCACGTTCTTCTTCCCGAGGAACGAGGAGAGCGTGACCTTGTTGTTTGTGTGGTCGACGAGGGAGAAGTCGGGGGCCTTGTCCCCCACCTTCAGAGTCGCGGTTTGAGCCATCGTGGCTTCCATCTCCTGATCTCCTCTTGGAATTTCACGAGGACCGGGAGCCCGGACCTCTGGTCACTCTGCGTTGACGATGCTTGCCTGCTCGCCCGCGAGACGCTCCAGCGTCTCGGGATCGTTCACGCCCTGCTGGATTTCCTTGGGAATGTAGTCGAGCAGGTATTTGAGCGAGAGCGCTTCCTTGACGAGGGCGCGGGCGACGACCATGCGCTGCACCTGGTTCGTCCCTTCGTAGATCTGGGTGATCTTCGCGTCGCGCATGTATTTTTCGATCGGATAATCGCGCATGTAGCCGTACCCGCCGAAGATCTGGACGGCGTTGGTCGTGACCTCCATGGCGACATCGGTGGCGAAGAGCTTGCACATGGCCGAGAGCTTGGAGACGTTGGGCGCCCCGGTGTCCACCGCCATCGCGGCGACGTAGACCAGATTTCGCGCGGCCTCGACCTTGGTCGCCATGTCCGCGAGCATCGCCTGGATCATCTGGAACGAGGAGATCGGCGCGCCGAACTGCTCGCGGTGTCCCGCGTACACCATGGCGTACTCGAGGGCGCCCTGCGCGAGGCCGACCGCCTGGGCGGCGACGCCGGGTCGCGCCTTGTCGAGCGTCGCCATCGCGTGCTTGAACCCCATGCCCGGCGTTTCGCCGAGGAGATTCTTCTCGGGTACGCGGCAGTTGTCGAAGTGGATCTCGACGACGGGGACGCAGCGGATCCCCATCTTGTCCTCGACCTTGCCGATCCGGAACCCGGGCATCCCCTTCTCGAGCATCAAGGCACTGGTGCGCCTCGATTTCGAGGCGGGATCGGTGACGCAGAAGACGGTGTAGATTTCGGCCGCGCCGCCGTTCGTGTTCCACTTCTTCTCGCCGTTCAGGACGTAGTGGTCGCCCTGTTTCTCCGCCGTCGCGCGAAGGCTCGCGGCGTCGCTCCCGGCGAATTTCTCCGAGAGACCGAAGGAGATGAGCTTCTCCCCCTTCGCGATGGGCGTGAGCCAGCGGTGCTTCTGCTCCTCGGTCCCGCCCACCAGGAGCGGGAACGTGCCGAGCGCGTTCACGGCGTAGAGAACTCCGACGCCGCCGCAGGCCCGCGACAACTCCTCGACGCAGATGCAGAGGTCGAGGACGCCCCCGCCGGAACCGCCGTATTCCTTAGGGATCCAGACGCCGAGAAGCCCGGCCTTTGCGATCGCGTCCTTGATATCCCAGGGGTACTCCTGCGCCTTGTCGTACTTGGCCGCGTTCGGGCGCACGTATTTCTCGGCGACCTCGCGCGCGCGCTGGCGCCACATCAAGTTCTGTTCTGAGAGCAGACCGGACACGGGACCCCCGTGATGAGCGAGTAGGATTCGGACCCGAGAGGGCCGGACGACGCGCGGGCCCGAGGGGACGCGGCCTTCAAGGCCGCTCCGGCGCGGGACCTAGCGGAGCCCTGATTATTCCCCATGCCGCGCGCGTTGGCTACCCTGAGTTTTCCGAGGGAGCACGCGGCCCGGCGTCACGAACGGGGATTCGGCCTCGTAGAACCGCCACGGGATCTGGTCCCAGGGCGCGGGCGCGGTATGGCATCCGATCCGCCGCGACACGGCGACGCGCGAGTCGGGGACCGGCTCCCCGGGCTCGATCCAGAGGTCGGGGCCGCGCAGGTCGGTACGGTTCAGCCGCAAGTCGATACCAAAGGCCTGGCAGAGTTTCGCCGGTCCGCTCGCAAGCGCCTGGGGCTTGGCGGCGCCGCGGGACGAAAATCCGCGACCGCGCGCCATCGATTCGAGCCCTCGGAGCGGCTCGGCCGCGCGGATCAGGATCGCGGCGGGGCGACCGGCCGGCTCCGTGACCGCGTTCAGCATGTAGTGCATGCCGTACGTGAGATAGACGTACGCGAAGCCGGGGGGCCCGTAGAGCGGATCGGTGCGCTGCGTGCGTCCGGCGCGGGCGTGGCACGCCTTGTCTTCCTCTCCGACGTACGCCTCCGCCTCCACGATCCGCCCGCGCAGCTCCGTTCCCGCGCCGATTTTTCGGACGAGCACGCAGCCCAGGATCTCGCGCGCGACGGTAAGCGTGGGACGCGCGTAGAAGGATCGCGGCAACGGTCGAGGCATTTCAGCATTGTATCGGTTGACCGCCCCGGGGCGCGTTCCTAGAATCCGCGCGTGACGCGCCTCTCGAGCAGGCCGTCCTGACCGCACGTGGGACCCCGGGTCGTTCTCTTCCTCACGGTTTTCATCCATCTCGTCGGGTTCGGGCTCCTCCTTCCGCTTCTTCCCTACTACGCCGAGACGTACGGAGCCACCGGGGTAGCGGTCGGGCTCCTGAACACGTCGTACTCCCTCATGCAGTTCCTCTTCTCGCCGGTCTGGGGCAGGCTCTCCGATCGGATCGGCCGGCGCCCGGTCATCATCGGGAGCCTGGTCGCGACGGCGGTGTCCTACGTCGTCTTCGGGCTGGCGACGTCGCTCCCGGTCCTGTTCGCGTCGCGGATCTTCGCCGGGATCGCGGGCGGCGTCATCCCCACGACGCAGGCCTACGTCGCGGACACCACCACGCCCGCCGGGCGGACGAAGGGGATGGGGCTGATCGGCGCCGCCTTCGGGCTTGGATTCATATTCGGCCCCGCGCTCGGGGGCATTTTGAGCCGCTTCGGCTACTCGGTTCCCGCGTTCGCGGCGGCGGCCCTCGCCTTGATCTCGGCCCTCTTCGCGCTCGTGCTCCTCCCGGAGTCCCTGACGCCGGACAAGCGCGCCGCGGCGGCCGCGCGGCGGCTCTCCCCCCGAGACACCCTCGCGACCCTTCGGCGGCCGGGGCTTCGCCCGGTCTTCCTGCTCTTTTTCATCGGGACACTCTGCTTCTCGGCGCTCGAGGGAACGTTCGCGCTCTTCGGCGAGCACGTCTACCGCATCGGGCCGAGAGACGTCGGATATCTCTTTGCGTTCGTCGGCTCGCTTTCGGCGCTCATGCAGGCGGGCCTCGTCGGGTGGCTCGCGCGGCGCTTCGGCGAGCGAGCGCTCGTCCTCGCGGGATTTGTCCTCATGGGCATGGGGATGGTCTTCGCTGGGACAAGTCCCGCGTTCGGGCTCATGATCGTTGCGATGGGAGCGGTCTCCGTGGGGAATGGGCTCGCGTCGCCGTCTCTGGCAGGGCTCGCGTCGATCTCCTCCAGCCCGGAAGAGCAGGGCTCGATCCTGGGCACCTACCAGTCGCTCGGGAGCCTCGCGCGATCGGCCGGCCCCTTCCTCGGCGGGCTCGCGTTCGACCGTTGGGGTGCGGGGAGCCCGCTTTGGCTCGGCGGGATCGTCGTGGCCCTCGCGTCGCTCCTGGCGCTCCAACTACCTCAACACAAATCCCGCCAACGACTTCCATCCGTTTGACGTAGAGCCGGGGTCCCCTTCCCGCCGCCGCGCCAAACTGCGGCAAGCGTTTGATCGCATTTAGGTTTCGCCCGCGATCGGCCGAAGATTGCTTGGTATGCGGAAAGCGCCGATCTGCTGGTTCATTTTGCTCGCCCTCGGAGTCGCGTCAGGCAGCGCCACAGCCGGCACCATTCGCGGCCAGGTGCGCGTCCCGCCGACCGACAACAGCGGGCTGAGCGCGCCCAACCCGTACCCGGGCCGCGCGTCCTCGTTGGCAAAGCGACCGGTCGCGGCGCGTGGCTCCGTCCTCGACGCGGTCGTCTACGTGGAGGAGGTCGCGCCCTCCGTCGACTCGACCCTCGCCGGCGCGGGCGGCACCCCGGCGATGGAGCAGAAAGATCAGGCGTTCGGACCCCGGGTGCTCGCCGTCCCGGTCGGAGCCACGGTCGCCTTCCCGAACCGCGATCCAATCTTCCATAGCGTGTTCAGCGTCTCCCCGGTGAAGCGATTCGATCTCGGCAAGTACGGACGCGGAAAGTCGAAGAGCGTCAGGTTCACGAAGGCGGGGGTCGTGAACGTCTACTGCGACATCCATTCCGACATGGCCGGGTTCATCCTCGTGGTCCCCAACCACGCGTTCGTCCAGCCCGACGCCGACGGCCGGTTCGCGCTGCCGTCACTCCCGCCGGGGACGTACACCGTGATCGCGTGGCACCCCGATCTCAAGCCGGTGCGCCGCACTGTCCAGATTCCGGAGACCGGCGACGTCACGGTGGATCTGAGCCTCTAGTCATGCGGATTTCGCTACGCGCCAAGATCCTCCTCTTCACGGTGCCGCCCCTCATCGCCCTCGCCGTGGCCACGATTTGGATCGTCAATCGCACGATCTCGACGGAAGTGCACCAGAACATCGAGGACGAGCTGAAGCGGGCCTCGACGCTCTTCGAGGATCTTCTGGCGACGCGGTCGGGACACCTCGCCGTCAACGGCATGGTCATCGTGCAGGACCCGCGGTTCTTCTCCGTCTTGACGCTCCCCGGCTCGCCGCGTGATCCGGAATTCCGAGCCACGGTCGCGGGCGTGGCGAACGCCTTCAATTCGATCACCGAGACCGATCTCTTCGAGGTCTTCGACTCCCGCGGCCGGTCGATCACCAAGACCGGACACGAGGAGTGGGCCGAGCAAGCTCTGGCGCCCTTCATCTCCTCGGCGCTGGCCGGCTCGCAGCGGGCCGGCCTTCTGGCGGGCTCCGAGCACAACTATCAGGTCGCGGCGACCCCGGTCGTGGCCGGCGGCCGCGTCGTGGGCGTGCTCCTCCTCGGAGACCAGGTAGGTAGCGAGCTGGCGGAGGGACTCAAGAGAACGACGCGGAGCGAGGTGACGTTCCTGACCGGCAAGGTGATCACCGCGAGCACGCTCGAGCATCCGCAGGAGCGCGACTCGATTCTCGAGGCGCTCCGCGCTTCGGACCCCAAGGTCGCGACCGAGGGGATGCTCTCGGAGATCCGGGGCAGCGACCACGTCTACGTCACCCTGATCCGCCAGCTCCCGCAATCGGATCCGACAACTCCTCAGTTTTACGCGCTCCAGCGATCCCTCGACGTCGAGACGGCGTTCCTTCGCTCGATGCAGAGCCGCCTCGTGGAGCTGGGTGCGTTGGCGGCGTTCATGGCCCTCCTCGCGGGGCTCCTCATCTCGGAGCGGATCACCTCGCCGGTGCGGCGGCTGGTCCGCGGCGCCGAGGAGATGGAGCGCGGTAATTACGACTTCCCGATCGACGTCGCGGACAAGGACGAGATCGGCTACCTAGCATCGCGATTCCAGGAGATGCGCCAGCGCCTGCGGGCGTACGTAACGAGCCTGGAAGAGGTGGCGCGCTTGAAGACCGAGTTCATCAGCGTCGCCTCCCACGAGCTCCGCACGCCGATGAGCGTCATCCGCGGTTATCACGAGCTCTTCGTTGGGGACATGCTGGGGCCGGTGACGGCGCTGCAGCGCGAGGCGCTCGAGGCGATCGGAAAGAGCGTGACCATGCTCAACCGGATCGCGGACAACGCGACCCGGTTCGCGCAGATCGAGGGTGACCGGCTGGACCTGCGGCCCACTGCCCAGCCGCTCGCCGGCCTGATCCGACGCTCGATGGAGCGCGCCCAGGCCGAAGCGACGGGACGCAAGGTCCAGGTCATCGCGCGGTCCGCGTACGAGGACCTGATCGTCCGCGTGGACCCTGCACGCTTCACCGAGGCCCTCACGAATCTCGTAACGAACGGAATCCGGTTCACTCCGGACGGCGGCTCGGTCGAGATCAAGAGCCGCATCGACGCGGAGAACCTTGTCATCGATGTCGCGGATACCGGAATCGGGATTCCGGAGGAGAGGCAGAAGGATCTCTTCGGCCGCCCACTCATGCTCCGGAATTCCCAGAACCATCACTCTTCCACGACGCTCGAATTCAACTCCGCCGGGCTGGGCCTGGGCCTCTCGATCGCCCAGGGCATCGTGCAGATGCACGGCGGAACGATCGAGGTTCGGAGCGTGGAGGGATCGGGAAGCGTCTTCACCATCCGTCTGCCCATGGCCGACGTCGCAGAAAGGAGAGCCGCGTGAACAGGCTCGATTGGGGTCGTGTGCTGAGATCGGGCTTCGCGCTCTTGGTTGCGGTGGCGGCGGCCGCGTGGACGCCGCTCCGGGCTTCCGCATCCGATGTCCGGGTACGGGGAATCCTGGACCTGGTGCTCGACGACAAGGGTGAAGGAGCCGAGGTGAACTACCTGTGGGGCGACAACGCCCTCGACTCCTACCGGCTCCGCCTCTTCGTCGAGTCGGCGGTATCGGATCGCCTCGACGTCTTCACCGAGGCTCTCTACAACGAGGACGTCGGCGTTCTTCCCTTCGGGGCGTACGCCCTTTTCCATCCGTCGCCCGGCCGCGACATGCACGTCATGGCCGGCCTGATCCCATGGCCGATCGGGACGTGGGCGCCGCGCGCGAACTCGAACAAGAATCCGCTGATCGGGTTCCCCTTGGAGTACCAGTACCACACGACCTTGAGCTCGTTTCAGCTGGTCCCCAGCAGGGACGCCCTCATCGCCGACGCCGGCGATGGCGAAGACGGGACGAGCTACGCGTTTGGATCCCAGGGGATGCCGATCGTCTACGATCAGTGGTGGGATTTCGGCGCCGTGTTCCTCGGGAGCGCGCGGCCGGTCGAGTACTCGGTTGGATTCGTGAACGGCGCGCCCTCGTGGCCGAGCCCGGGCCGCGACAACACGCCGGGGAAATCGTTTCTGGGACGGGTCGGGTTGGCGCCGACGCCCGGCATTCGATTCGGCGTCTCCGGGTCGTACGGCCCGTACTTGATCGAGGATGCCGTGAAGAGCTCCCTCCCGCCCGGAAAGGACGCGGCGGACTTCAACCAGGTGCTAGGGATGGCGGACTTCGAATGGTCGGCGGGGCACGCCGAATTGCGCGCCGAGGGATATGCGAATCGGTGGCAGACACCGACGGTGGGCGATCTTCGGGTGCGCGGCGGCTACGGAGAGCTGAAATACACGCTCCCGGCCGGATTCTACGTCGCGGGACGTTACGACATCATGCGGTTCGGCGACGTGAAGGACTCGACCGGCACCGATAGGTCGTGGGACGCGGATGTCGATCGGTTAGAAGTGGGCGTTGGTTACCGGATGATGAAGGGCGTGACGGCCAAGGTGGTCTATCAGCGGAACAAGATCCAGCCGCCCGATCCCGCCGCGGACGCCGAGATCAAGGATATCTACGCCGGCCAGCTATCCGTGATCTTCTAAGCTCGATCGCGCAGGCCGCATCGACCTGCGCGATCGTTATTCCCCCCGCTACCTTCCTCTCGCTACCTTCCGATCGACTTCTTCACGCTCTTCCGGAGCTTCTCGAGACCCTCGGTGATGTTCTCCTTGCTCACGATCAAGGCCGGGCGGAACCGGATCGAGCTCGGGCCGCAGCCGATGATCACCATGCCGTCGTCATACGCGTTCTGGATCACCGTGTCGCGGAGCGATCCGTCGCGCAGGTCGAACGCGCACATGAGGCCCTTGCCGCGGGCGTTCGAGACGTGCTCGGGGTATTCCTTCGCGAGCGATTCCAGTCCCGTCAGGAGCTCGGCGCCGCGCGCCGCCGCGTTCTCAACCAGCCGCTCCTCGACCATGATCTCGAGGTAGCGCTGGGAGCGAACCATGTCGACCAGCGTTCCACCCCAGGTTGAGTTGAGCCGGCTCGAGACATGGAAGACGTTCTCCTCCACGTCGTCGATCCGCGGCCCGCAGATGAATCCGCAGACCTGGGACTTCTTGCCGAAGGCGACCATGTCGGGCTTCACGCCGTAGTGCTCGTGCGCCCAGAACTTCCCGGCCAGCCCGAAGCCGGCCTGCACCTCGTCGAAGATCAGCATCGCCTCGAACTCGTCGGCGATCCGCCGCAATTCCTGGAAAAACTCGGGCCGGAAGTGGTTGTCGCCCCCCTCACCCTGGATCGGTTCGAGGAGGATCGCGGCGATGTCATCCGGGTTTTCGGCGAACGCGCGCTTCATCTGCGCGATCGAGAGAGCCTCGCGCGCCTTGACGTCCTTCAGCCGCGCGTCGTTGAGCGGGAACTCGACCTTCGGGTTGAGGACCCGGGGCCAGTCGAACTTCGGGAAAAGCGACGTCTTCTTCGGCTCGGCCGTGTTGGTGAGGGAGAGCGTGTAGCCCGAGCGTCCATGGAACGACTGCTCGAAGTGGAGCACCTGCGTCCCGCGCTCCTGCCGGTAGCCGCGCGCGAAATTCTTGCGGACCTTCCAGTCGAAGGCAGCCTTGAGCGCGTTTTCGACGCCGAGCGTCCCGCCCGCGATGTAGAAGACGTGAGGCAGGTGGGGGCGCATGGCGTGCTGCGCGAAGGTCTCGACGAACTCGGCCATCTCGGTCGTGTAGACGTCGCTGTTCGAAGGGTTGTGGAGCGCCGCGCGGAGAATTCGGGCCGTGAACTCGGGCGTCTTGATCCCGGGGTGGTTCATCCCGAGCGGGTTCGTCGCGAAGAAGGAGAAGAAGTCGAGGAGCTTCCGGTTGTGCCGGGAGTCATAGAGATAGACTCCCTCGCTCTTGTCCAGATCGAGAACGAACTCGAAACCGTCGGCGAGCATGTACTTGCCGAGGACCTCGTGAACCTTGTCGGGCGTCACCTTGACCGACGTGGTCGTGGCCGTTGGATTCACCGCGTGCTCCTTTCGGGTGGCTTTCGTGTCTCGCGTTTCAGTCGACAGCGACTGCTTCATCCAGCTTGATCCGGTGGTGCTCCTTGGCGGTGGCCAGCACGATCAGCGTCCTCGTCTGCCGCACGCCGCGCACCGTGTTCAGTTTCTCGATCAGGAGGCGGCGAAACGCCGCCATGTCGGCCACCCTCACCTTGAGGAGCAGGGAGAACTCCCCGGTGATGTGGTGGCACTCGAGCACTTCGTCCAGGTGGCTCACGGCCTCGATGAATCCGGCTTCGAACTTTGGCTGCTCGATGAAAACCTCGACGAACGCCGTCACGTCCTGCCCTAGCCGCTTGGGATCGAGGACCGCCACGTAGCCGCGGATGTACCCGGCGCGCTCGAGCTTTCGGATTCGCTCGTTGACCGACGGCGCCGTCAGCCCGACCGACCTCGCGATTTTCGCCTGTGGGATCTTCGCGTCGTCTTGGAGCAACGCGAGGATCTTCCGGTCGATCGGGTCCAACGGCAGCCCATTTACTACTTTGATTCGGCCAGCAGCTTCCATCTCCTTATATTATTCGGCATTCTACCGAGAACATCAACTAATATTTTGAGGTTGGGGCGCGGCGCCCGGCGCCCGTCCCCTTGTGGACGGGCGCATCTAAGAGTAGGCTTGATGGAGCGAACCACCCCATATCGGAGGAGGATCCACCCGCCCTATGAACCGCCCACAAACCGTGAAGCAACTTAGAGATAGCGGCTACACGAACCGAAC
>Ga0066709_100000146_pt1 | contig 29703 bp, 23 predicted proteins | sample GraSoiAngelo_158_FD_79665 | JGI IMG/M metagenome (GOLD analysis project Ga0066709, IMG submission 79665) | Grasslands soil microbial communities from the Angelo Coastal Reserve, California, USA - 14_1009_16_30cm | ecosystem: Environmental > Terrestrial > Soil > Grasslands | place: USA...
GACGAGGAACTCCTTCCCGACATCACCGCCTACACTGGCGAGAAGCACACCCACGCGTCGCAATACGTCGGCGTGCACACCGCGAAGGGGAAGGTCGTCGTCGCTTCGGACAACCTCTATCTCTACGAAAACCTCGAACAGCACGCCGCCATCGCCCAGACACTCGACGCCAAGTCGAACCTGGCAGCCCAGGATCGGATGAAGAAGCTCGCCTCGGCGCGGCGTCTCATCGTGCCGGGCCACGACCCCGCCGTGTTCGATCGCTTCAAGAGCGCCGGCCCCGGCGCGGTGAAAATCGAGTAGGGCCGGCGCCGGAGCTCGCGCGGCGCGGGCGTTCGACCTCGGCTTCCGCGCCTCACGCCGGCTCCGCGCGCCGCATCAGGCCGAGCGCTTCGGCGCGCGCTTCAGCGACCACGCGCTCGGGATCGAGCGTCGACCACGCTCCGTCCCGATAGAGGATGCGTCCGGCGACCATGGTGAGCTTCACGTCGGTGGCTCGTGCCGCCTCCACCAGCGCCACGTACGGGTCGTGCGCCGCGAACGGCGCGAGATGGGCTCCGGAGGCATCGACGACGATGAGGTCGGCCTGCTTGCCGACCTCGAGCGAGCCGATCGCCGCGTCCCAACCCAGCGCCGCCGCGCCGTCGAGCGTTGCGAGCGACAGCACCTCCCGCGCCGACAGCGGCCGGTCGGGATGCGTGGCGCGCGAGATCCCGGAGGCGAGGCTCATGTCGTGGAACGCGTCGAGCCGGTTGTTGCACGCGGCGCCGTCGGAGCCGATCCCGCAGCGCACCCCGGCGCGCTTCCACGCCGGCACGCTCGCGAATCCGGCGCCAAGCTTGAGGTTCGAGCCGGGACAGTGCACGAGCGCAGCGTCGGCGCGGGCGATCGCCGAAAGCTCGCCGGGATCGAGCCAGACGCCGTGAGCGCCGACGAAGCGCGGGCTCAGCAGGTCGTGCGCCGCGAAGTAGTGCGCCGCGGTGTCGTTCACGGCTGCGCGCACCTCGGCCGCTTCGGTCGGGCTCTCCGCGAGATGGGTGTGGACGAGCAGATCCCGCTCGCGCGCGGCGTCACGGACGTCGCGCCACAACGGCTCGCTGCACGACAGGATGAAGCGCGGCGCCAGCGAGGCGCGCAGCCTGCCCTCCGCCGCCCCGTTCCACCGGCGCGCCAGCGCCAGCGCGGAGTCGATCGCCTGCTTCGAGCTCTCGCGCAGCCCGGCCGGCACGCCCTCACCCCGGTCCATCAGCGCCTTGCCGAACACCGCGCGCATGCCGGTCGCCTCCAGCACGGCGGCGATCGCATCGCCGTGGTGCACGGTGCCCATGTCGTTGACGCACGTCACGCCTCCCGCCAGGAGCTCGAGCAGGCCGAGCCGGGCCGAGGCGGCGATCGAGTCTTCGGTGTGCGCGGCTTCGAACGGCCAGATCGACTCGCGCAGCCAGCGGAGCAGGTCGGACTGCTCGGCCCGGCCGCGGAACAGGGTCTGGCACAGATGCAGGTGCGCCTGCACGAGGCCCGGCAGCACGAACGCGCCCGTGGCGTCGTAGGAGACATCGGGGCGCCGGTCCGGCAGTCGGGCGGCGGCATCCGGACCGATGGCGGCGATCGCGCGGCCGTCGACCAGCACGTCGCCGCGGGCGATCGTGCCCGCGCGATCCATGCACACCACGGTTCCGGAATGGACGAGGCAAGTGCTCAGGAGGGCGCCTCCGTGCGGGACGAGCCATGCGTGGCGCATCCGTGCGCACGCGACGGCAAACGTACGCCGCGTGTGGCGGGAGATCAACCGGCACGCGGCAACTCGGGCGCGAACCCGCCGGCCGCCGTTGACCGCCTCGATGGGCGCTCCTACGCTCCCGCGCATGTCCACGTTCCACGACCCCCTCGTCGCTCGACCGCTGGACGTTCGCGATCCGCGGCTGGCGCTGCGGGCTCTGGCGCGGCTGCCCTACCCGTTCCTGCTGCACTCCTCGCTGCGCGACCCTCGCGGGCGCTGGTCGTTCTTCGGCGCCGACCCGTTCGAGGTGTACCGCGGAGGCGACTGGGACGCGGCGCTCGCCGCGTGGCGCGCTCGAGCGGCACAGCGGGCCGGGAGTGACGGGCACAGTCACGTTCGCGACCGCGGAGATCCCGGCGACCGGCTTCAAGACGGCGGGCTTCCGCGTGTTCCATTCACGGGCGGCGCGGTCGGCTACTGGAGCTACGATTTCGGGCGGCGGCTCGAGCGGATCCCGGCTCTCGCCGCCGACGACCTCGGCCTGCCGGATTTCGTGCTGGGGCTCTACGACGTGGTCGGCGCCTTCGACCACGCATCGGGCGAGGCGTGGCTGTTCTCGAGCGGCCTGCCGCTCGCGGGCCCGGAAGCGCGGCGCAGGGCCGAGGCGCGGGGCGAGGAGTTCGCACGCCGAATCGAGGGAGCCCGCGCTCCGGGCCGGGGCGCGCCGGCGCCCGAGGGAAACCATGCGCCGGGATCGCGCGAGCCGGCGGCCGCCGGCAGCGCCCGGCTCGCGCGTTCCACGTTTTCACCCGAGGGCTACTGCCGCGCGGTCGAGATGGTGCAGGACCACATTCGCCGCGGAGACATCTTCCAGGCCAACCTCTCCCAGCGCTGGACGCTTCCTCACCCGGCGGGCCGGCCGGGAGACTCGAGGCCGGGGATGGAACCGCGCGAGCGGACCGCCGACGGTGGTCTCGTGGCGGCGGCGAGCGGCGGCGATGCCGGCCTCCTGGGTCTCGCGCTCGACGTGTTCGATTCGCTGGCCACCGTTTCACCCGCTCCGTTCGCAGCGTTCTTCGGCGCCGGTGATCACGCGATCGCCTGCGCGAGCCCGGAGCGGTTTCTGGAGGTGCGCGGGCGGCGGATCGAGGCGCGGCCGATCAAGGGCACGCGGCCGCGCGGGGCGTGCGCCGTCGAGGACGAGACGCTGGGGGCGGAGCTGGCCTTGAGCGCCAAGGATCGCGCCGAGAACGTGATGATCGTCGACGTGCTGCGCAACGATCTGGGGCGCGTCGCCGAGACCGGCTCGGTGGCGGTGCCGGAGCTGTGCGTGCTGGAGACGTTCCCGCAAGTGTTCCATCTCACATCGACCGTCACCGGCCGGCTTCGCGACGGGCTGGACGCGTTCGACCTGCTGCGAGCGGCGTTCCCCGGCGGCTCGATCACCGGAGCGCCGAAGATCCGGGCGATCGAGATCCTCGAGCGGCTCGAGCCCACGCGGCGCCACATCTATACAGGGAGCGTCGGCTACGTGGATTTTGGTGGAGACGCCGACTGGAACATCGCGATCCGCACCGTGCTCGTGACCCGGGACGCACTGCATTTCGCGGCAGGGGGCGGGATCACGGTGGAGTCGGATCCCGCGGCCGAATACCTGGAGACGCTGCACAAGGCGGAAGGCGTGAGGCTGGGGCTCGTCCTCACGCTCGGGCCCGTCCTGCTGGCACCAACGCCGGCGGTGCCGGCGTGACCGATGCTAGCGCGCCAGATGACCCAGCCGGCCGCCTCACGGTGAGACGGGGGGCGCATCCGCCCATGCCGGACCGGGCGGTGTGGGTGAACGGCCGCATCGCGCGCGGCCGCGAGGCGCTGCTGTCGGTGTTCGATCGGGGGGCGCGCGACGGCGAGGGGCTGTTCGAGACCGTCCGGGTGGAAGCGGGGCGGCCCCAGCACTGGCGCCGCCATCTCGAGCGGCTCGTCCTGTCCGCCGCCGAGCTGAGCTTCCCCGTGCCGCCCTCGCCCTCGGTGCTGGCCTCCGCGCTGGGTGACGTGCTGGCCGCCAACGAGCTCGCCGACGCTGTCGTACGGATCACGGTGACCCGCGGGATTCCGGGGAGCCGGCCCAGCCGCGCCGGCTGCTGGATCGAGGCGGAGCCGCTCCTGGAGCGTCTGTGGCGAGGCACGCGCACGGGGCAGGCGACGGCGGTCATGTCGGCGATCCCGTTCACTCCCGGGCCCCTCGGCCGATTCAAAACCACGAGCCGGCTGGCCTACCAGCTCGCGCGCGACGAGGCTCGCGCCGCGGGCGCCGACGAGGCGCTGCTCCTCGACCCGGAGGGCATGGTGCTCGAGGGAGCGGTCAGCAACCTGTTCGCCGTCACCTGCGGGCTGATCATCACGCCCCCGCTCTCGTGCGGCATCCTGCCGGGGATCACGCGGGGGCGGGTGCTCGAGCTGTGCGCCTCGCTCGGCATCACGACCCGCGAACGGCCAGTGCGCCGCGAAGAGGTGCTCTCGGCGGACGAGGTGTTCGTGACGAACTCGGTGCAGCAGGTGGTGCCGCTCGTCTCGATCGACGGCCGGCCGCTCCCGAGCCGAACACTGGGGGCCCGGCTCCGCGAGATCTACGGGGAGCGGGTGGCCGAGGGGTGAGCGCCGGCTCGGTCCCGCGGGTCGCCGCAGGGGCGTGAGCCCGGCCCGATCACACGGTCATCCGGCTCTCGGGGTGAGATCGGCAAGCGTTTCGACACCTTCGTGCGCCGCACGGCGCGGCAAGCCGGTTGGGGCAATCCCCGCCGTCGTGGCGGACCGTGTGGGGAATGGGGCGCAGGGGTGGCGGTCTGCCCCACGCTTCGGGCGTTTCGACCCCGGTCGGGTCCGAATCATCTTCGCTCCCGCGCGGTTCCGCGAGGAACCGGCGACGCTTGCATCCAATCGCATGGCATATCCAATGCATCCACAGGGATAGCGGAGGCGTACACACCTTTGGACGACGGCGCATCGCGGGAATCGACATGAGCAGCCAACCGGTCGACACGGAGCAGAGCAGGCGGCCACGCACCAACGGGAACGGCGACCGGCACGCGCCGCCCCCGCAGGCGAACGGCCATCACGGTCGCGTCCAGGTTCGGACGGGCCGGCTCGATGCCCTGGTCCCGCACCTGATCCGGAGCCAGCTGTTGCGTCCCGGCTTCGTGCGCATGAGCCTTCGCCTGGGAGCCGCCCGCCAGATGCCGTCCTGGGCCAAGCTCCAGTTCCTGAACTCCGGCGTCGCGAAGCCGGACCTGGAACGCGTGCTGGGGCGCATCACGAGCCTGCAGTCGTGGGCCGACGCCTGGGAGCTGCTCGGCGCCGAGAACGAGCAGTCCGGGCGAGCGTCGGAGGCGCGCGGGGACCACCGCGCCGCCGCCGCGAGCTACCTGGCCGCGTCGGCGGCGTACAACTTTTCACAGTACGTGATCTTCATGGACATTGGCCGCAAGCGCGCGCTCCACGAGGCTTGCGTGCGCACCTACGCCGAGGGCGCCCCTTACTACGACCCCCCGGCAACCCGGTTCGAGGTGATGTTCCGCCGCCACCCCATGGTGGGTTACCTGCGGGTGCCGCGTGGCGCCACCGGCCCGGTGCCGGTGGTCGTGATGTTCAACGGCACGAACGCCGTCAAGGAGGAGCTCCACTGGTGGTCCGAGGCGTTCCTCGGGCGCGGCCTGGCGTCGATCACGTTCGACGGCCCCGGGATGGGGCAGACCTTCAACCGGCTGTCGCAGGTCGGCGAGCCGCGCTCAATGGGGGTCGCGATCTTGAACCACATCGAGACCCGCCCCGACCTCGATCCGGGTGCGGTGGGATTCGTGGGGTTGAGCCTGGGCGGTCACTGCGCGATCCGGATGGCGGCCCACGACTCGCGCGTCAAGGCGGTGGCGGCGGTGAGCCCGCCGTTCTCGGTCGAAGTCTACTGGAAGGTGACGCTGGCGGGCATGCGCCGCGAGCTGGCCGCCCTGTACGGCACCCATGAGGCGGAGATGGAGAAGGTGATCGATCGCATCACGGTCGCCCGGGATCTCCCGAACCTGGCCTGCCCGCTGCTGGTCGCGGGGGGAGGCCAGGATCACATCACCCCCGGCACCGAGGCGTGGCGCATCTTCGAGGCGGCGCGCTGCGAGCGCGAGATCGTTTTCTACCCCCGGGGCGCGCACGACTGCTTCAACGTGATGGCCGACCTGCGGCCGCGACTGGTGTCGTGGCTGGCGCGCCACCTCGAGCCGCATCGCGGCGTCGCGCCCCGCCGCCGCGCATGGGACGGCGGCGCGTTCGACCCGTCGTGGAGCGCGGCCGAGGCGGTGGATCCCGACTTCGCGGCGGCGCTGGTCGGCGAAGAGCCCAAGCGCGAGTGGCATCCCGCGGTCGAGTCGGGAATGCCGGTGCGCTGGGAATGGCCGTGGATGCGGTCGGCGACCGAGCGCATCGAGGTCGTGCACGAGGTTTCGCCGGCCGAGCACCTGCGCGCGCCGTGGATCGCGCCGGCGTAGCCCGGCCGGCACGCTCGTTGCGTTAGCCGACCTCCTACGCGGGCGCGGCACCCAGGCGTGGCTTGCGGCGGTACATGCGCGTGTCGGCTTCGTCGATGAGCTGCTGGACCCGTGATTCGCCGTCCCACACCACGACTCCCGCCGTCACGCGCGAGCCGCGTGGCGAGCGCTCCCGGAAATTCCTCCGCAGCCGCTCGGCGATCGCCTCCGCGCCACTGGCGTCGGCCCCAAGCACCATCACGAACTCGTCGCCGCCCACCCGGTAGGCGGAATCGATGCCGATCCGCGACGACGAGCGCAGCACGGCGCCCAGGGCTCGCAGCGTCTCGTCGCCGACGACGTGCCCGAACAGGTCGTTCACCCGCTTCATCTCGTCGACGTCGAGATAGAGCAGCGCCAGCGGCGTGTCGGTGCGCTGCGAGCGCTTGAGCGCCAGCTCCAGGTCGCGCTCGAACGCGCGCCGGTTGCCTAGCCCGGTGAGCGGATCGGTGAGCGAGAGCGCTTGCAGCTCCTCCACGTGCCGGCGAGTGAGCTCCTGCTGGCGCCGGAGCATGGTGAGAATCCAGATGCCCAGCAGCGCGGTGATGATCGAGTCGACGAGCTGGACGAAGTGATGGAGCCGGGCCTCGAGCCAGCGGTCCTCGGTGTACCCGAGCGCCCAAGGCATCACGACCAGCAACAGCAGCAGCACGGCCGGAAGCAGCAGGATCCGCCGCAGCGGCTTGTGGCGGTGGGAGTCGTCGAGTTCCGCCATCGTCATCGGCCTCGCCTGGCCGCCGAGCGCGCACCGCGCCGGACGGCGGCAATCGGCACGCCGAAGATCATGGGTGGCAATGTAAGGAGGTCGCCCGGCCAGGGTCAAGAACGCAGCGCCCGCGCGGCCGCCAGGCTTCCTTGCTCCGCATCGTCCGATGTCCAGCGCGGGGACATCATCACGTCGCAGCGGGACGTCAGAATCATGTTGCGCCGGCCCGATCGTTCCGGGGGCGTGCCGGCGGTCCCGAAAACTGCTAGTGTTTCTTGCGAATTCTGCGCGTCCCACCGGGGGAATCGAAACCATGCCCGAGCTCCAGTCGCAAACTCGCGTGCGCCCGCTGGACGAGCTCGACATCGGAAGCGTCGTGCGCATCGACGAGCGGATCACCGGGCGCTACCGGCCGGAGTTCTGGGAACAGCGCGTCGGGTACTACCTGCGGCGGGATCCGGAGGCGTCGCAGGTCGCCGAGGTGGACGGCAAGGTCGTGGGCTTCATGCTGGGCGACGTGCGGGCTGGAGAGTTCGGGCTGGAGCAGCCGAGCGGGTGGATCGAGCGCCTCGGCATCGATCCCGATTTCCGCGGTCGCGACCTGGGCAAGCTGCTGTTCGACGCGCTGCTGCAGCACTTCGAGCGCGCCGGGGTCACCGACGTGCGCACGCTGGTCGACGAGCGGGAGTCGGGAGTGGCGGGGTTCTTCAACGCGATGGGGTTCGCGCCGTCGTCGCTCCGGGCGCTCGAGCTCAAAGTCGCCGCGCGTGGGAAAACGGCATGAACGTCGAGCAGATCACGCTGCCCCGGAAATATCACGCCGCGGTCGAGCACTGGCGCCGGCACTGGATGCCCGACTACGAGTCGCTGCTCGCGAACTGGGACAAGTACTTCCCCAAGGACGAAGCGTTCTGCCTGTGCGCCAAGCTCGAGCTCGGCACTCCGGACCTGATCCAGATCGGCGATCAGCGGGGCGAGAAGAAGCGCCTCCAGCCCGACCAGCTCACCGAGGAGCAGGCCAAGCACCTGCTCGCCATCATCCGGGCGCAGGCCTCGACCGAGTTCGGCTCGATCCAGCAACATGCCGGCACGCTCCACCGCGCCGCCGACGAGGAGGACCGGTTCTGGGTGCTGCGTGTGATGGCGGAGGAGCTGCGCCACGGCTACCAGATGTTCCACCTGCTCTTGTCCCAGGACTGGGACCACGTGTCGGGCGGCGTCAAGGGCGAGGAGATGGTGGAGGAGATCCTGTCGATGCAGACCGGATCGCACGTGCTCGACGCGTTCAATGTCGAGTACGACTCGTTCATCGACAACATCTGCTTCGCGGCGCTCGTGGACCGCGTGGGCAAGTACCAGCTCACGATGCAGAAGGTGTGCGCGTACAAGCCGATGGCCGACTCGATGCCGCCGATGCTGCGGGAGGAGGCGTTCCATCTGGCGGCGGGCGTGATCCCGTTGCGGCGCTGGGCGCAGCGGGCGGCGAACGGCGATCCGCTCGTCACCATGCAGGTGATCCAGAAGTCGTTCAACAAGTGGTTCCCCCGCGCGCTGGAGATGTTCGGCGACGAGCGCGGTGGCGACACCAACATCAAGTTCGGTTTCAAGGACATGAAGAACCGCGAAGCGCAGGACCGGTACGTCGAGGAAGTGCAGCGCATGACGCGCGACGTCAACTCGCGCTACCTGCGCGCCCGGTTCGCCCACGCCACGCCGGACAAGGTCGAGACCGTGCTGGCGGAGCTGGAGCGCTCGCGCGGCAAGCACGACGGCGTGAGCTGGGACGACCTGATCCACGTGCCCGATCCCCGGTTCTTCCGCCGCAAGGGCGAGTCGGCGTGGCAGCTCGTGGGAACCCAGGGCGAGGCGTTCGCGGGCGCGGACGACTACCTGCGCCACCTGGCGCAGCACCTGCCGGAGGCGTACCTCACGACGCGCGACATGCGCGCCTACGCCGAAACCCTGCGCAAGGTCCATTCCGGGGAGATGAGCGTGGCGGATGCGATCAAGAAGATGCCGAAGCTCAAGCGCGTCGGCGGCACCTGCCCCTGCTCCCGCTCCGTGCGCTGGGTGATGGAAGAGCCGGAGACCGGCGCCGCGCGCTAGCGACGCTTGCCGTTTCCCGCGGGCCGGGCAGAGCCGGCCCCATCCTCCCCATCTTCCCCCACCGCGGCTCCGCACCGAGGACTACACCGCGTGACAGGGATGGCCGATGTTTCCTAGTATCCGCGGCTTCCTTTCCTGGATCAGACTCGGAGTGTCTCGTGTCCCAGACGCCTCATGTCGCTTACTTCTGCATGGAATTCGGCCTGCACGAGTCGTTTCCCATTTACTCGGGAGGGCTCGGCATCCTGGCGGGGGATTTCATCAAGTCGGCGCACGACCTGCATTTGCCGGTTGTCGGCGTCGGCCTCAAATGGGAGCGCGGCTACTGCGTGCAGCGCATCGGCTCCGACGGCGAGCCGGTCGAGGAGTACCCGGCCTACGACGCGCCCTGGCTGCGCGAGATGCGCCTGCGCGTGCGGGTCCGGGTGCGGGGGCAGGAGATCCCGTGCACCGTGTGGTACAGCAATCACTTCGGCGCCGCCCCGCTGTACCTGATCGAGCCGCAGCGGGCAAGGGACCGCTGGATCACGCATCGGCTGTACGAGGCCGGCACCGACGTCCGCATCGCGCAGGAGATGCTGCTCGGCATCGGGGGCCTCCGCGCGCTCAACTGGCTCGGCATTCCGATCGCCACGTACCACTTCAACGAGGGCCATGCGGCGTTCGCCGGGATCGAGATGATCGCGGACCTGATGGAAGGCGGCATGCCGTTCGCCGACGCGTGGGCGGAAACGCGCCGCCGCATCGTGTTCACCACGCACACCCCGGTCCGGGCCGGCAACGAGGAGCACTCGCTCGCTGACCTGCGCCGAATGGGCGCGTGGCTGCAGCTTTCGGCGGCGGAGATGCGCGCGATCGGCGGCGATCCGTTCAACATGACGGTGGCCGGACTGCGCCTGTCCCGGGCGGCGAACGCGGTCTCCCAGCTGCACGGCGCCACCGCGCGCGCCATGTGGGCGAACGTCGAGGGCGCGGCGCCGATCACGTCGATCACGAACGGGGTGCACGTGCACACCTGGCAGTCCGATCGCATTCGGAACGCCGGCAACGACGGACCCGGGCTGTGGGAGGCGCACGTCGCGCTCAAGCGCGACCTGGTCGACCACATCCGGGATCGCAACGGGGTCGTCGTCGATCCCGACTCGCTGCTGATCGGCTTTGCCCGGCGCGCCGCCGGCTACAAGCGCAGCGACCTGATCCTGCGCGACGAGATCCGGCTGCGCGACCTGCTCGAAAAGCATCGCGTCACGCTCGTGTTCTCCGGCAAGTCGCATCCGCAGGACCGCGGCGGCAAGGCGATCGTCGCCCGCCTCGCCCGCGCGCAGAAGCAGTACCCGGGCCGCGTCGTGTTCCTCGAGAACTACGACATGAGCGTGGCGCGCCGGATGGTGCGGGGCTGCGACGTCTGGCTCAACAACCCGGTGCGCCCGCTGGAGGCGAGCGGCACGTCGGGCATGAAGGCGGCGATGAACGGTGTGCTCAACCTCAGCATCCTCGACGGCTGGTGGCCGGAAGGCTGCGAGCACGGGGTCAACGGCTGGGCGATCGGGGACGAGACGTCGGGCAACGATCAAACCGACCTCGAGGCGCTGTTCGACACGCTCGAGAACGAGGTGCTGCCGGCGTGGGGCGATCGGGAAGCGTGGGTGCGGATGATGCTCGCGAGCATCCGCATGGCGGTCGAAAAGTTCTCCTCGGACCGCATGGTGCGCGACTACTTCGAGAAGCTGTACCCGGTGCCGGCGACCGCCCCGCAGGAATCGCACGGCGAGGTGACCGCGTAGGGTTCACCGGCGGGCCGGCCCTTCTCTCGCGCCCGCGCGATTCCGCGAACCCTGACCTCGCGCCGATTCCGCGACTCAGCCGGTCGTCTCCTTCTCCTCCGCGCGCACCGGCGTCGCGGCCAGCCGCGCGATGTAGTCGTCGGGGAGCCGGTGGTGGCGCGCCCCGCGCAGGATCGTCTCCAGGTAACGAGCCGACGGCGGTGACGGATTGGAGGGCCGCGCCACGTACATCAGCGCGCGCACGCGGCGCGGGAACGAGCCGTCGTCGGCGCGCGTGAGCTCGACCAGCACCGTCTCGCGATCGTACACGTTGTGCTGATCGCCGGCGCCCCTGAACCCCTCGAAGCCGTCGAGCACCGCGAGCTCCGACTCGCTCACGTCGTACACCACGCCCCACACCGACGACCCGTGCGCCGGCTGCACGCTCGCCACTCCCCCGTTCCACACCTGGGAGAACAGCGGGAACACGAGCCGGTGGTCCCTCAGCTCGGCGAGCCCCACGACCCTGTGAGACGGGCAGCGCGATCTCATCTGCTCCGGATCGAGGTTCGATCCGTAGGCGAAATACAGCATCGGGCTCTCCAGGTGACGGCGGGGGTCACGGCGGTTGTCGCAGCATACCACGCGCTCGGGTTGTGGGGCCGGGACCCCGGCCGCTATCATGCCGCGCTCGACGCTCCCGGCCCCGCCCCGCACGACGCGGTCGCGGCGGGCGCTTGCGGCGCGCGGCACCGATTCCCTTGGCGGAGATCTTCATGCCCATCGATTTCCTGGCCTTCGGACCTCACCCCGACGACGCCGACATCGGCTGTGGCGGCCTGCTCCGCAAGATGAAGGCGCTGGGTTACACCACGGGCATCATCGACATGACGACGGGCGACATGGGGTGGGGCACGCCGGAGATCCGCCTGGGCGAGAACGCGGCGGCCGCCGGCATCCTCGGGCTCGATGTGCGCGAGAACCTCGACCTGGGCGACTGCCGCATCGAAGACACGTTCGAGAACCGCTGCGCCGCGGCGGCGGCGATACGCAAGCACAGGCCGCAGATCGTGCTCGCGCCCTACTACAACCTGCCGATTGGTCGCGGGCTGGGGCACAACGATCACTACAAGTCCGGCCAGGTCGTGGCCAACGCCTACAACCTCGCGCATCTGCGCAAGGCGCCGGTCGCGGGCGAGCCGTATCAGGCGCGCGCGATGTTCTTCTACTTCATCCCGCCGGGCACGATCCCGACGTTCATCGTCGACATCTCGGAGTACTTCGACGACTGGATCGCGTCGATCGACGCGCACATGAGCCAGTTCCACAATCCCGAACGCCCGCGGGGGAGCCACCTGCCGCCGGTGCGCGAGGCCTTCGAGTCGTTCGCGCGCTACTGGGGCTGGCAGATCGGCGTGAAGTACGGGCAGGCGTATCTCGCCACCGCTCCGCTCAACATTCCCGATCCGATGATATTGGTGAAGCACGTGATCCCGCGCCCGTGATGCGCGGCGCTCGGACGGGAGACGGGCGCCCGGCGGCGGCGCGGCGCGGGCCGGCGGCGATCGTGCTCTGCGCGGCGCTCGCGGCGGGCAGCCTGCCTGCCGCGCGAGCGGCGGCCGCCGACCGGTCGATGCCCGCCGCGGCCGCGGGACGCTCCGACGCCGCGTTCGTCCGACTCGGCGAGGAGTTCATCGACCACGTGCTGCGCACTCGGCCCCAGCTCGCCACGCGGCTCGGGGTCCACCTGTGGGACGACCAGCTCCGTCCCGTGACGCAGGCGTCGATCGCCGAAGACGCCGAGTGGTTCCACCGATTCCGGGCGCGGCTCACCGCGATCCCGCGCGCCGCGCTGTCGTTCGATCGCGCGCTGGAGTACGACCTGCTGGGTGCGCGTGTCGATCGCGAGCTGCTCGACCTCGAGGTCATCCGTCCGTTCGCGCACAATCCCAACGCCTACCTGGACCTGGTGGCGGGGAGCATCCAGTCGCTCCTGGAGCGCGGCTTCGCTCCGTCGTGCCGGCGGATGAGCGCGGTCGTGGGGCGCCTGCGCCAGGTCCCGGAGGTGCTGCGCGCGGCGCAGATCAACTTGCGGAACCCTCCGCGGATCGCGACGGAGGTGGCGATCGGACAGTTCGAGGGCGCGCTGCGGCTCTACCGGGAGGCGGTCCCCGCCGCGGCGGCGCGCTGCAGGGATCCGCGGGTGCAGGCGGACCTTGCCGAGGCCGACACGCTGGCGGTGCGGGCGGTCACGAGCTTCATCGCGTTCCTGCACGACGACCTGCTGCCGCATTCGAACGGGGCGTTCGCGCTGGGCCGCGACACCTACCAGCGCAAGCTGCTCGCCGACGAGCTCGAGACCACGCCCGTCGACTCGCTGCTCGCCCAGGGCAAGAGCGCGCTGGAGGCGACGCGGGCCAGGATGGAGCAGGTGGCGGACAAGATCGCGCCGGGGAAAGGAGTGCGGGCGGCGCTCGATTCGCTGGAAGCCGATCGCCCCGACGCGGCGCGGCTCGTGCCGTACGTGGCGGCGGAGCTCGACTCGATCCGCGCGTTCCTGCGGCGCCGCAACCTCGTCACCATGCCGGAGCGCGAAGACCTGCGCGTGCGCGAGACGCCGGTGTTCCGGCGCAGCCTGTCGTTTGCATCCATGGACGCTCCCGGGATATGGGAACGCAGCGCGACCGAAGCTTACTTCAACGTCACGCCGGTCGAGCCGCAATGGACCGACGCGGAGAAGCGCGATCACCTGGCGTTCTACAATCGCTGGTCGTCGCAGATCGTCGCGATCCACGAGGCGCTGCCCGGCCACTACTATCAGTTCCTGGCGCTGCGGCGGGTCCCGTCGCGGCTGCGGCAGTTCCTCGGCTGCGGCAGCAACACCGAGGGCTGGGCGCACTACTGCGAGCAGATGGCGATCGAGCAGGGCTTCGGCGGCGGCGACCCGCGCTACGAGCTGGCGCAGCTCCTGCTCGCGTTGCAGCGGCTGGGCCGGTTCGTGGTCGGGATCTCGCTGCACACGCAAGGCATGACCTACGAGCAGGCCGTGGAGCTGTTCCAGGACCAGTGCTGGATGTCGCCGGTCAACGCCGCGCGCGAAGCGCGGCGCGGCATGCTGGATCCCACCTACCTGGTCTACACGCTGGGCAAATGGCGGATCCTCGCGCTGCGCGAAGAGATCCAGCAACGGCTGGGTCCGCGCTTCAAGCTGCGCGAGTTTCACGATGCGTTCTTGAGGCAGGGCAATTCGGCGTTGCCGGTCGTGCGGGCGGCCATGCTGCACCAGCTCGAGGCGTCGCGAAAAGCCATGCGCTGAGGCCCGCGGAGGGCGCGGCCCGTGCGGTTTGCCCGCGGCCGGGCGTTTCGCGACCCCGGCAGCGCCGGGACCTGACCGTGCCGGGCCCTGTGGCACTCCCTGTGCATCCCAATCGAGTGACGGGGGGCGACTGCGAGCTCCACCGTGTGCGCAGAGGACGGTAGAAAACTTGCCCCCCCACCGGCGATCTGCAGTTGACGCCTGCAAGCGGAGACCACTAAAGTAGATGTGTGGCAAGGCCGATCCATGGAGGGTAGGCCCATATTGTCACCGTCGGGAGGTTTCATGGAGTTTCGCGCCCGGCGCTGGGGAATCGTTCTCCTCATCGCCCTGATGGCAGTGCCGGCCATGATGGCCGACGCCGCAGCAGCAACCCATCGCACCCACGTTCGCAGGCACCGAATCGCTCACGCCCGCAGGCTCCACCGCGGACCTCCGGGCGGCGTCGTTTACGCCCGCAGCGCGGTGGTGCTCGACCCCGTCACGAACCAGGTGCTGTTCGAGAAGAACGCCGAGACATCGGCGCCGATTGCGAGCCTCACCAAGCTCATGACGGCGATGGTGTTCCTCGATCAGAAGCCCGATCTCGGCCGCGAAGTCGAAGTGACGCGCGCCGAGCTCGACGGCGGCGGCCACACGCAGCTCCGCAACCACGAGCACGTCGCGATCATCGACCTGATGCACATGAGCCTGATGTGCTCGGACAACGTCGCGACCCGGGTGCTGGCCCGCGAGTCGGGACTGTCCCCGGCGGAGTTCCTCTCGGCGATGAACAAGAAGGCGATGGAGCTCGGCCTGACCGGAACACGGTTCGTGGAGTTCACCGGGCTCGATGAACGCAACGTGTCCACCGCGACCGACGTGGCGAAGATGCTGCGCGCGGCGGCCGACCAGGAGCTGATCCGCTCGATCAGCACCACGCGCTCCTACGACTTTCGCACCGAGCGCCGTGCCCACCACATCGTGACCACCGACCGGCTGCTGTACAGCCGATACGAGATTCTGGGCGGCAAGACCGGCTTCATCAACGAGGCGGGCTATTGCCTCGCGACGTGGGTGCGCTCGGAAGGCCGCGACCTGATCGCGGTCGTGCTCGGCGCTCCGACCAACGCGACCCGGTTCGCCGACGTGGTGCGCCTGGTGCAGAAGACGGTGAAGCCCACGTTCGCGCCCACGCAAGACTGACCCACGGTCACCGGCAGCCCGCCCCGCCGGATTCGCCCGTGTCGATCGCGCGCCCCGTACGGTCGCTCCGTCCGGGGCGCGCGTGCATTCCGGCCGCGCGGTGAAGCACCCCCGCATCGAGGCGGCGCTCGCCGGCGGGATCGCGGGGCTCGCGGGCGGATTGTTCGGGGTCGGAGGCGGCCTCGTCCTCGTGCCGATCCTGACCGGCAGGTTCAAACTCACGCAGCACCAGGCTCACGGCACTTCGCTCGCCATCATCGGCGCGACCGCGCTGATCTCGGTGGTCGTGTACGCGCTGAACGGCAACGTGGCGTGGTTGACGGCGGCGCCGGTCGGCGTGGCGAGCGGCTTCGCGGCGCGATGGGGCGCGCGGCTCGCCGCGCGGACCTCCGCGGAAGTGCTGGCCAAGGTGTTCGCCGTGTTTCTCCTGGCGGTGGCGATCCGGCTCTTGTGGAAGACCCCCGCGTCCGCCGGCCACCCGTTCGCGGGCGGCGTCGCGGTGGCGGTGGACCTGGCGGTGGGCGTCGCGGTCGGGCTGCTCGCGGGCTACATGGGCGTGGGGGGCGGGCTGATCGCGGTCCCCGCATTCACGCTGCTGCTGGGCATGACGCAGCAGAGCGCCCAGGGCACGTCGCTGGCGGTGATCCTGATCACGGCGCCGGCCGGAGGCCTCGAGCACCATCGCCTGGGAAACGTGGTGACGCGCATCGTGCCCGCGTCCGCCATTGGAGCGGCGGTGGTGGGGCCGCTCGCTTCGCTGCTGGTGCAGCGCCTCCCCCATGCCCTGCTGGTGCGCGCGTTCGCGGTGTTCGTCGTCCTCAATGCGGCCAGCATCTGGCTCAGGGCCGAGCGCAGGAAGCGGCAGTCGGCCCGACCCTGACGCGCATTTCAGTGGAGGGGACGTTCCCGACCCACGCCCGCGGCGACTCCGAGCGCCGGGTCACGCCCCGCGGCGCCTCCAGGCGGCCGCTCGCCGGTGAGTCCCTTATGCTCGAGGCCCGCCGGTAGATCCCACCCCGGCGGGGAGTGCAAGTTGCAATGCTTGGGTGCACGGACCGGCGGCTCCCTCCCCGCCCCGTGTAATCGACCCACGTGTAGCGCCCGTTCACCCAAGCGGGTCCAGCCGGCCCCCGTCGCGTTGTCCGGAAATGCCGGTGGTCATGGAATTAATCGACGCCGTAGCAACAAATTAGACAGACCGCCCCTTGCCGCGTCGGAGTGGCAGTTCGCGGCTAGGACCTTGCTTATCTAATCTTGCTCCCGGGGTCCAGTCCGGGCCCCGATCGCCGGACGCCCGGTCTTCAATCAACCATCACCAAGCGGTCTCCACGATGTCCCGTCCGACGCGACCTGAAGACGGCGGTTCGAGAAAGGGCTCGCGCCCGATCCGTGCCGAATCCATCCGCCAGCGGCGGGGGGATCGCGCCACGGACCCCCGCCTGTCTCACGCCTCGCACCTCCCCGGCGACGTGGCGCGCCAGGCCCAGCGCGAGATGGATCGGCTGCGGCGGCTGCCGCAGGGGTCCCCCGAGGCGGGGCAGGTGCGCGCCTACCTGCACTGGCTGTGGTCGCTGCCGTGGCAGCACGCCTCGCCCGAGGATGCGGATCTCAAGAGCGCACGCCGCGTGCTCGACCGCGAGCACATGGGGCTCGCCAAGGCCAAGCAGCGGATCATCGAGTACCTGGCGGTCCGCACCCTCAAGCCGGATCTCCCGGGCCCGGCCCTGTGCCTGGTGGGGCCGCCCGGCACCGGCAAGTCGTCGCTCGGCGCCGCGGTGGCGCGCGCGCTGCGGCGTCCGTTCGTGCGCATCACCGTGTCCGGCACGAGCGACGCCAGCGAGCTGCGCGGCGAGAGCCGCGCGCTGCCGGGGGCCCAGCCCGGCAAGATCGTGCGCGCGGTGCGCGAGGCGGGCGTGGGCAACCCGGTGCTCATGATCGACGGCATCGACCGGCTGCTGGGCGAAGGGGGCCTCGGCGTGGTCGAGCTCCTGCTCGAGCTGCTCGATCCCGAGAGCAGCGCGCATTTCAGCGACCTCTACCTCGGGCTGCCGATCGACCTGTCGCACGCGGTCCTGATCCTGTGCGCGAACGACCTCGATCTCGTGCCGGACGCGCTACGCGAGCGGCTGGACGTGATCGAGGTGCCGGGCTACAGCGAGGAAGAGAAGCTCGAGATCGCCCGGCGCTTCCTGGTGCCGCGGCAGCTCCATGACCACGGCCTCACGGCGCGCAATCTGGTGCTGCCGGACGAGGCGCTGCGCGGCATCATCCGCCACTACACGCTGGAAGCCGGCGTTCGCGGCCTGCAGCGCCAGATCGCGACCGTATGCCGCAAGGTGGCGCACGCGTGCGCCACCGGCGACCGCCGCCGCCACACGCTCGAGCCGGGCGAGCTCGAGCGTTACCTGGGGCACCGGCTCTACGCCCACGAGCAGCTCTCCAAGACCGACGAGGTGGGCGTGGCGCTCGGCCTCGCCTGGACGGCGGCGGGCGGCGAGATCCTGGTCGTGGAAGCGCTCAAGATGCCGGGCGCGGGCCGGGTCGTGACGACCGGTCAGCTCGGCGAGGTGATGAAGGAGTCGATCCAGGCGGCGCACTCCTACGTGCGCTCGCGAGCCGATGTGCTGGAAATCGACGCCGACGCGTTCGCGAGCTACGACATCCACATCCATTTCCCCGCCGCCGGAGTGCCGAAGGACGGGCCGTCGGCGGGCATCACGGTCGGGCTCGTGATCGCGTCGGTGCTGAGCGATCGCCCGATCCGCCACGACGTCGCCATGACCGGCGAGGTGAGCCTGCGCGGCAAGGTGCTGGTGGTGGGCGGGCTGCGCGAGAAGGCGCTGGCCGCCTACCGGGCGGGCATCAAGACGATGCTGTACCCGACGGCGAACGAGAAGGACCTCGGCGACATTCCCGAGGACGTGCGCGAGGGTCTCGAGCTGGTCGCGGTCGACAGCATCGATCAGGTGTTCGACGTGGCGCTCCACCGCGTGATCGTGCCGCCGCGCATCGGCGGGAACTTCGTGATCGAGGTCGAGGAGGACGACGACGACTCGCCGTCCGAGGTCACGCACGACCAGCCGCAAGCCGCCGCGCCGACGCAGCGGCGGGGGCGGAGGAAGTAGCAGCGCGCCCTGTACCGCCCCCCGGCGCGGGCGATGCAGCTCCCGCCCGCGCGCGGACGACCGCCGGCTACTGCGGCTCCGCGCCCTCCACGTCCTCGTCGCGCACGTGCCCGCCGCGCTCGAGCGCCGCGAGGTAGTCGGCGATCACCGCCTTCGCGTCCGCGGCCTCGGCGCCCGGCACCAGGATCTCCCCCCACGCGGTCGTCGACCAGTCGCGGCGCACCGTGCCGTAGCCCGGGAGCGTCGCGCTCCGCAGCACGGCGCGAATGCCGTGATGCTCGAGGATCCCGCACAGCAGCGCGCCGGCCGCGGCGTCGGGAACGCGGTGCACGACCTGCGGGGCGTGAGGGTTCTGGCTCGGCGGCTCGTGCACCAGCACGACGCGACAGCGCGGGCAGGCGGCGATGGCGTCGCGGTACTCGGTGCCGCACTCGGGGCAGTACTTCACCGCGCCGCCGCCGCCGCCACGCGCTCGCGGATGCGGCGCGCGGCTTCCACGATGTCGTCGCGGCGCGTGGCGAGCGACAGCCGCACGCGCGTCCCGTGCTCGCGGCCGAACGCGGTGCCGGGCAGCACCGCCACGCCCATGGCCAGCCACTCCTCGACCAGCGCCCAGATGTCGCCGCCGGCCATCGCGCCCGCCACGTCGGGGAACGCGTAGAACGCGCCCTTGGGCGCCGGGACGCGCACCGCGCTCTGGCCTTCGAGCCCCGCCAGCAGCAGGTCGCGCCGCTCCTGATACGCGCTCCGCATGCGCTCGACCGAATCCTGCGGTCCGGTGATCGCCGCCAGCGCCGCGCTCTGCACCGCGGGGAACACGCCGTGCGTGGTGTAGAACGAGAGCACCGGACCGATCACCGGGCGCAGCTCGGGCGGCGCCACGAGATAGCCCACGCGCCATCCGGTCATCGCGTAGGTCTTGGAGTAGGTGTAGACGCTCACGGTGCGCGCCGCCATGCCCGGCAGCGATGCCGGACTCAAGTGCCGCTCACGATCGAACAGGATGTGCTCGTAAGCCTCGTCGCTCACGACCCACAGGTCGCGCTCGATCGCGACCTCGGCCAGCGCCTCCAGATACTCGCGCGCCAGCACGGCGCCAGTCGGGTTGTTGGGAGAGTTCACGTAGATGCCGCGCGTCTCGGGTCGCAACGCGCCGCGCAGCGCGCGCGCGAAATCCGCGGGACTAAAGCGGCGCTCGAGGATCTCGAGATAGGCCGGCAGCGTGCGCATCGCGGAGCCGGCGCAGAACGCCACGAGCTTCGGGATCGCCATCCAGTGCGGTGACAGCACCAGGACCTCCTGGGCGGGGCCGAGCAAGGCCTGGAACGCGCAGTAGAGCCCGTGCGTTCCGCCGACCGTCACGACCACGTCGTCCGGCTCGCACGCGATGCCGTTCTCGCGCGCCAGCTTCTCGACCAGCGCCCGGCGCAGCGCCGGAGTTCCGCGCACGTCGGGGTAATGCGTCTCCCCGGCGCGCGCGGCCGCGGCCAGCGCCTCGACGATGTGCGGCGGGGTGTCGAAGTCCGGCTCGCCCCGCTCGAGATGCAGCACGCGCTCGCCCGCGGCTTCGCGGGCGCGGGCCTGCGCCATGACCTCGCCGAGCTCCGAGCTCATTCCCAGGATCGGCCGCTCGCTCACGAGACGCGGCATCGGTGTCCTCCTGCGTTTAGTGTTCCGTACACCAGCGGTGACGCCGCGCGCCCCCGCGGCGCGACTCGTGGTCGCGCTGGGTGGATTCGCTCGGCCGCGCGGCATACGGATTGCCTTAGCATACCGCGACCACCTTGCATTAACAGCCTGGGGGAGGACAACGCCGTGTCGAAATTCGATCTGCGGGATATTTCCGAGCGGTTGGCCCGGTCGCGCGACACCGAAGCCGTCGTGTTCGAGTTCCTCGGCTATCTGCAGAACATGCGGTCCGATTGGCGCGCGGCGCTCGCGTTCTACGAGGTCAGCAGCGATACGCTCGTGAATCTCTACGAGCGCCAGGGAGCGCGCCTCCTGCGCCGCGACCTGAGGCTGCCGGTCGATCAGCTGCCCGCGCGCCTCGTGCGAAAGTTCTTCCATCCCAGTGCATTTTTCAGCCAGGCCGATCGCCGCTCGATCCTGGCCCAGCTGCTGCATGCGTCGCCGGCCTACGAGCCGGATCCGGTCGAGGCGCCGTTGCTGCGGGGACTGATCCCCGCCCCGAACTGGAACTCGTGCGTGTGCCTGGCGCTCGCGGATCAGGAGGACGTGCTGGCGCTGCTGGTGCTCGCGAGCGAGAAGAAGAACGCGTTCGGCAGCCGCGCGGTGGGCGAGATCATCCCGGTCAAGAGCATCGCCGCGCTGGCGATCGCGCAGCACCTGCATCACGCGCGGCACGACGGCGAGCCCGTCACCGACGAGCGCGCGGCGCGCATCGCCGCCGCCGAGTTCCAGGATCGCATCCGGCGGCTCACCGCCCAGACCCAGGAGCTGGAAGAGGACAACCGGCTCAAGGCCGAGAAGCTCGCGGCGCTCAACTCCGAGCTCGAGAACCTCGATCGCAACTCGACCGACTACAAGCGCGAGCTGGAGCGCGTCAAGGTGTCGCTCGCGGCGCTCGAGGAGCAGACCGCGGCCGCCGCGCAGCATCTCAACGATGCCTACACCCAGCTCACCGATTCCCAGACCCGCATGCAGCAGCTCGAGAAGACGGTGGGTTTCATGAAGGAAGTGTTCCAGGTGCTGGCGCAGGAGCACGATCCTAACGACTTCCCGCGCACCGTGGTGCAGTGGTTCTGCGAGCACTTCGAGCTCGGCCGCTGCAGCCTGATGCTGCTCGAAGAGGACCGCGACACGCTCAGGATCGCGGCGCAGCAGGGCATCGACCCGGACGTGGTGGACGGCATTCGCGTGCGCGTGGGGCAGGGCGTGGCCGGATGGGTGGCGCATCACAAGCGACCGCTGTTCGTGCGCGCGAAGGAGGAGCAGGCGCCGCACACCGGCAAGGACGCCTACAACTCGGACTCGTTCATCTCCGTGCCGCTCACGTACAACAACCGCGTGTTCGGCGTGCTCAACCTGAGCAACAAGCGCGACGGCGAGCCGTTCGAGGAAATCGATCTCGACCGCGCGCTGATGGCGGGCTCGCTGGTGGCGATGTCGCTTGGCTCTCGCGACGCGCTCAGCGAGTCGGTGGACGACATCACGGAGCGCATCCGCACCGCGTCGGCCGAGGAGATCGTGAAGCGCGTGAAAGAGTCGACGGACGCCTGACGCAGCGGGCGCCGGCGCCGACGCAATCCTGCCGCGATCGATCGGATCCTGAGGACGCAAGGCACGGCCGCCCCGGCCGGGGGACTATTCCCGAGCTCGGTCCGCCGCGGCGCCGCCCGGGCGCTGGAGCTGCGAACCGCGCACCGTGGGGACCGCGCTGCTGTCCAGCTCGGCGCGGTATTCCTCGAGCGCGCGGACGTGCGACTGGAACGCGATCGGCGCCGGAAGCGCCGTGAGCGGAAAGAAGCCGGCCTCGATCGCATCGTCCCCGGGAGCAAGCGTTCCGCCTTCGCGCTCCGCGACGTACAGGATCAGGATCGCGCGGGTGCGTGGATCATCGGCGCCGGCGTAGACGTTGAACAGCCGGGTGAGCCGGCCGCGGATCCCGGTTTCCTCGAACAACTCGCGCAGCGCGCAGGCTTCCGGCGTTTCGCCGAACTCCATGAATCCCGCCGGCAGGCCCCAGGCGCCGGCGCGCGGTTCGAATTTGCGCCGCACCATCAGCAATCCGACCGCCGCGCGCAGCAGCACGCCTGCCGCCGGGACCGGATTGCGGTAATAGATGTGTCCGCACGCCGGGCAGGTGGGCCGCGTGACGCCGTGGTCGTCCCGCGGCTCGAGCGCCGTCGCGCAGTAGGGGCAGAAGCGGACGGGCCGCTCGTCAGGAGGCACCATTCGTGGATTCTACATGACACGGCGCCGGGCGCGCTGCGGGGCTGGACCCCGCTGGCGGGGGCGCTTGGACGACCCTACACTCTGGGCCCGGCGGGGGCAGCTTGCGGCGCGAGTTGTGGAGCGCGCATCGGTCCCCGGCACCCGACGGTTCGTCGAACCTGGTGTTCGCCATCACGCGCGACTCCACGAGAGACTCGCGTTCCGCCAACGCCGGTCGCCAGGAGTTCCGAGACGTGACGCAGTAGGGAGGCGCAAGAGGCGCTGACATGCGAGTCGCCGCGCTCTACGACATCCACGGGAACCTGCCCGCCCTCGAAGCCGTGCTCGAGGACGTTCGCCGAGCCGGCGTCGATCGGATCGTGGTCGGAGGCGATGTGGTGCCCGGGCCCATGCCCCGCGAGACGCTCGAAAGACTGCTGACGCTCGAGCTGCCGGTGGAATTCATCCTCGGCAACTGCGAGCTCACGGTGCTGGCGCAGATGACCGCCTCGGATGCCGCCTCGGCGACCTATTGGGGGACCGCCTCGGGGAGGCCGCTCCCGGAACCGTATCGAGCCAGCATGCGATGGACAGCACAGCAGGTGCCCGAATACGAATCCGTGTTCGCGAGCTGGCCCAAGACCCTGCGCCTCGAGATCGACGGACTGGGCGACGTGCTGTTCTGCCACGGCACGCCCCGAAGTGAAACAGAGATCTTCACTCGCTCGACCGCCGAAGACCGGCTGGTGCCGCTGTTCGAAGGCCTCCGCGTGTCCGTCGTCGTCTGCGGCCACACCCACATGCAGTTCGACCGCATGATCGGAAGCACGCGGGTCGTGAACGCGGGCAGCGTCGGGATGCCGTTCGGGAATCCGGGCGCCTACTGGGCGCGGCTCGGGCCCGACGTCGAGTTGCGGCGCACGGGCTACGATCTCACCCGCGCGGCCGAGGTCATTCGAGGCACGCCGTATCCACAGGCTGAAGCGGACGCCCGGAGCATCCTGCAACCGCCGTCCGAGGCAGAGATGCTCGAGGCGTACGGCAAGGCGGGATTGCGGTAGGACTCGATGACGGGGGGGGACCCGGCCACGTACACGCTGGATGCCGCGCGCGTGCTCCAAGGTCGCCTTGTGGAGCCGCCCCGCCCAGCGCGAAGCCCGGCGTCCTCCTGCCCGCCGGGCTTTGTGTTGCGGCTCTCACCCGAGTCGCCTCGGGAGGGAGCGCCGCGCTGCACCTTCCCGTCCTCGATACATCGCCCCTTGCTGGCACCTGACGGTGCGGACGAGTCGGATTCGGCGCTCCCTCGCGAGCTCGGGCTACCTCTCGCGCTTCATCTCCTCGATGTCACGGCGCAGCTGCTGGATCTGCTCGCGCAGATCGTCGATCTGACGGCGCAGGTCGTCCGCGCCCGGGCCGCCGAGATCCGGACGCCGGTCGTCGTCACCCCGCCACGAGTAGATCCGCGGGCCGCCGTTGCCGCGCGGTCCGGGCGTGTCGAGCAGGACCTGGACGCTGTGACGGGCTCCATGACGGTAGAACTCGACGCTCACGCGTCCTTCCTTACCCCGCATCGCCTCGATCAGGTCCGATGAGTTCTGGACCGAGGTGCCCCCCACCTGGGTGATGACATCGCCCTTCTTGAGGCCGGCGCGGTCGGCCGGTGAATCCTCCACGACATTCGTGACCAGCGCGCCTTTGTCCGTCTCGAAGTAGCCGCGCAGGTCCTCGTCGAGGTCCTGCACGCGCACGCCCAGCCTCCCGCGGCCCGGCAGTCCGAATGCGCGCACGTCACCCTGTCCATCGCGGATCATCCGGCGGATCTCTCTCCGATCCGGAGTCGGCGGCGCCTCCGGCGGCTCGGGAACATCGCCGCCCGACTTGTCCTTGTCGAGATCCTTGAGGCTCTTCTCGATCTCCTTGTCGAGATCCTTGTCGACGCCGCCCTCGATCTTCTTGTCGAGATCCTTGTCCTTGACGGAGGGCGTGTCTTCGCCGCGCTGGCCCTCGGCGTACTCGCGTGCCGCGAGCGTCACGTCGAACGTACGCCGCTCGCCGCCACGCACGACGCGCAGCGACACTTCATCGCCGCCGCGATGCGAACCCACGATGTCGGCGAGCTTGTCCGGCGAGTCGACAGACCGCATGTTGACGCTCACGATCACGTCGCCCTTCTCGATTCCCGCCTTGTCGGCGGGACTGCCGGGAACGACACGATTCACGAGCACGCCGTCGCCGCGATAGTCGAGCCCCTCCCTCAGCTCGGACGTGAGCGCCTGCGTGTAGATGCCGAGCCAGCCATGGCTGTCGGAATCCCGGTCGGCGCGAGCCGCCGGAACTGCGCTTAGGAGCACGATCAACGACAGGCCAAGGCCTGCCAACCCGAGCGACGCCTGCGTACGCATGAAACAAACCCCCTATGCTAGCTTCGACCCATCGTGCCCGGCCTGACGGTGCTTCAAATAAGACAACGCAGCCATCCAACCGGTTCCCGGAAGTTTACTCCACTAATTGTGATAGGCCGCCCCATACATGAAAGTCAATGACCTGTTAAACGTTTGGGTAGAGGACCTCGCGCTCGGTGGCGCAGGTCTCGCGCGCCACGCCGGGCGCGTCGTGTTCGTCGATCGCGGGCTTCCGGGAGACCGTCTGGACGCGCGGATTACACGCGTCAAACGAGGGTACGCAGAGGCAAAACTCGACCGGCTGGAGACGCCCTCCGGACTGCGTGTTGCGGCGCCGTGCACGCACGTCGCGATCTGCGGCGGGTGCCGCTTCCAAGAGCTGGCCTACCCGGCGCAGTGCGAAGCAAAAACGCGGCAAGTGCGTGACACCCTGATCCATCTGGGCGGAGTCCCCGACCCCTCCGTGCATCCCATCGCGCCCGCACCGGCGGTGTTCGGCTACCGCAACAAGATGGAATTTTCGTTCCATCCCGATCCCGCCGACGGCCGCCCCGTGCTGGGGCTCCATGTCCGCAACGCGTTCGACCGGGTGTTCGCGCTGGAGCGCTGCGAGCTGTGCTCCGCGCTCACGAACGACGTGGTGCGCTTGACCCAGCGCTTCGCCGTCGAGCACCGCTGGCGCGCGTACGACCCCCGGCTCCATCAGGGCGTGGTGCGATTCCTCACCGTCAGGCATCTGCCGCACACCGACCAGTGCGGCGTGCATCTGGTGGCGGCCGCGGAAGATATCCCCGGCCTGGATTCGTGGGCCCGCGCCGTCGCCGACTTGTCGCCCGCGGTGCGCACGGTGACGCTCGCCCTCAACCGCAGCCACACCAACGTCGCGTTCGGCGAACAGGAGACCGCGCTGGTCGGGAACGGCACGATCTCCGAGCGGCTGCTCGGGCTCGAGTTCGAAGCGGGGCTCAACGTGTTCCTGCAGACGAACAGCGCCCAGGCCGAAGCGCTGTACCAGGCGGCGATCGACGCCGCGGCTCTCGCCGCCTCTGACACGGTGCTCGACCTCTACTGCGGGACGGGCACGCTCACGCTGCTGCTCGCGCGCCGCGCCCGCGAGGCGATCGGCGTCGAGAGCGTGACCCATGCGGTGTCGGGCGCGCGGCGCAACGCCCGACGGAACGGCATCGGGAACGCGCGCTTCGTGGAAGGCGATGCCCGCCGGGTGCTGCGCGAGTGGGCGCGTGCCGAGCGGCCCGATCCCCCGCGGCCGGAGGTGGTGGTCGTCGATCCCCCCCGCGCCGGGCTCCACGCCCGCGTCGTGGCCCGGGTCGCCGAGCTCGAGCCGCGCCGCATCGTCTACGTGTCCTGCAATCCCGCGACGCTGGCCCGCGACGTCCGCGACTTCGCCTCCCGGGGCTTCGTGCTCGTAGAGGTGCGCCCGTTCGACATGTTCCCGCACACGCCCCACATCGAGTGCGTCGCCGCTCTGGAGCGCGCTCGCTGAACCCCGCCCGCAGAGCGCGCTTGAGCGTGCTACGATGATCTTCATGTCCAGCCGCGCGTTACGCGTCCTGTGCGCCGCCGGCCCGTTGCTTGCCCTGGCCGCCGCCGGCCCGTCCGACGCGGAGCCCATCGACAGCGGCGTGTTCCGCATCTACCTGCGGGGTCGCTCGATGGGCGTCGAGCGGTTCTTCTTCGATCAGTTCGCCGACAGCATCGTGGTCCAATCGGTCGTGCGACAGATCATTCTCACTCCCGCGGGCGACGACTCGCTCGTCAAGACCTCCCGGCTCTACGTGAGCGCGTTCGATCTGGACCTGCGGCACTACGAGTCCACCCAGAAGATCGCCGGGCACGAGGTCAACCGCACCCTGGCGATGTCGGATACCGCGTTCGTAGCGTATCGGGAAGAAGACAGCCACGGCACGGGCGACGTGCTGGTGCGGCCGCCCGGCCGCATCTACGTGCACGATCCCGACGTCTACTCGCTGTTCGACGTGATCTCGCGCAATCTGTACCGGCAGGAGTTCGAGTCGCGACCGATCACGCTGCTCGTGCTCGGCAGGCGCGACACGACGGTCGAGGTCACGATCAGAAAGCTCGCCCCCGAGCCGTTGCGCTGGGGCAGTCGCACCGTGCAGGCGATCCGGATGAACCTCGACGACGGGAGCAACGTGATCCGGATGTGGTCGGACGCGCGCGGCCGCCTGCTCCAGCTCGAGGAGGACCGATCCCGATTGCGTGTCGTGCGCGACGCCCCGCCGGTGAAGCCGCTCCGCCCCCGCAAGACGCCGCCGGAGTCCAACACGCATAGGCCCCGGTGATCCACTCCCGCCCGTGCCTATCGCCGTCGTGCGGGGCGGCTCGCCCGGCGCCGCGTCACGCGCCGGGGCGCGGCACGGGTCCGCGGCCCGGGCGGCTCACGGGGCTCGGCCTGCGCGCGTGAACGGTCCGGCAGCCGCGGCTCGCCGCGGCGGGCACGGGCCTCGAGCCAGGTGAGCAGCAGCCGCACGCCGTAGCCGGTCGGGCCGCGTGATTCGTGCGGCCGGTCGGCCGGCGCCCACGCCGTGCTCGCCACGTCGAGGTGCCCCCAGCGATAGCCCTTGGCGAAGCGGGCCAGGAAGCTCGCGGCGACCGAGGCCGCTCCCTCCGGCCCCGCGGAGTTCACGAGGTCGGCCACGTCGCTCCTCAAGCTCTCGGTGTAATCGCTCCACAGCGGCATCCGCCAGAGTCTCTCGCCGCTCTCGGCCGCCGCGGTCTCGAGCTCGCGGGCGAGCGCATCGTCGGCGGTGAACAGCCCGGCGGCGAACGGGCCGAGCGCGAGCCGGATCGCGCCGGTGAGCGTGGCCACGTCGACGACGACCTCGGGCCGATAGCGCCGCGCGTAGCACAGCGCGTCGGCGAGCAGCAGGCGGCCCTCGGCGTCGGTGTTCGTGACCTCGATCGTGGTGCCGTCCATCGCGCGCACCACGTCGCCCGGCTTGAACGCCGCGCCGCCGGGCATGTTCTCGGCGGCCGGGATCAGTCCGACCACGCTGAACGGGAGGTCGAGCGACGGCAGCGCCGCGAACACCCCGAGCACCGCCGCGGCGCCGGACATGTCGTACTTCATGTTCGCCATGCTGTCGCGCGGCTTGAGGCTGATGCCGCCGGTGTCGAACGTCACGCCCTTTCCGATCAAGACGATCGTCGCCGCCTCCGGGGCGGCCGCCGTGCCCCGCGCCCTCGCGGCCGGGCGCGCAGCCGGCGCGGCCGTGGCGCCCGGCGCCTTGGCGCTCGCGGTCGAGCGTGTGCTCCCGGGATCGCGCTCGATCACGATCAAGCGCGGAGGATGGATCGAGCCGCGGCCGACCGCGAGCACGGCGCCGGCCCCGAGCTCTTCCATCTCGCCCACGCCGAGGACCGTCGCGCGCGCGCCGCCTGCGCGAGCCACTTCCAGTGCGGTTTGCGCCAGCCCCTCGGGCGTCAGGTCCTGGCCGGGCGTGTTCGCCAGATCACGCGTTTCGCACACCGCCCGTCCCCACTGGGCGCCGCGGTCGGCCGCCGCACGCACCGCCGAGAGCTCGTGCGCCCCGGAGACCACGATCTGGACGCGCTCGAGCGGCGCGGGCCCAGGCTCGCCGCGATAGCGCGTGAACCGGTGCGGCCCGAGCATGACTCCCTCGGCCAGCGCTTGCACGGAGCGCTCGGGCCCGATCGAGTCGTCGGCCACGAGCGGCATCGCTAGGGTGCGGGCGCCGAGCTCGCGCGCCCGGCGCGCCGCGACCGCGGCGGCCTGGCGCAGGCGGTGGGGGGTGGCCTCTTCCCGCGCGCCGAGCCCCACGACGAGCACGCGGCGCGGGCGCCCCGCGACGGGATGCAGCAGCGCCGTTTCGAGAAATCGGCCGGCGAAATCGCCGGAGCGCATCAGCGCGGAGACGAGTTCGCGGCTGCCGCGGTCCGCCGGGCGCCGGAGCGACCCCGCCCAGGTCTCGCGCTCAAAGACCGGGAGCACGACCACATCCGCCGATGCGGCGCCGATTTCGCCGCGACGGACCACGATGTCCATTGCGTGCCCTCCGGACGCTATTGGTTCTTGCACGATGCCGCCCGAGCGAAACCTAACCGATCGTGCAGCGGTTGAAAAAATGCCGGTCGATCGGCCGTTATCCAGGCCTCGGTCCGGCATCTTTTGCACAGACCGGACGTCTCACCCCCGCACGCGAACGCAAAGTGCCTTGAACCATGTGGGGCGCCAAGGCATTCTCCAGGCCTGGTTGAACGCGGCGCCTCGACAGGGAAGTCGCCTCACCCGGTCGGTACGGATGATGCTTGCTTCGGGCGTTCCCTCCGTGCCTTGTGCAAGAAAGTAACGGCAAGGACAAGCCAATCGAAGTCGCGGCCCCGCTTCGCGCGGGGCAACCATGACCGGTCCTGTCGGCCGGCAAGAACAGGAGGTCCTCATGCGTCGTGTGTTCCTCGCATTCGCTGTCGTGCTCGCCCTTGGCGCCGTGGCCATCGGCTGTGCCAAGAAGAGTCAGACCGCCTCGTCGGAGACATCGAGTGACAGCCTGCTCGCGACCAATCCGGTCGAGCAGCCACAGGGCAACCTGACACCCCAGCAGCAGTACCAGCCCAACCAGGAGCAGCAGCAGACGCCGCCCACGCCGGCGCCCACGGCCAGCGAGACGCCGCACACGGCGAAGGCTGCGAAGCCGCATCACACCTCGAAGCCGTCCAGCTCGCCTTCGTCCGAGCCGGTGGAGTCCCGCGGCGCCACGCTCGCCGCCGGAACGCCGATCGAGGTCACGGTGAGCACGCCGATCTCGACCGACAAGGCGCAGGTCGGCGACACCTGGACCGGCGAGGTCAAGGACAACGTGATCGTGGGCAACACGGTGGTTATCCCGAGCGGCAGCACGGTGAGCGGCGTGGTCAA
>Ga0066709_100000147_pt1 | contig 29643 bp, 34 predicted proteins | sample GraSoiAngelo_158_FD_79665 | JGI IMG/M metagenome (GOLD analysis project Ga0066709, IMG submission 79665) | Grasslands soil microbial communities from the Angelo Coastal Reserve, California, USA - 14_1009_16_30cm | ecosystem: Environmental > Terrestrial > Soil > Grasslands | place: USA...
CAGGGAAGAAGGCTGTTTGTGTTTCTAAAGGAGACGTTGCCATGAGTCGCATAATCCGGATTTTTGATACCACCCTTCGGGACGGTGAACAATCGCCCGGGGCCGCCATGAACTTGGATGAGAAGCTCATGGTCGCGAAGCAACTGGCGCGTCTTGGCGTTGACATTATCGAAGCAGGTTTTGCCTATAGTTCCCCGGGAGATTTCGAAGCCGTCCGTCGGATCGCGCAGGAAGTGGAAGGCCCCGTCATCTGCAGCCTTGCACGCGCGCGTCCGGAAGATGTCGACCGCGCATGGGAAGCGTTGAAAGGGGCGCCGAAGGTCCGCATTCATACCTTTATCTCCACCTCGGACATTCATCTCAAGCATCAGTTCCGGCTGACGCGTGACCAGGCGCGGGAACGGGCCGTGGAGATGGTCACGCGAGCCCGCGGGTACGTCGAAGACGTCGAATTCTCTCCGATGGATGCCACGCGCTCCGATGCCAAATATCTCTACGAGGTGCTCGAGGCGGTTATTGGGGCGGGCGCGAGCACTGTGAATATTCCCGATACTGTCGGCTATGCGACCCCGCACGAGTTCGGCCGATTGATCCGCGGGATTCGCGAGAACGTGCCGAACATCAAGCAGGCCGTCATCTCCGTCCATTGCCATAATGACCTTGGCGTCGCCGTGGCGAATTCGCTTGCGGCCATTGTCGAAGGCGCGGGCCAGGTGGAATGTACCATCAACGGCATCGGCGAACGGGCGGGGAACGCTTCTCTCGAGGAGCTGGCGATGGGGCTTCGGACGCGCAAGGATTTCTACGGCGCCGATACCCATATTGTGACCGAGGAGATCACGAAGACGAGCCGCCTTGTCAGCAACGTCACCGGCATGGTGGTCCAGCCGAACAAGGCAATTGTGGGCGCCAACGCATTTGCGCACGCCTCCGGTATCCACCAGGATGGCCTGTTGAAGGACAAGACCACCTACGAGATCATGCGGCCGGAATCGATCGGGCTCGGGAAGAGCACGATGGTCATGGGCAAGCTGTCGGGGCGGCATGCCTTCCGGCAGCATCTGGAAGATCGCGGCTACAAGCTCACAGAAGATGAACTCAACAAGGCCTTTGAGCGGTTCAAGCGGCTGGCCGACCAGAAAAAGGAAGTGTATGAAGAGGATATCGAGGTCATCCTGACCGAGGAGCTGCAGACGATTCCGGAAACGTACCGACTCTTGTCGCTTCATGTCGAGAGCGGCACCGGCATGACGCCCAAGGCTGAAATCGAGCTGGATGTTGATGGAAACCGGATGCGACGAGAGGGCAATGGCGACGGGCCGGTTGATGCGGCGTACCGAACCATCGCGGCAATGACGCAGACCAAAAGTACGCTGATCGCCTATGTCGTGAAGGCCATCACCGGCGGAACCGACGCGCAAGGCGAGGTGATGGTGAAGGTCGAGGAAGGACCGAAGACTGTGACCGGACACGGCGCCGATACGGACATCATCGTGGCGTCAGCGAAGGCCTATCTGAACGCGCTCAACAAGCTGGAGCACTGGAAGCGCAAAGGCAACGAAGCGAAGATCAACTACATCTAAAGATTGAAAGGATCATTTATTTTTGAACAGTTTCATGACGTTGCCGAGCGTGCCTTCCTTCTGAGAGAGCTGCTCTAGCTCGCCTGCGTCCAGCCAGACGCCGCTACAGTTCCCGCAGCGGTCGATCCTCACACCCCGGTATTCGATTTCGGACAGTGAATTGCCGCACTTGGGGCATTTCATGTAGTGCAACTCTTTGAGGCGCATCTTTTCCTCGACGGCCATTGAGGCCTGCTTGGCCTCGGCTTCCCTCCTCATCCGCTCGATCGCCTGACGGGCAAAATATTCTTCCTCTTTCTCGCTTGGTTTCTGTAACGACATACAACGCCTCCTCACTTCCTCCGATATGCGACATTAAGAGTCAGGCTTGACCCGACGGGAGCGGATGGCCAAATAGACCGAGCGAAGCGCTTGAAACAGAACGTACAGAAATAATCCGATGAAGACGGTGTTCCAGCCCATGTCCTGTGTGTATGAAGGATCATGCAGCACCAAGCCGAGCGCGACATGGCCGCCGAGCCCAATGCTCAAGGCAAAGATGATCCACTCGCGCACCAGAATCGTTTTTCGGGCTTGATCCATCTGACTCTTCTGGGCTCTCCACTTATCAACATTCCATGGCGCAGTCAACAGGGGTCGTTAGGCATGCCTGCTATGGAAATCATTTTCACCTTTAAGGTAGGATGAACGGCAGCGGGGTACGCCCATGCCGGACAAGTCCAAAGATCCAGAACCCGAGAAGCCTAAGAGAAAAGAAATTGAGATGGTTCCCCATCCTGACGATGAGGAAGACATTGAAAGCGATATGTCCGATCTTTTTGACGAAGAATCGGTCAAGCACCAGCATGGTCATGCTGAGCCGGAAGGCGACTAGCCGTTATGCTCAAAGAGATGATCGAAGAGGTGTCCCGGACCAATGAGGCGTTTTACCACGCCTTCGAAAGCCTGGACATCAAGAAAATGGACGAAGTTTGGGCCAAAGAGGATTACGTGACCTGCATCCACCCCGGATGGAACATCCGTTCCGGCTGGCCCGATGTCCGTGACAGTTGGGTCAAGATTTTCAACAATACCTTCTCGATGGAGTTCCGTCTGAGCGACATCATGATTCAGGTTGCGGGCGATGTGGCTTGGGTCTTATGCATGGAAAACATCCGCAACACCGCAGACGGCGAGCCTCAGGAAGCGCAAGTACTGGCGACCAATGTCTACGAACGCCAGCACGGACGCTGGTTCATGGTTCACCATCACGGCTCGCACGTAATGTGATTCTTAGTGGATGTGCAAGGCGTCGCGGAGGTTCTGCGCGATGGCGAGGGCTTCCGAGGCGTCCTTTTCGGTCGGCAGACTGCTGGCCTGACTGCTGGGGATGGCATCGGCGTACGTGAGGGGGATCAGATACCGGTCGAGCGTGTAACAGCCGTTTTCGAAACGTTCCAGTTCATGATCGGCTTCGGCGCACAGCGCCAGCAGTTCCGCGAGATGTTTCACCTGGGGAATGGGGCGGTGACGCTGCGCGAGGAATGCTTTGAGGAATTGTGTGGCGGCGTGGTGCGCATGCAGGCATACCTGGTTCCACACGTGAAGTTGATGCGCCGCTTCGGCCATGACCATATTCTCCGACGCGAACACCGCCCACCTATTTTCTGTGCTCATACGTGACGGCTCCCTTATAGATGATTTCATCGAGGACGAATGCCCGTCGTTCGTCGACCAGACTTTCCATTTCTTCCGGTGTATAGACGAGGACGTCCAACCCAACCTTCGGCCGTACGAGCCGGAAGACTTCTTCGATCCGCTCCAGCAACGGCTTGTCGGTCTGTTTGATCACGACGAGATCGAGATCGCTCCAGGCATGGATCTCTCCCTGTGCTGCCGAACCGAACACAATCAGTTTGTCGGGATGGTATTCTCGGATCAGAATCTCACTGATTCTCGCAAGCTCCTGTTCGAGGCGGCACCCGCGTTGTTCCAGGGCAGAGTCCATCTGTTTTAGGAACGGGAGATGAACGGAAGCGGATGGACAGAGGCCGGCGTCCGGCTGCCCTCGACCTCGACGGCGAGCTCCGTGCCGGCTTTGATAAAATCGCGAAGCGGGAACCCAAAGGCGATGACTCTACCGAGCGACGGAGAGCGTACGGCGCTGGATAACCAACCGACCTCCCGATCTCCGCTGAAGAGTTTTGTCCCTGCAGCCGGGACGTGCTGGCCTTCAATGACGAGCCCGACGAGCCGCCTCCTGACAGCCCCGTAGGTATCCATCCGGGCCACGACTTCCTGCCCCGGATAGCATCCTTTCGTCAGGCTGAACGCTTTGCCTTCCAGATTGGCCTCCGGGGGGACAATGTTCTCGTTGAGATCCGGACCGGTCTTGGGGATCCCGGCTTCGACGCGCAAGGTCTCCAGGGCTGCACTGCCAAAGGGCTTAAGGCCGAGCGGCTGGCCCGCCGACCACAAGAGATCCCATGCCTCCGACAAGCCCTCCGAAGGGATGAGAATTTCGATATCCGTTTCGCCGGTCTCCTCCGTCCGAATAAAGAGGGCCTGCCGGCCGCCGATCTCCAAGGTGACGAATGCCAGCGGCTTCAGCGATGACAGGTAGGTCCCGAAAGAGGACCGAATCAACTCAAGCGCCTTCGGGCCGCTGAGCAAGATCAGTCCCCAGGTTTCGGCGCAGTTTTCCATCTTCGCCTTTGTCCCGTACAGCAGGAATTTGCGCAATGCGGAGAAGGTCACATCGCCGATCTCGCCAACATCTTCCAGCATCAAGGCCTCGCCAAGCTGGTACACCCGAAAGTAGGACAGCATCTTGCCCTTGTGGGTGAGAAACGTGGAATAGATGCCTTGCCCCGGGCCGAGCGGGAGGATGTCGTTGCTGATGACGCTCTGCAGCCATTTGACCCGGTCCTCGCCCGTGATCCTGATCTTGCCCCGATGCGAGAGGTCCATGATGCCGACACCATTTCTGACAGTGTGATGCTCGGCAACGGCGTCGCCATAGTGATCCGGGACATCCCATCCGGCCCGTTCGACAACGGTTGCGCCAAGCTTGAGATGAGTCTCGTAAAGTTTGGAACGCTTCATTTTTTGCCGAGAACTTCCTGGACCAATGCCAGCGTTCTCGAGGAGAATTCGTTTCGTGAGACGATCTTAGCGACACCCATCTGCTGGGCGCGCTTCCAGTTGTCCACTTCTTCATGATTCGCAAAGGCCAGCACCGGAATCGATTTGTAACGGGCGTCGCCTTTCAGGCTTTCAAGCGCCTTGAAGGCGTCCAAGGACTCGTCGTTGAGATTCAGGATGATCAGCGATGGCCGGGTGGTTTCCGCTTTACCCGTGACGTCGTCCTGGGTTCGCGCTTTTTCAAGGGTGTAACCCCGAGGCTTCAGGGCATCCCTGACCTTTGTGTAGAAGAACACGTCGTTGATCGCGACCAGGATGTGTTTGCTATCCACGCTGTCCTGCTTTCCGATCTATTCCTGTTTGAGCTTCTTCTTGACGAGTTCCGCCGCGCGACGGCCGGAAAGCAACATGGCGCCAAAAGCCGGGCCCATACGAGGCGACGCGTCCACCGCCGATACGGACAGGCCGGCGAGAAAACAATTGGGGTAGACTTCGCGCGTATTTTCGACCACCAATTCTTCGGAGCGCTCTACCCACATCGCGCCATTGCCCGGGACGGCTTTGTAGAGGCCCCGCTTGTTCAGGAGGGCGACCACGGCCGCATCATGGCCGGTCGCGTCCACCACAATTTTCGATTCGAGCGCAATCGGGTCCACGTGCACGGCATCATGTCCGGCGTTTTCCACCGGAGACCAGTTCGCGACGACCCCTTCCAGCACGCTTTCCCGGCGCAGAATCAGGTCAATCACCTTCGTGAGATTTAAGACCTTCGCGCCCGCGTCGTACGCGGCGGCGATCAACTTCGCGGTCGCGTGGGGCGGGTCCACGATGAACATGCCTTCGCATTCTTTGATGCGTTTGGAGGGGATGTGCAATTCGTCGAGGATTGTGTCGGCCGGTGCGCAAATCGTGGCCTTGTTCATCAAGTACCCGCCGGACCAGAATCCCCCGCCGAGAAAAAGGGCCTGCTCGATCAGGAGCGTCTTGAAACCCGCCGCGGCCAAGTCGTGCGCACAGAGCAGTCCAGACGGGCCGCCGCCGACGATGATGACGTCGCTTTCGATGAGCCGATCGAATTCCTGGAAATATTCCCGCGCGATCTGCCGCGTGATGTCTCGCTCCCGCAGGGGAGCCGTCCATTTGTTTGCCATAACTGCCTCTATGTCAGCGGAGGGTTGCCTACTGATAGATTTCCAACCCTGCCTTCTTGAACTCTTCGGATTTCTCCTTCATGCCGACCTCAATGGCCGCCTGTTCATCGAGCGCTTTTTCTTCGGCATACTTTCGCACATCCTCGGTGATCTTCATCGAGCAGAAATGCGGGCCGCACATCGAGCAGAAGTGCGATGTCTTCGCCGCGTCCTGGGGAAGCGTCTCATCGTGGAAGTCTTTGGCCGTCTCGGGGTCTAGGGAAAGATTGAACTGGTCGGCCCAGCGAAATTCAAAGCGCGCTTTCGAGAGGGCGTTGTCGCGGGCCTGCGCGCCCGGATGGCCCTTGGCGAGATCTGCCGCATGCGCGGCGATCTTGTAGGTGATCACGCCCACCTTGACGTCCTGCTTGTTCGGCAATCCGAGGTGCTCTTTCGGCGTCACGTAGCACAGCATGGCGCATCCGAACCAACCGATCATCGCGGCGCCGATGCCGGACGTGATGTGATCGTAGCCGGGCGCGATGTCGGTCGTCAGCGGTCCTAACGTATAAAACGGCGCTTCGTCGCATTCCTTGAGCTGCTTCTCCATGTTGACCTGGATCATGTGCATCGGCACATGGCCTGGGCCTTCGATCATCACCTGCACGTCATGCGTCCACGCGATCCTTGTCAATTCGCCGAGGGTCTCCAATTCGCCGAACTGCGCCTCGTCGTTGGCATCGGCAATCGAACCAGGCCGGAGGCCGTCCCCGAGACTGAACGAGACGTCGTATGCCTTCATGATCTCGCAGATTTCTTCGAAGTGGGTGTAGCAGAAATTCTCCTGGTGGTGGGCCAGGCACCACTTGGCATGGATGGAGCCGCCGCGCGAGACGATGCCGGTGACACGGTCGGCGGTAAGCGGCACGTACCGGAGCTGTACGCCGGCATGGATCGTGAAATAGTCCACACCCTGCTCTGCTTGCTCGATCAGCGTGTCGCGATAGAGTTCCCAGGTGAGATCTTCCGCTTTGCCGCCGACTTTTTCGAGCGCCTGGTAGATCGGCACGGTGCCAATGGGGACGGGGGAATTGCGGATGATCCATTCGCGCGTTTCATGAATGTTTTTGCCGGTAGAGAGATCCATGACGGTGTCGGCGCCCCACCGGGTCGACCAAATCATTTTCTCGACCTCTTCCTCGATTGACGAAGCGACGGCCGAGTTGCCGATGTTGGCGTTGATCTTCACCAGGAAGTTTCGGCCGATGATCATCGGCTCGGTTTCGGGATGATTGATGTTGGCCGGAATAATCGCCCGGCCGCGCGCAACTTCGTCGCGGACGAATTCGGGGGTAATCTCGCTCGGGATGGCCGCTCCCCAGGCGTTGCCGGCGTGCTGGCTGTGCAAGCGCCCAGAGACAAGGGCGTTCCCGTTTCCGCCGCCATACCCATTTCCGTTGCCGTTGGTATGGAGCTCTCGCCGGATATTTTCCCGGATCGCGATGAATTCCATTTCCGGGGTGATGAGGCCCTTGCGGGCATAATGCATTTGGGAAACATTACAGCCCGGCTTGGCTCGGAGCGGCTTTCGAATATGCGCGAAACGGAGACCGTCAAGTTTAGGGTCTGTGGCGCGGGCCTGCCCGTACTTCGATGAGACGCCGGCGAGCTGCTGGACGTCGCCGCGGCCTAGGATCCACTCCTGTCTGACCGGCGACAGGCCGTGTCGAATCTCGATTGTGGCCTGAGGATCCGTATAGGGTCCCGACGTGTCATAGACCAGAAAGGGTGTATTGTCCTCGGCCATACCCATCGTTTTTGTCGGAGAAAGACTGATCTCCCGCATCGGCACCCGAACACCCGGCCGCGTACCCTCGACATGGATCTTTTTGGAGGCGGGGAGTGGAGCAGTGGTGATCGGCGTCGTACTCATGGTCAACGTCCTTTCTTCATCTTCAGATTTCCGCAACAAAAAACCGCACTAACCCAGGAAAAGGGAACGTGCGGCTCATCAGAGTTCCATCGCTTCCCTTCGCTGGTATTATCCAGATCAGGTTCAGAGGGTACGCGGCCTTCGCCGCGCTCTCAGCCGTCAAGGCTCCCCTAGCTATTAGATCACGTACTGTACACTGCGGATTTTCGGACTGTCAACCAGCCCTAAGCCCAGGTTTTCTGGTGCTTTTGGCGCATATGAGTCCTTGGCCTCATTGACAAAGGCCATAGTCGTCCTTAGTATTCTAGAATACTTTCCACTACTTGCTTTGAGAGAACCCGGGAAAAGCTATGGCGGGATCGATTTCAGTCCTTAATCAACCGACCAGTCTACCGGTCTACCGCGATCTTTCTCTCGAGGAATTGGCGGAACGGACCGAAGCGGCCAAGCAAGCGCTCGGCGATCGCGTCCTGATTCTCGGGCATAACTATCAACGCGATGAAGTAATTCGACACGCGGACATCGAAGGCGATTCGCTGAAGCTGTCTCAAATCGCTTCGGAGCGATCCGGTCACGATTATATTGTGTTCTGTGGTGTTCACTTCATGGCGGAAACGGCCGACGTTCTCAGCAAGTCCGGGCAGACGGTGATCCTGCCGGACATGGCGGCCGGTTGCTCCATGGCTGATATGGCGCAGATTGAGCAGGTGGACGAAGCCTGGGAGCAGCTCGCTGGGATCCTGCCGGTTGAGCAGACCGTCACGCCGGTCGTCTATGTGAATTCAGCCGCAGTCTTGAAAGCATTCTGCGGCGAGCACGGCGGCATCACCTGCACCTCGTCAAACGCTCAGCGCGTCATCGAATGGTCTTGGAAACGTCGCGAGAAGATCCTCTTTTTTCCAGATGAGCATTTGGGACGTAATACGGCCAACAAGATGGGGGTTCCCCGCGAAGAAATGCTTGTATGGGACCCCTTCCTGCCGAACGGCGGCCATACTCCCGAGGCCATCAAGAAGGCACGATTGCTGCTGTGGAAGGGCTTCTGCAGCGTCCACCAGATGTTCCAACCGGCGCACGTACGGTATTTCAAAGAAAAACATCCGGGGATCAAGATCATCGTACACCCTGAGTGCCATGAAGATGTGGTCAATCTTGCTGATATGTCCGGGTCGACAGAACTGATTATCCGGACTGTCTCTGCGGCGGCTCCCGGCACCGTCTGGGGTGTCGGGACGGAACTTAATCTCGTCAACCGTCTCAAACGGCGGCAACCGGAGAAGCAGGTCTATTTCCTGTCGCCGACCGTTTGCCAGTGCTCGACGATGTATCGAATCGACGCTCCGCATCTCTGCTGGGCGATGGAAAATCTTGCCGATGGCCGGGTCGTGAACCAGATCTCGGTTCCTGAGGATGAAAAGCGTTGGGCACGGATTGCATTGGAGAGAATGCTCGACGTCTCTTAGCAGGTCGTTCCTGCCAGCATCGAAGTCAGGTCAGGTCCTCTTCAGTAGCTTCTCAATCTCGTTCTGAAACGTGCGGTAGGGAAGGGCGCCTGGAATTGTGAAGGCGTCGGTAAACCTTTTACCGTCGGTGCGGGCGATGAGAAATCCCGGCGTGCCCCTGAAAAGCCGCATCGCCACGTCTCGATCTTCCAGGATTGACTGAATGTGCTTCTGCGTGTCCATGCATGCGGCGAAGGCATTGATATTCAGGCCGCATTCTTTGGCCGCCTTCATAATCACCGACGTTCCGAGCCGGGAGGCGCTATTAAAAAGTCGGTCATGCATATCCCAGTACCGGTCCTGTGCTCCGGCGCATCGTGCGGCATGCGCTGCGACGAGACCGACGCCTCCCTCATCCCGTGGATAGTCCCGATAGGCAAAGCGGACCTTCCCGGTCTCGAAGTACTGTGATTTTAACAGCGGAAGTGTGTCGCGAAAGAACTTGCCGCAATACCCGCACGTGAAATCGGAAAATTCGACAAGGACAATCGGGGCTTTTTCATTGCCCAACGTTGGTGTGGTGGACGGAAGAATATCGGCTAAATTTCCGGATGACATGCGAATACCGTATCACAAATCAGTTCCGAGTAACCATGAAACTGCATCCGGTGTACGTTCTATCATATTGATTCCATTGGTGACGGATGTTACGATGGATTTCTGCTGTTATCCTTGAGCCCTTCAGCCTTTCTGATTCGGCGACAGCAAATGGGAAGCAGTCAGTGATGGACTATAAAGCGACGCTCAATCTCCCGCAGACGGACTTTCCGATGAAGGCAAACCTCCCGGAACGCGAACCGGTGATGCTTGCCAAATGGGAGCAGGAGCGGCTTTACGAGCAGATTCAAAAAGCCGAGCACCCCAAGGGCCGTTACGTCCTGCACGACGGCCCGCCGTATGCCAATGGTCGAATCCACATCGGTCATGCGCTCAATAAGATCCTCAAGGACATCATCGTGAAATCGAAGACGATGGAAGGCTATCACGCGCCGTACGTACCGGGGTGGGATTGCCACGGCCTTCCCATCGAGCACCAAGTGTTGAAGGAATTGGGCGAGAAAAAGAAAACGCTCGGCAAATTGGAAATACGGAAACTCTGCCGAGACTATGCGGACAAATTCTTCAAGATCCAGCGCGATGAGTTTAAGCGACTGGGAGTGCTCGGGGATTGGGAGCATCCGTATCTCACGATGACCCACGATTATGAGGCGACCATCCTCCGTGAGTTCGGCAAATTCGTGAAAGCTGGCGGCGTGTACAAGGGCAAGAAGCCCGTGCTGTGGTGCCCGGTGGACGAAACCGCGCTGGCCGAGGCTGAGGTCGAGTATGAGGACCACACCTCACCCTCGATTTATGTGAAGTTTGCGTTGGAAGGGTCGCCCAAGGAACTGGCCAAGCAAGGCATTGTCGTTCCCCCTGACGTCCAGCAGATCTCCATCGTCATCTGGACCACAACGCCATGGACGCTTCCCGCAAACCAGGCCATCGCCGTTCACCCCGATTTCGATTATGTGTTTGTGAAGGTCGGAGATGAAGCTTTCGTGATCGCCGAACAATTGGTCGAAGCGGTCGCGAAGGCGTGCGGCTTTTCTTCAGGTACGATCCTTCATCGTGCCAAAGGAACCGACCTCCATCAATTGCTATGCCGGAGACCGCTGTCGAAGGGCCTTTCGCCGGTATTGCTTGCGGATTTCGTGACGTTGGACCAAGGCACTGGCTGTGTTCACATTGCACCCGGTCATGGGCAGGAAGACTATGAGCTCTCCTTGCGGAACTCGTCTCTAAAAGTCCTTGCGCCTGTCGACAATCGAGGCCGTTTTACTGAAGAAGTCCCGGAGTTTCAGAGCCTCAAGGTTTTTGAGGCGAATCCAAAGATTACGGAAAACTTAAAAGAACGCGGATTGTTGCTCGGAGAGACGAAGCTCACCCATTCCTATCCCCACTGCTGGCGTTGCAAGAATCCAGTGATCTTCCGCGCGACAGATCAGTGGTTCGTTTCAATGGAGAAGAACGGTCTGCGAACGAAAGCGCTGAAGGAAATCGAGCGGGTCAAATGGATTCCGTCCTGGGGACGCGATCGGATTCACGGCATGATCGAGAACCGTCCTGACTGGTGTCTGTCGCGGCAGCGCGTGTGGGGCGTTCCGATTCCAGGCTTCTCTTGCCAGAAATGCCACTTTATTCTGGTGAGTCCGGAGATCGTCGAACATATCACGAAGTTGGTGGAGCAACATGGCACCGATGTGTGGTTCGAAAAAGACGTTGCCGCGCTTCTGCCGGCCGGCACAGTCTGTCCCCAATGTCACAGTACAGCCTTCGAAAAGGAGCATGACATTCTCGACGTCTGGTTCGAATCGGGAGTGAGCTATGCCGGCGTTCTTAAGCCAAGACAATGGTGGCCGGCGGCCCTCTACTTGGAAGGTTCGGACCAGCATCGCGGCTGGTTCCATAGCGCGCTGCTGGCGGGTGTCACGACGGACGGCCGCGCCCCGTACGATTCCGTTTTGACGCACGGCTTCGTGGTGGATGGCGAAGGCAAGAAGATGTCTAAGTCCGCCGGCAACGTCGTCGCGCCCCAGGAGGTAATGAAACAGTACGGTGCAGATATTTTGCGTCTTTGGGTGTCTGCGCAGGACTATACGGAGGACCTTCGGCTCTCACCAACGATTCTTACGCGTTTAAGTGATGCCTATAGGAAAATTCGAAATACCACCAGATTTCTTCTCGGTAACCTCGACGATTACGAACCCGCCAACGATGCACCGTCCGATGATCAACTTTCGGAAATCGATCACTGGGCGCTAATGAGGCTCCATCGCCTCATAGAATGCGTTGGGCATAATTATGAGAAGTTTGATTTCCGCCAGATCTTCCATGAACTTGACTACTTCTGCTCTGTTGACATGAGTGCCATCTATCTCGACGTGCTCAAAGACCGCCTCTATACCTTCCGCAAGGACTCTCCCGCGCGGCGCGCGTCGCAGCGCGTGCTGCATGAAATCCTGCTGTCGCTCACGAAGCTGATGGCTCCGATCTTGACCTTTACCGCCGAAGAAATCTGGCAGAGTATTCCAGACAATCAGCGCGGTGCATCAAGCGTCCACCTGACACAATTTCCCCAAGGGGACTCTCGTTATCGCGATGAGAAACTGGTAGAACGATGGGAAAAACTGCTCGATGTTCGTTCAAAAGTGCAAGCAGAATTAGAGGAGAAGCGTCGAGAAAAACTGATCGGAGCGCCGCTTGAAGCGAAAGTTTTGATTGATGCTAATCCAGAGAAGTACGAAATGCTATCGAATTGCAATGACTTGCCTGGACTCTTTATTGTTTCTCAAGTTGAATTGAAAGAAGTGCATCATTTGCCTGAGCGCCCGGACTTTGAAGTGAAAGTAGTTAAAGCAGAAGGCAAGAAGTGCGCACGCTGCTGGCGTTACCAGAACACTGTTGGCGAGAATAAGATGCATCCTGATCTCTGCGACCGTTGCGTGGAGGCGGTGATCTAGCATGGTGACTCCATCGCCTGAGGGTCGGAAGGGGGCATGGCAAGCTTCTCTATTGGCGGCGATGGCGGCAATCGTCTTTTCGGTCGTCACGTTCGACCAATGGACCAAGTGGCTGGTCCGCAATGAAATGCGGCTGCACGAATCCATCCCGGTCATTCCCGATGTCTTTCATCTCACGTACATTCGCAATTCCGGCGCGGCGTTCGGCATCATGGCGGGCAGCCAGGCGGGCTTCCGGATGATCTTCTTCGGACTGACGTCGGTTATTGCGCTCGTGCTCCTTGGCACGATTTATTCGCGTCTGTCTTCCGATGACCGGTTGGGACAAGCCAGCGTCGCAGCCATCTTCGGCGGCGCGATCGGTAATCTCATCGACCGCGTTCAGTTCGGCGAGGTGATAGATTTTCTCGACTTCTCTCTCTTCGGGTATCACTGGCCCGCGTTCAACGTCGCCGATTCCGCCATCACCGTCGGCGTCGGATTGCTGATCCTGCACTTCTTCAAGCAAAACGCCGGGGTGCCGGCGCAGACCCACGTTTCCTGACACACGTGTGAATCAAAACCTCACGATTTCCGCCGGCGAAACTCCCAAGCGACTGGACCTCTTCCTCAGCAACCATACCGCCGACCTGTCCCGTGCCGCCGTTCAGCGCTTGATCGAAAAGGGCGCCGTCACGGTGAATGGGAAACCCGCCAAAGCCTCGCTCAAAATCAGACCGGGAGACGAAATCGCCTGGGATGTGCCGAAGGCCGCTCCTCTTGAAATCGCCGGCGAAGCGATCCCTCTGGAAGTCCTGTTCGAGGACGAGGCGCTGTTAGTTTTGAACAAGCCGGCAGGGATTGTCGTCCATCCGGCGCCGGGGCACTGGAGCGGCACACTCGTCAATGCGCTCCTGCACCATTTGCAGCGTCCGGGAGCGGAGTGGCCGAATCTTTCCGGCATTGGCGGTCGGGAGCGACCGGGGTTGGTGCATCGTCTCGACAAAGGCACGAGCGGCGTCATGGTGATCGCCAAGACCGACGCGGCGCACCAGGGCCTTTCCAAGCAGTTCAAGGACCACAGTATCCACCGGGTTTACCAGGCCCTTGTTCTTGGTTCGATAAAGGGCAAGACGGGACGTGTGGATTTGGCCATCGGACGCGACACGAAGGACCGAAAAAAGATCTCCGTCCGCACGACGTCCCCGCGACAAGCCGTCACCGAGTTTGTGGTGGTGGAGCGTTTCGGGAAGGCGGCGACTCTCGTGGAAGTCCGTCCTCAAACGGGCCGCACACACCAGATACGGGTCCACCTCGCGTCGCTTGGCCACCCCCTGCTCGGGGACGATGCCTATGGAGGCCGTAAGGTGTGCCTGGTGAATGAGGGGTCGATTGACCGACCGATGCTCCATGCCTGCACGCTGGGCTTCAAACACCCCACAACCGGCTCACACCTCGAATATTCGGTGCCGCCGCCTCAGGACATGGAAAACGTTTTGCAGACGCTGAGAATGTTGTGAATCGTTAGCCCGTTCGAACCGGGGCCGCTGAGACACCGTTCACGAGGCGCACTTCGCGCTGCGGAAAGGGGATCTCGATGCTCCGCGCGCGCAACCGTTCCACGAGCGCCTGGTAGACCTCCGCCTGAGCGGAACCGTAATCGCCGACCTTCACCCAGGGTTGGACCGAAATCGTGATGGCGGAATCAGCCAACATAGAGATGCCGATCGCCGGGGCGGGGTCCTTGAGAACCCGAGGGTTCTTGGCAACCACATCCTGAGCGATCGCAAGCGCCTCCGAGATGTTGGAACCATAGCCGATACCGACGGTCAGTGTGAGCTGGCGCGTCGTGCCGTAGTTGTGCAGGATTTCTCCGACGATTTTCCGGTTGGGAATCACGACCCGCGACCGGTCCGCGTGGACCAGTTTTGTCGAGAAGATGTCGATCGTCTCCACCTGCCCGTAGACCCCGGCGATTTCGATATACTCGCCCACGCGGTACGGTTTCGTGAAAATGATCGAGAGCCCGGCCATGACGTTGCTGAGCACGCCTTGTAGCGCGATGCCGATACCCACGCCGGCGATGCCGATGCCCGCGATGAGCGGCGCGACTTTCACTCCGAAGGTGTCGAGCGCCACGACAAGCGTGAACGCGATCACGAGCACCTTGATGAAACGCACCAGTAGCGTCCGGATCGGAGGTTCCATGTCCTGGCGCTGGAGTCCTTTCTGAACCAGGTTTCCGACCCACCGCGCTAACAGGAGGCCGACACCGAGAATGACGATCGCACCGAGGACCTGCAATCCATACTTGATCAGGAGATCAACGGGGATATTCTTCAGCGACATGGCGCTCCTCCTATTGTCCGAATAAGCCTTTCAGCAGATCTTTGCCCTTCTTGCCTTCGGGAGATGTGCCCTTGCCTTTTAAGATCTCTCCCAATTGTTCTTTCGCTTTCTCTGTCACCTGCTCCTGGACCTTGGCGCCGATGGCTTTGCTGTCGAGTCCGTAGGATGGAGCCGCCGTAGTGCCGGTGATGACCATCGGCACGGTCATGCGGCCTCCCGTCATGGCAAGTTTGGCGGTGGGTGAGGAGCCAAAGATGCTCTTGCTCAGCGCCTCCGATAAAAGGAGATTCGCTCTGAGGTTGAGCGTCTTATCGAATCCGATCGTCCCGTTCGCGCTGGTCTGAAAATCATGGCTGTCCATCAAGAGGCGCTCGACCCTGATGATGCCGCGTTTAATCGCGATGTTCATCTCCATGGTCGAAAAGACCGTGGCATTGGCCAGGTCCTGCTTGATACCCACCGCGTTCAGAAGGGCCGCAGCTTCTCTTAGGAGATTGACGCCCTCGATCTTGCCGTCCTTCACGACCGCGTGGCCGGGTCCTTCCAAGGCGTTGGTCAGTTCCGGCATTGAGAAGCCGGCGCCTCGCAAGTCGAGGTCCACCGCGGCCGTCCCGGTGACGGACACTTTATCTGTTCCCACTGCTTCCAGCACGGGTCCGAGCTGGACTCCCTGGACCGCGACCTTTCCTTGGAACGGCGGTGCGGGGGTGCCTGTCGTGAGTCCTCCTTGTGCCGTGACTTGCCCGCCGAAGAGGTTGAAGGAGAGGTTCGGGAGCTTCGTCTGAGGACCTTTCACTTCCGCCGAGACTTTGAGGTCCTTGGCCTCGACAGGCTTCTTCAGAGGCAGTGCCACAGGGAGGTCGGCAGTGTTGATCGTTGGAGAGGTGATGGACAACTTGAGGTCACCGTCGATGTCGCTCCCCTTCACGGTCAGAGCAATTTTGCCCAGCATGATGAGCAGATCAATCGTCTCAATGTCCAGGGTCTCTTTGAGCGGACCGGCCGTGCCGTCAACCTTGATCGGGAGGTTCTGAGGCTGCAAGGTGGTGGCCATGTGGATGGACGGGGTCCGATTCAGACCGATGTCCTTGAGCAAAAGATCCAGGTTCTGGAGCACGGATTCCGAGGGTTTTGTCGCCAACTCATCGCGGTATGTCAGTTTGCCGCCGGTGATGGCGATCCGGTCCACCGCGAACAAGGTGAGAATGTGCAGAGGGCCTTGCGCTGGTGAAGGCTTCTCCGCTTGTTGTTCGGGCTTTGCGGCGACCTTTGGGCCCAATGTGGACGTATTCGTCACGCCCCTCGAATTTTTGATCATCGTGATGATCGGGTCGCGGAGGGTAATCCCCGACACCTCGATGCGCCTGTTGAGCAGGGGTCTGAGCTTGACGCCGACATCCAGCGCACTCAGCGACGCGAACGGGCCCGCTCCGAAGGCCGGATCCTCCATGACCGTCAGCCCTGATAGCCGCACGCCAATGCTCGGAAAAATGGTGAGTCGGATATCTTTCAGAACCACCTTGCGATTCAGCGATTCCTCGATGATCGGAAGATACCGTGCTTGGTAGTGATTGAGGTTCACCAGGAACGGCAAGAGAATGACGATGACGATCAGGGCGGCGAAGACGACGCCAACAACCAGCATGACCTTCTTCATGACGGTACCTCCGGACGGATACGGTGTTACGCGGCCTTGATCTCCGACGTGCAATGTGCGCACCGGGTGGCCTTGATCGGGATGCTCGAATAACAATAGGGGCAGTCCTTGGCAGCCGGCGCAGGGGCGGACGCGGCAGGACGCTTCATCCGATTGACCTGTCGGACGAGGAGGAAGACGACGAAGGCCACAATGACGAAATCCAGGATCGTTTGAAGGAAGACGCCATAGTTGATGGTGGGCGTACCGGCGGCTTTCGCCGCGGCTAAGGACGGTTGCGGCTGACCCGAGAGGGTGATGAACAAGCTGGCGAAATCCACTTTCCCCATCAATAAGCCGATCGGCGGCATCAAGATATCGCTCACCATCGACGTGACGATTTTCCCAAAGGCCGCGCCAATGATCACCCCAATCGCCATGTCGAGCACATTGCCCTTCATGGCAAATTCTTTAAATTCGTTCAGCATAATCGACTCTCCTTTCCGTCTCCTTTCCCGATAAGGTATACGCGACTCACTCTACATACAAGGCCACACGGGCGTCGGCCTGAAGCCGGACTGAGGGGAAGTCAGTCGGGCAGGTCGGCGGCTTTGCAGAAGGCGCTTTGCAGTTCGGCGTAGGTCTGGGTGATGGGGAACTGAGGGAATTGGGCGGCTATCGCGGCTGGCGGACGGAAAAAGATTCCGGCATCGGCCGTCAGCAACATGCTCGTATCGTTGTACGAGTCCCCGGCCGCGACGGTCCGGAAATTGAGACCCTTGAGCGCCAGGACCGCGGCTCGCTTCTGATCCGGCTGACGGAGATGATAGTGAATGACTCGGCCCTTCTCGTCCATCTCCAAGGTATTGCAGAAGATCGTGGGATAATCGAGTTGCCTCATCATCGGGACGGCGAACTGCGCAAAGGTGTCCGACAGGATAATAACCTGGCATCGCGCGCGCAGCCATGAGAGAAATTCTTTGGCGCCGGCAAGCGGTGCCATGGTGGCGATCACCGCCTGGATGTCTTTCAATGTGACCTTGTGCTCATCGAGGATTTTCAACCGCCGCTTCATCAGAAGGTCATAGTTCGGTTCTTCGCGAGTCGTGACGCGAAGCTCGGCGATCTTGGTCTTTTCGGCGACGCCGATCCAGATTTCCGGAATGAGGACGCCTTCAAGATCGAGGCATGCAATGGCGGGTTGAATGGACATGGCCGCTGAGAATAGCGGCAAACCGTCGGTGGGTCAAGCCGTCATACCGCTGGTGGTGCTTTGAGCAGCAGCCGATAGCGCTGGCGTGATTCCAGTTTCAACTGGTCCTGCGCGAACCGCAGATAATCCTCATCGAGCCGCTTGAGACTCGCCACGCGGTGGAAGATCAGCACGATTCCGATGATGTCGCCTTGCGGATTTTTGACGGGGGACGCGATGCCATCGAGAGGCTTTTCGGTCCCATCCTTCGCGATCAAGAGCGCCGGATCGGCGATTCGCACGCTTCCCGTTCCCTTCAAAATTTTCGCCACAAGGTTTTCGGCGGTTTGTCGAGTGCCTTCATGGATGACCGTGAAAATGCTGCTCAACGATTTCCCTTTGGCATCTTCATGCCTCCAGCCGGTGAGGGATTCGGCGAGCGGATTCATATAGGCCACAGCCCCGGCGGCGTCCGTCACGATGGTCGCTTCTCCCAAATGCTTCAGAGCCATGGTCAGCCATTCTTCACGCTCTTTGGCATGCGCCCATTCACGCCGAAGGTGCCCGACCATCCATACGAGAGACACCAGCATGACGAACCCGAGGAGAAGGCCAAGGCTTGCGAGTTGTTCGCGGATGCCGGCGATCTGTTCAAGGATATCCCGGCGGTCGGTCCGGACCAACACCGCGAGGTCGGGGCCGGTGAAATCGCCACGGCCCTGCGTGCGGGCGTACCCGGTCACGACCGGCACGGCTTGCTCCAGTCCCATTTCTTCGACGTGACCGGGTCGGTCTGTCGTACGGAGCAAGGTCACGGACGGCAGCGCAAATTGCTGGAGGTTTGCCGTCCCGGCAGGGTGGGTGGAGTCAACGAGCACCTCTCCTTTCCGGTCGATGATTTGATACCTCAGTGGCAGGGAGGGGTGTGGGGACGTTCCCACAATGCGACGGGTCTGTTCAAAAATGTCCGCCGTCGAGATTCTCAGCCGCGACGCCACCATCCCCCGGAACTCTCCTCTGGCGTTCGTGAGGGGAAGGGTCAGCACCGCTTTGAGGCGGTCGTCGGCGTCCCGTGACACCTCCCGCACCTGCGCCCTGCCGTGCTTCCGTGTTGTTTGAAACCACGGCGTCAGTCCGCGATCGCGGCCGATCTCAGCTGGATCGGTGCTGGCCGCGATCCGCCCGCTCTCATCCATCACGGCAACCCAGAGGAGCGCAGGCGACGCGGCACGAAGCGTTTCAAGCGACGCGCCGGTGGCAGACGGACCGTGGAGGTCGAAGGCTTGGGCGATGCGGTACAGGTCGTCGTGGCCTTTGAGTACGACAGCGTCCACGGCACCGGCCATTTGCAAGGCGGTGTGGGCAAGCGCTTCTCCACTGTCTGTCACCAAGCGTTGCTCAAAGTGTCTGATCACATGATTGCCGGCGGTCAGAAGACACAGCAACGACAGCGAAATGATCATGATGACCAAGAGCTGAGCATGACGACAGAGCAGATTCTTCATGGTCCTCGACGGAATGGCTAGGAGAAATTATCAGCTCGTTTCCACGTGAGGGCAATGGGTGGCTACTCCTGAGGAGTTACGTAGTACTTCCTGAGAACTGTCCTCTGGCAGCTGGTGAGTCATTCCGGATAGAATCCGCGCACCGCCGCACACGGGCGGGACGACGGAAAGAGAGGACAAGTGCAAGAGTGGGTCGGTATCTGGTTTCAGTGGGTCAATGACTGGGGATATCCCGGCATTATCTTCCTGATGGCCCTGGAGAGTTCGGTGTTTCCCATTCCCAGCGAGATCGTGATTCCTCCGGCCGCTTACTGGGCATCTCAAGGCCGGTACAGTTTGTGGGGCGTTATTCTGGCGGGGACTTTCGGCAGCTATCTCGGAGCGGCTGCGACGTATTGGGCTGCCCGATGGCTGGGCCGGCCGCTCCTGCTTCGTTATGGGAAGTACGTCCTCTGTCCGGAGGAGAAAGTGACGCGTGCTGAACGCTGGCTGGCTCGCTATGAGGCGGGGGGAGTCTTCTTTGCCCGCTTGGTCCCTGTGGTCCGGCATTTGATCGGCATCCCTACCGGTCTTGTGAGAATGCCGTTTGGCATGTATAGCGTGATGACCATCACCGGGGCCGCTCTCTGGTGCGCGGTGCTGGCCTGGTTCGGCGACAATCTTCTCGGTGACCGGCCGGAATTAGTGCAGGATCCTGCCCTCATGTTGCAAATCCTGCAAGAGCGCTCCTACGTGGTGGGAGCTTTCGCCGCGGTCATCGGCTTGCTGTACGTGCTGGTCATGCGCCTGACCGCCGAGCCGAAGTCGCTCTCGCAGTGACTCGACACCGCACGCTGGCCTTCAACAAACCTTACGGCGTGCTGTCTTGTTTCACAGACGCGGAAGGCAGGCCGACGTTGGCCGACTTCATTCGCGTTCCCGATGTCTATGGCGCCGGCCGACTGGACTATGACAGTGAAGGCCTGCTGCTATTGACCTCCGACGGCGAGTTGGCGCACCGGATTACCGACCCTCGGCATAAATTTTTAAAAGTCTATGCGGCACAGGTGGAACACGTTCCGAAGGAAGAATCGCTGGCCCGTCTCCGGGCGGGCATTCTGATGCAAGGCCGCCGCACGCTGCCCGCCGAGGTGGAGCTGCTGAAGGGTCTGAACTTTCCAGACCGGCCGGTGCCGATCCGTTACCGGAAATCTGTGCCGACCATCTGGCTTCGCGTCGGTGTTCGCGAAGGACAGAACCGGCAGGTCCGACGCATGACGGCAGCCATCGGCCATCCGACCGTTCGCCTCATTCGTCTCGCCATCGGCCCGGTCGCCCTCGGGGACCTGCAACCTGGGCAGTGGCGCGATCTCACGCCATCGGAGTTGGCGGCGTTGGGGAGAATGGGTTGATTGCGTTCCTCGCGTCCTTCTGGGTAGAATTACAGAGACAGCATCGACAAAGAGGGCAGGCGTGACGCGAAACAGATTGATCGAACGGACGATGGGCGTGGTGTTGGCCGTGCTGCTAAGTGGGACTATTGACGCGCTACCTTCCTTCGCGGAGTCCTCAGATGATTCAACGGATGCGGAGCCGAAAGGATTCTTTACCAGGATCGAACTGGCGCATGGCTATAAAACGGCCAAAGACGTCTTTCAAACCGATCGCTACAAACCGGACCGGCCCAGCACCGTCTTCACGCCCGATGTAGACGCCATCTACGTTGTCTTCGAAATCTTGCCGAGAGAAAACCCCGCGCACATTCTCGGCCAATTGTTTCTGGAAAAAGGGGACGGACGGCCCAGTGACACTTTGCTGTACGAGGAAGGCGTCTATCTTCAGACGTCGCAGGACAGCGGGTTTCTGGAACTGGCGCGTCCCACGGACGGCTGGGTTCCCGGAAATTATAAGATCAGAATCCACATCGGGGAAAGGGTGACCCAGGCAAGCCAACTCGGGACGTTGCGTTTCAAGGTCGTCCCGAGCAAATAGTCTGGGATCGGGACGAGCGGACATCAAAGGATTACAGCAAGCTTTTGATCTCGTCTGCAATCTCTTCAATCGTTCGATTGTCAGTAGGAAGGATGTGATCGCAGGCTGCCTTGTAGAGGGGCAGGCGCTCGTCGAGTACTTCAGATACCTCTTCGACGTAGGATTTCTTGCCGGTGAGCGACGGCCGGTCTGTCGCAGCCTTGATTCGTTCCATGATCGTCGGAATATCAGCCGTCAACCAGAAGACCCGGCCGCGCAGCCGCAATGCTTCGACGTTTTCTTTGCGAAGGACGACGCCGCCGCCGGTGTCAATGATGGTCCGGTCCTTTGACGAGAGCCGCTGGCAAATCTGTGATTCGACGTTCCGGAAATAGTCCCACCCTTTCTGTCGAATGATTTCAGGCACGGGCATCCCGGCCTTTTTGACGATCTCGGCGTCGGTGGACACCAGAGGCCATTTCGTCCTCTCGGCCAACAGTTTCGCGATGGTGCTCTTTCCGGTGCCTCGATATCCGATGAGAACGATGTTCACTGGTACTTCCTTTCCAGGATGGATCGCATGACGGTCGCCGGCGCGGGCTTCTGCGTCCACAGTTCGAATTGTGCGATGGCCTGGTGCAGAAACATCTCGATGCCCCTGATCGTGCGGCAGCCCATCTCTCGCGCTTCCTTGAGCAGTTGAGTTTCGAGCGGATTGTACACGATGTCCATCACGGTTAAATGCGGCTGCCAGAAGGGTCGCGGAACGCACGTCTCTCCGACCTTTGGGCTCATGCCGACCGGCGTGCAATGGATGAGGACTTGCGATGCCGGAATGTTCCGGCGCAGCGTGTCATCGTTGAGCGGCGAGCCGGTGACCGCCGCGCCCGTCTTCTCTTTAAGGTCGCGGACAAGGGCCTCGCGCTCCTGATCTACGATGGCCAGGACCGTTAATGAGGAGATTTTGCCTTCCATGCAGAGCGCAAAGGCAATGGCGCGAGCGGCGCCTCCAGATCCCAGGAGCAGGACGCGCGCGCCCTCGGGCAGGCCCGCGGCAGACCTGAGAGCCGCAAGCGCGCCGGACGCGTCGGTGTTGTATCCGGTCAGGATGCCGCCGTCCGATACGATCGTGTTCACGGCGCCGATATTCCTGGCAGTGGGGTCGATCACATCAAGATACGGCATCACGGCGACCTTATGCGGTATGGTGACGCTGGCGCCCCGGATGCTGGTCAATGCGCGAAGGCCGCGTACCGCACCTTCCAGGTCTTCAACTTTGAAGGCCAGATACACGAAGTTCAAGCCTGCGTGCTGGAAGGCGGCATTATGAATGGCGGGGGACAGCGAATGCTCTACCGGGTTGCCGATGAGCGCGCAGAGTCGTGTCTTGGCGTCGATGGTCACCATAGGCGCTACAGGATAGCGACCCGCTACTCAAGCGGTCAAGGACTGATACATTGAAGATCGTCGCGGATGCCAATATTCCGTATGCCAAAGACGCCTTCGGGACTCTCGGAGACGTCGTCTTGCTTCCGGGCCGCACCATCACGAACGCTGATGTGAGGGATGCCGACCTGCTATTGGTGCGGTCCGTGACGCCGGTGAATGCCGCATTGTTGGAAAAGAGCGCGATCCGTTTCGTCGGCAGCGCCACGATCGGGTTAGACCATGTGGATCAAGACAACCTGCGTGAACGTAAGATCGCATTCGCCTACGCACCGGGGAGCAATGCCAATTCCGCGGCTGAGTATCTGGTCTCCGCACTGATGGCCTTGGGGCTCCGCCATTGGTCCGGACGGACCGTGGGGATCATCGGGCTCGGCCTCATCGGCATCTTGGTTCAGCAAAAAGCTCGGGCTTTGGGAATGACCGTGCTCGCGAATGATCCTCCTCTGGAGCGCTCGGGAGGCACGGGGTTTGTGCCGTTGGAGGCACTTCTCGCCGAGAGCGACATTGTCACCTGTCATGTTCCGCTCACGCGGGAGGGGCCGGATGCGACGTATCACCTGCTCAATGCTGACACCTTTTCGAAGATGAGGCCGGGTGCCGTGGTCGTGAATACGTCGCGAGGCGCCGTGGTTGACAACAGGGCCCTCCTGGGCACGTTGCGGAAACGGCGTCTGGGTGGGGCGATTCTTGATGTATGGGAAAATGAACCGGACCCGGACCCGGCGCTGATTGAAGTGGTGACGTTGGGGACACCGCACATTGCGGGATACTCGTTGGACGGCAAAGTGAACGGCACCGTCCTGCTCTACGAGGCCGCGTGTAAATTCCTCGGGCTCACACCGGCTTGGGCGCCACCAGTCTCTCCTGAAAGGACAGTCGTACACGCGGCAGACGAATCGCCCGATGAGGTCCCAAGAATCGTGCTTGGGGCCTACGATATCCGTCGAGACGATGCGGCACTTCGAAACATCGGCCTGCTTCCGAGTCCTCAACGGGGAGAAGCGTTCGACGCCTTCCGGGCCGCCTATCCCCGGCGCCTCGAATTCAGGAATACCATCGTGCGGATGCCGAGCAGTGCGGGAAAGCTAGGCGGCGTGCTCGCGGGATTAGGCTTTCAAATCGAACGGTAAATGGTCAACCTCGCACAAACGCATTGAAGCGCATCTCGAAGCCAATCGTGGTTTCCTGCCCATGGCCCGTGATGACGCGCGTCGTTTCATCGAGGGCGTAAAGACGCTGCTTGATCGAGCGCTCGATCGCCTGCGCGTCGCCCCCCCATAAATCGGTTCGACCGATGCTGCCGTGGAACAACGTGTCGCCGGCGAGGAGCAGTTTGGCGACAGGAAAGTGGTAGCACATGGACCCCGGAGTATGTCCGGGGGTATGGAGCGCGATGCCTTGGATATCCCCGAGCGACAGCGGCTCCTCATCGTTTAACCATTCATTCGGAGGGGGGACGGGCACATACGGTACGCCGAAGATTCGGCACTGCAGTTCCAGATTCTCCCAGAGTTCCCTGTCGTTGCGGTGCAAGCACAACGGCGCCCCCGTCGCCTTCTGCATCTCGCCGGACGCCAAAAAGTGATCGAAATGTGCGTGCGTATGGACGATGCGGGAGACCGTCAGTCCCAAACCGCGAAGGTCTTCAAGAATACGCTCGGCATCCCCCCCGGGGTCCACGACCAGAGCCTGTTTCGTCACGGGATCGCCGAGGATGGAGCAGTTACATCCCAGAGGCGGCACCGAAAAAGAGCGCAGGATCATGACGTCTCACGATTCGGCTTGGTGCTCCAACTCTGACTCGCCGCGTCCCAGGTGGGTTTGGCGACGATGATCGGAGCTTTGAACAAGATCGCCAGCGCAATGGCGTCCGACGACCGGCCGTCGAAAATCCACGTGCGCTCTCCCATGACAATGGTGAGGTCCCCGTAATAGGTGTTCTCTTTGAGTGTGATGACGGCGCCGGTGACCTTTGCGCCGAGTTCGAGAAGGACCAGCCGCATCAAGTCATGGCTCAGCGGGCGGGTGGAGGGAGTGCCTGATAGCGCGCTGTGAATGGATCCGGCAACGGTCGCATCGACTTGGATCGGGATGAACCGCTCTCCGGCGATGAGTAGAACCACGATGCCGTGATCGACGATCCTAACCTGGACATCTTTGACGGTGATCCCGGGTTCTTCGGCGGCGGAAGGGCTCGTCGTAGCGGCCAGGACGATGCATATCGCCCCGGCCACCGCCGCAACCGTCCGCCCAAGAGCACGTTTCTGGGAGTGATGGACCATTCTCCGAGACTACCCTCCCCTAAGCCCAGCCGTCAACGGATGAAAGTATGAGGGAGGTTGGAGTACAATGAAATGAGGCGTTGGAGGAGTCATGGACGTCAAAGAGGTAGAGGTGAGCAAGGGGGCATTTTTAGTGGCCAGCCCTCATCTGAGAGATCCCAATTTCTGTCAAACTGTCGTCCTCCTGTGCGAGCACGGACCCGGAGGATCGTTGGGGTTGGTGGTCAATCGGCGCACTGAACATCATGTAATGGAGATTTTGCCGAACACGACGGGCTTGCATGAAAAGACTGGTTTGGTCTACAGCGGCGGACCGGTTCAGAAGGACAATCTTTTGATCCTGCATCGAGTCAGCGGAAACATTCCGGAAGCCCAGCCCATTTTTGACGGCGTGTGTCTCGGCGGCGACCTTGTCGCGCTAGAGCAGTTCTCTACGCAGGACGATGGCGACCTCGTGCGCATTTTCATGGGGTATGCGGGATGGGCAGCGGGACAACTGCAGGCGGAACTGATGACGGGGTCGTGGCTGGTTTTGCCGGCGGATTTGAAGCTTGTCTTTGCGAGGGATCCGGCTCAGGTGTGGCCGTTCATCCTTCGCTCGCTGGGCGGCATGATGAGCTTCTATGCGACGATGCCGCCCGATCCGTCCCTGAATTAAAACTGTTTTTTCTCGCCCGTTCGGAAGGCTCGGGGGGCAGGCTACGCGCTATCCCCTATATATTAACTACAGTCACTTGTAAGAGCAGGGAAATTCAGCTGTTCTGGTTATTCAGGGTGGACATCGACAACAAGGACCGAGCCGTCCCGGCTGCGCCCGACCCAAATTTCAGCTGAAGGCGGCGCATCGGTCCTCTCGTACCGAAGCCCGAGTCGTTCCAAGGCATGCCAATAGGCTTGGTAGGTATGATCGTCGACGATACGGACGGCGATGTCGATGTCATGATGGGATTGCTTCTTGACGGCAAGTGACCCCACGATGCGCGCCTCTAGACCTGCGGCCTGCAGCGCCTCCACAATCCATTCCGCATCGGGTCTCGTCATATCATAGTAGAAGGCCCTGCCCCAATGTACTGACCACTCAGCTTCGAGTCAATTACGCACTGTCGTTCCCAACGCTGTGTCGGGCTTGCCGCGAAGCAATCGAATTCCAGATAATGGCGCCAGCCTATTGAGGAGCGGTGATCATGCGGTTGACCGGCCACGTCATCGGGGTGTTGAAACAATACATGTGGGATCTCGTCGAGCAAGCTCGCCAAGAGGAGCGAGCACAGCAATCCTTCGGCTACCGGTCTACTCCATATGGTTCTGATGATGCGATTTCCGACCTGCTGGCGATTCTGGACGATCGCATCGAATCGGAAGGATCGCAGATGGGACTTCCGGAAGGCATGTTGCACTTTATGTGGACGACCTGCAATGAAGCGCGAGTTCACGTCAATGAGGCCGTATGGCTGGAGTCTCACGTCGCCTCTCACATCGTTTCGAGAGCGAGAACACGGGAATTAACGTACCAAGCGCTGATGGCATACATCGAAAAATGAATCATACGCCCCTCTCGGTCTAAGCCAGATAAGGAGACACGCTTTGATCAACCTTCAAGATGGTCGGTTGCCGCTCTCTGTGGTGCCGGAACGATATGACCTGACGATTTCGGTCGACCCGAAACAAGGCCGGTTTTCAGGGTCCGTGGCCATCCATATTGAGATTCGTCAATCCGTCTCGGTCATCGTTCTTCATGCTGTCGAGTTAGACATCCTTCAGGCGTCCATCATTCGCGAAGGGGCCGGACAGGCCGTCTCGAAAATCACCGTCGATCCCATTGCGCAGACGCTCATGCTGGAGTTCCCCCGGGAACTGCCGGTAGGACTCTCCACCTTAGGCCTGTCCTTTACGGGTCCGCTCAACCGGCAAATGAAAGGCTTGTATGAGGCGAGGGTCGGGGAGGAACGGTACGCCTTCACTCAGTTCGAGGCGACCGATGCGCGCCGGGCATTTCCGTGTTTTGACGAACCCGGCCTCAAAGCTGCGTTCCGCATCACCGCCGTCGTTCCGCAGGATCTTGCCGTCCTCTCGAACATGGAGGTCGAGACAGAGTCGAAGGACCCTGCCGAACGTCAAAAGACCGTCACGTTCAAAGAAACCCCGCGCATGTCGACCTACCTCGTCGCGCTGGCCGTGGCCAAGCTCACGGGCGAGGAAGAACGGATAGCGGGGACCCGCGTCGGCATTTTTACGACGCCTGGAAACACGGCGTTGATCGGCTTCTCCCAAGAAGTGATGCGGGCATGCCTTCCCCAGTTGAATGATTACTTCGGCCTGACATATCCCCTGGCCAAGCTGGACCTTGTCGGCGTCCCGGATTTTGCGATGGGCGCGATGGAGAATTGGGGCGCGATCTTCTTTCGAGAAAACCGGTTGCTCGTCGAGCCTGGGAAAGCCTCGGCGATGATGCTTCGCGGGGTGGCCAATGTGATCACCCACGAGGTGGTCCATCAGTGGTTCGGCAATCTGGTGACTATGTGGTGGTGGGACGACCTGTGGCTCAATGAATCCTTTGCCACATGGCTCGCCTGTAAAATTGTGGACGACTGGCGCCCCGAATGGCAGTCATGGGTAGAATTTGCCCGCGACCGGCAGGTGCCCTTTGCCGTGGATGCTCTCCTGTCCACGAGGCCGATCAGCTCCAAGGTGCGGACGGCGGCCGAGGCGGAGGAGATGTTCGACGCGCTGACGTATGAGAAAGGGGCGTCGGTCCTGCGGATGATGGAGCAGTTCCTGGGCGAGCGTCTGTTTCGAGAGGGTATCCGGCACTACATCGCCGCACATCAACATGGGAATGCGGATGCAGCGGCGTTGTGGAAAGCCCTCGCTGAGGCATCAGGGCAGCCTGTCCCGGAGATCGCCGACGCCTGGTTCACAAACCCGGGGTTTCCGATGGTGACGGTCACGGCGGCGGACGGCGACTTCCGCACGATACATGTCGAGCAAACTCGTTTTCTCGCGGATCCCGGCGCGCCGGCGCCTGACGCCCGTCCCTGGGTGATTCCACTAAGAATCTCTTACGAGGATGAGGATGGTGTGCACCGGCAGTATGTTGTGATGAAGAAACGCCACGAGGAGATCAGATTGCCTGCTGCCGGAGGTGTTCGTTGGATATGCGCGAATGGCGGCGAACTGGGGTATTACCGAACGCGCTACGATCCCGCGCTGACGGCGGCCCTCCGGGGCTCGATCTCGAGCCTGGCTCCTGAGGAGGCCTTTGGCGTATTGGACAATACCTGGGTGCTGACACAGAAAGGCGAGGTCGCGATCGGCGATTTTCTCCTGCTGGCGGAGAAGTTTCGGGCGCATCGTATCCGAATCGTCGTCGAAAGCCTGGCAGGGTATTTGGGCACGCTCAACGACCGGTTACTATTGGAGCCCGATCGGCCGCGTTTTGCACAATTCGCGGAGGAACTCTTTCGGCCCCTGGCCGATGCGCTCGGATGGGAAGGACGGGCCAATGAGGGCGATGAACCCAAACTAATGCGCGCCACGGCGCTATGGGTCATGGGAAGTGTTTGCCGGTCTCACGCCCTCCTCTCCAACATCTCCGTATGGCTCGAGCATTATTGGAACGATCCTGCCTCGCTCGATCCGACCCTGGTCCAGGCCATGCTTCGCCTGGGAGCGCGATTAGGAGGGCCGGAGCGGTTCACCCGTTATGTGGAACGTTACCGGGCGGCGATGGCCCCTGAAGAACGAGACCGCTACCTTCAGGCCTTCGGGGACTTTGCCGATCGGCGCGTCACGCCCGATATCCTGGCGTTAGTCCTCAGCGATGCGGTGCGCGGGCAAGACATCTGGAAGCCGGTGCGCGGGCTTCTCGCAAACCCTGCCACACAGGCGGCGACATGGAGCTTTATCAAAGGTCACTGGGCGGCGATTCGAGAGAAAGGCGGGACGGTCGGCGCTCAACGCATCATCGCCGGCACCAAGCATCTTTGGCGCGACGAATGGCGCTCTGAGGTGAACGACTTTTTCCGGGACCCTGCTAATCATATCGAGTCAGCCGAACGAACGCTCGCCCAAACCCTTGAGTTTTTGAGCCTGGGTCTCGTCTTCCGGCGGGTGCAACAGGAGCCTCTCTCGGCATGGCTGCGCGCCTCAATCCCTCTATGAGAGCGATGGTCCTGACTCAGTCTTCCGATGTCGGGCGGAACCCGCTTGCGCTCCAGGATGTGCCGGCGCCCGACCCCGGCCCAGACGAAGTACGGATGAGGGTGCACGTGTGTGGAGTGTGTCGGACGGATCTCCATGTGGTCGAAGGCGATCTTCTCCCATCCAAACGGCCGCTCATACCCGGTCATGAAGTCGTGGGAGTGGTGGATCGAGTGGGGACGCGCGTCCGGACCGTTAAGGAAGGGGATCGTATTGGAATCGCCTGGCTTCGCGACACATGCGGGCAGTGTGAGTTCTGCCGCAGCGGACGGGAAAATCTCTGCGAGCGGGCGCAATTCACCGGCTATCAGTGGGACGGCGGGTATG
>Ga0066709_100000148_pt1 | contig 29580 bp, 25 predicted proteins | sample GraSoiAngelo_158_FD_79665 | JGI IMG/M metagenome (GOLD analysis project Ga0066709, IMG submission 79665) | Grasslands soil microbial communities from the Angelo Coastal Reserve, California, USA - 14_1009_16_30cm | ecosystem: Environmental > Terrestrial > Soil > Grasslands | place: USA...
GGGCCGGACGATACGTCCGCTTCCGTTTTCCCAGATCCCGGCAGTTGCGCGGAGGAGCGCGACCTTGGCGGCGTCGTTCGGGCCGACGATCAACGCCGTCGTTCCGCGCGGCACCGACACGGACAGGTCTCTCACCAGGACGTGGTCGTTCCCCGGCGAACGGAGCGTCAGCCGCTCGTAAGCGACGCGAGTGTCGTCCTCGTGCACGTCGAGGGGAGCTACGGCCGGTGTCCGGACGCCCTCCAGCGCGTCCGCGAGCGACCCGAGCCGCGCAACCACAGCGGCGAACGAGGAGATCGACTGGAACTGGGTGACGACGAGCGAGAGCGCACCCAGCAGGACTGAGAAGGCCATCGCCGACTGAGTGATCACGCCGAACTCGACCTCGCCCCGGATGAAGAAGGGGGCCACGACCAGAGCCGGGATGATCTGGATCAGGTAGTTGTACCCGTTGGTGAAGAAAGCGAGGTTCCGGTTCACGGCGATGAGCCGACGCATGTTGGCCGTCAGGTCGCCGAGCCGGCCCCGCAGCCGGGTGCCGAGCCGTCCCTCGCGATGCAGGAGCGCGATCGACTCGGCGTTCGCCTGAACGTGAACGAGGTTCGCGCGAAAGTCGGCCTCCTTGTCGAGCTGGTTGTAGTTGAGCCAGACGAGGGGGCGACCGAACACCACGGTCAATGCAGAGCCTAATGCCGCGTACAGGAGAGCGACCCCGAACAGCGTGTGGCTGATCGACCACAGCACCCCGGAAAACGCCACCGCCGTCACGGTGGCGTTGGACAGCATGAGCACGAACGACAGGGTGGTCGCCGTGAACGCCTTGACGTCCTCCGCGATGCGCTCGTCGGGGTTCGTCAGCACGCCCGCGGCGCTCAGGCGATAGTAGGCTCTCCGATCGAGGTACGCGCCGAGGAACTGGCGAGTGAGCCATTCTCGCCAGAGCAGGCCCAGCCGCTGCTCGCTGAAGGAAATGAAGGTACCCACGAGGGTCGAGGCTCCGAACACCGCGAGGTATGCGATGGCTTGCCGGGTGAACCGGGCCGAGTCGCGGTTCGAGATGGCCGTCATGAAGTCCCGGCCCACGTAGCTGTTCAACACGTTCAAGGCGTTGAAGACGACGAGCAGGGTGATGAGCAGAGCGAAGAGCCCGCGCGCGCGCCAACCGACCTCGCAGTTGGCGAAATCCTTGACCGCGCGGCCCAACCGAGACCAGGTCGGTCGCGTGATGGGAACCCGCTGCTCGCTCACCGCCGGGGCGTCCGGGTTCGGACCGGGCACCGTCATGCGACTATGACGCTCACGCGATGCGTGCGGCCGTCCGTCGCAAGCGCGATGCGCGCCTCCCCGTCGCGGGACCCGGCGAATCGCCCGTCGAGCTCGACGGCCACGACCCCGGCCGCGCGCCGATTCGGGTTCTTCACCTCGATTTCGTAGACCGTGCCGGTGCCAGTGCGATAGATGATGCGATATCCCGGCCACGCGTTGGGCACGCGAGGACGCAGGAGGATCGTGTCGCCGTTCTCGACAGGGAAGCCGAGGATGGACTCCAGCGCTACACGATAGAGCCATCCGGCGGAGCCCGTGTACCAGCTCCAGCCCCCGCGGCCCTCGTGCGGCGGCTCGGGAGCCGGCGCGTTCCAAGCAGTGAGGCTCACCGAATCAATCGGACCTTCGCAGGAAGTTCCTCGATGGTGGCCTGCGCGTCGGTGAAGCGCGTGATGGGCTTGCCGTTCACGAGGACCGCGCGCAGCGGCGCATTGCCCGGCGGCCGAGCGACGATCCCGCCTGCAGGCATCATGACGTCCTCCGTGAGCGTGAGGTCCATGTCGATGCCATCACCGGCGCGCCTCATGGAGAAGCTCAGCGTTCCGTACCAGGTCGGCAGGTCGTTCACACCCACGCCATCATCGCCCTCCAGCCACTCGGCCGGCACACCTGCGGCCACGACGAGGGCCTGGTCCGCCTCTCGCTCGAATGCGAGCATGCTGCGGAAGGCGAGGGCGAATTCGGCGGCGATCCACGTGTGCGGCATGTCGCCGATGTGCGCCGGGCTCCTCGGATCCCGCCACGCGATCTCCGACCACTGGTTCCACGCCAATGGGCGTCGGTCCCCCAGGAAGAACTGCGCCAGCTCGAAGGCGCTCTCGCGCCTTCCGAGACGGACCAACGCTCCGACGATGCGGATCTCGTACGGCGAGTAGTTGCTCCAGTCGACCTCACCTCTTCGCCGCTTCCGAAAGTTCGACAGATACTCGTCGAACGTCCGTTCGATGGCGGCTGTGGGCAATACCTGCGCCTCGTCGAGCAACGCGATGGCGTTGGCCGTAGCGGCCGGATCGATGTCGGCCCATTCCACCGAGGCGGGGATGTAGTCGAGGCCGCGGTCCGTCATGGTCGCTATGATGGACGCATGGAGCGTCTCACGAAAGGAGTCGCGGAGGGCGACGAGACGCGCGTGCCGCGGCCCGTCTGCGAGGACCTTCGCCATGGTAGCGGCATCGGTGAGGCCGCGGAGCGCCCAGAAGTCATCCCAGTACGCGTGGACAGGATGCGCCAGGTAGCCTTCGTGGCTGACCGACTCCGGCAGCAGCCCGTAGCAGGCCCGTTTTTCCGGCGTTTGGAAGTCGGCCGTGAGACGCTGGCCGCGTAGCGCTTCGATCCGATCGACGGAGCTCGTGACGGCGGGCCACATCTCGGCGAGGAAGGCGCGATCCCCGGTGAAACGAAAGTGCTCCATGACGGCGTAGATGAGCTCGCCCTGGCTGTCGTATTCCGCGAGCCAGTCGGGGCCGTTACGATCGACACAGCACGGGACGGTGCCATCGGGGGCTTGATGGCGCGCGTACCAGCGGACGTAGTCCCGTACCTCCTCGGTACAGCCCGCGCGCAGCAGGGCCGCCGCCATGGTCGCGCCGTCCCGAATCCACGATCGGGCGTAACGGCGGGGACCAGGCTGCAGGGCGGGTCCGTCGCGATTGATCAGGATGTGCGCCGCAGCCGTCCTGAAGGTATCGGCGAAGGCTCGAGCGGGCGGTGGGAGGCGGATTTCGATGCGCCCCAGCTTCGCGTTCCATTCGCGGGCGGCGGCGTCGAGCTGCGCTTCAGCGTCGACATCTCGGGACCGGAGGGCGAGCGCAGCGTCCGCTGCTCCGAAGGGCGTCGCCAGAAAAACGTCCCGTGCAGAACCCGGGGCAAGATCGAGATCGTACCGCAGGGCCCCGGAGGCACAGCCGAAGCCGTCGCGCACCGCCTCCTCTGGCGGCACGTCGCCCGACCGCAGGTAGTCGGTCACGGCACCCCGCTCGAAGGCCGCCGCCCCGAACCCGCTCGGAGCGGTGAGCGGAACCAGGACCTTCCCACGATTCACCGATACGACTCCGCGTACGTACTCGAGCGTCGTGATGCGACTGACGCCGCCGAGCTCGAGGAAGGCCTGCCAGGGCGGCGTCACCTGGAACGGGCGCAGCGCGGCGAAGAATCGCACTCGTCGCGGCTCGGTCTTTAGGTTTTCGAGCCGGTACCGCACGTAGAGGACAGCCTGGTCCGCCTCGCCCGTCGCGAAGGCAGTGGCCCGGAGGGTGATCCCGTCCTTCCGCCACAGCGACGACGGGATGGGAAGGAAGCCCTGCTCGAGCTCCTGAGTGGGGGCGCTGTCGGCCCAGGTAACGAGCTCTTCGTCGATGTACAGAAAGGGCTCGATCGAGAACGTGCCTCTACCGACCTCGAGCATGCCGTCTTCGTTGAGGAGCCCCTGCGTGGCGCCCCCGTGGGCGATACTCACCGGCGTCCAGTAGGTCTGCTCGCCGCTGAGATATCTCGGGAAGCTCCCCCTGGGCTCGCTCGCGGCGATGCCGTGGAAGAATGCATTCAGCGAGCGCGAGAACTCGTACGGCCGGACGTCGATCTCGGCGATGCCGATTCCCCTGCCGTCGCCGCCGCCGCGGTGCAGGCGAAGCCGGAGCCATTGCGACGTGCCCTCGGGCAGGTAGACGTAGCTCCGAGCCGCGTCACGTCGCTCGGCCGAGTAGACCGTTTTCCACGCCGTGCCGTCGTCCGAGGTGTCGAGGTCGAACGGCCGCGCTGGCGTCGTCGGGTCCCAGCGAATGACGAGCCCTCCATACTCGCGCGCCTCTCCGAAGTCGACCATGAACCACTGCGACTCGTCGGAGGACGCGCTCCGCCAGCTCGTCTCCGCGCGACGATCGACGGCAAACCGCGCCTCGTGCCCCGGCAGCGCGCTCGATGCCTGAACAGCCGGTATCGACCGGAAGCTGTGATCCTCGAGCCCGAGGTTCGCGATCCATACCGTACCCTTCCCGCCCGGAGGGGCGGCGATCGCGAGCTCGATCGCCCCGACCTGGCGCATGGGGCCGCCGCCCGCGGGCCCCCACGCGAAATCGATCTGGCTGCTCCGGATCCGCAGAGACCGCCAGTCCGCCCGGAAGCTGAAGGCGTCCTCTTGATACCGCCAGACGTTGTGGCCGCCAGGGTCGACGAGCTTGAACTCGAGCTTGTTGGCAGGCGCCACGCCACGGACGTCAAAGGTGAAGACGTACGCGTCCGGCAGCTGGAACGAGAAGCGCTTGCGGGCGACGACGAAGCCGCCACCACCTTTGAAATCGAAGTCGAGCCGCATGGCGCCCCCCCGGGGCCCTCGATCCCCGGAAATGTCGAGTCGCGCCTGTCCAGACGCCACCGTGCTCCAGCCGGAGACCTCGGTGAAGTCGTCGAGCGTCGGGCCGTTCATGATGCCGCGGGTGCGCGGCAGATGGCGCGGTCATCGATGTTGTAGAGGAACACCGGCTGCGGATTGGCCTCTCTCATGATCGGTTGGCGCATCCGCTTCTTCACACTATGGCGACTCGCGGGCACGGAGATCAAGAAACTCTGCTTGAGTTCATCGTTACCCAGTTTAAGGCAATGACGAGCTCCTTGCCGTCCGAGAGGGCGACGACGATTTGCTGACACTGATGGGCTTGACCATTTCGGATTAGATTCAAACAAGGCAGTACGTAGCTGCTGTTCGGCTGGCCCTTTCGCCGGGAAGGCTGGAACTTGAAATTCCTTCCGGCAGGCGAAACAGTCCTGCCGCTCAAGGCCGGCGATTCCTACAAGGTTCCACCCGGCGCGATCCACGACGCACGCTCGGGCGATAAAGGGGCGAAGGTGATCGCCACCTACGTCGTCGAGAAAGGAAAGCCGCTCGCCTCGCCGGCGAACTCAGCTCCGGAGGGCCATGCGCCGCCCAGCGGCGGTCCACACGCTCACGCGTGAGAAATAGCTTCGGTCCAGACACTTGCCAGGGAGAGGATCTATCTGATGACGCCAACTCACCTGGACCAGGCGCGCCCCGTCGTCGTCTACGGGCTGCTGGCCATCTTCATGGCGGTCGTCTTCGTCCCGATGGCGTTCTTCCGGCTCGCGGACGACGACGAAGGTACGTACCTGCTCGTTTCCCGGCTCGTGATGCACGGTCAGATCCCGTTCCACGACTTCTTCTACCCGCAGATGTTCCTCCTCCCTTACGTGTACGGCGCCTGGATGAAGCTCGTTGGCTACTCCTGGTATGGCGCTCGCCTTCTCTCCGTGATCTTCTCCATCGTTTTGGGCCTTTTGCTCTCCCGCCAGGTGGTCGGTCTCGCTGGCGCGCGGGTGTGGGGCGTCCTCGCCGCCGTGCTCTTCACGTTCACCAGCCTCGTTTTCGGTTGGTACCCACTCGTCAAGACACTCGTGCTGCCGACGCTCTTGCTCTTCACGGCGTACGCCGTTCTCTCGACCACGTCGCGGTGGCGGTGGGCCGCGAGCGGCCTCCTGATCGGTCTCGCCGCCGATTGCCGTCTCTACGTGATCGCGGCCGTTCCCGCGTTCATGCTCGAGCTCTATCGGACGGAACGAGAGGACCCGAAACGCCGGCTCATGCAATTGGCGCGATTCGGCATCGGTCTCTTGCTCGCCTTGATCCCCAACGAGCTCTTCGTCCTGATCGAGCCGAACACGTTCCTGTTCAACATCGTCGGGAACCAGATGATCCGATCGGACTTCGGGTTCCGCGATGGGATCGAGCAGAAGATCAACACCGTCGAGCAGCTGCTCGGGATCAACAGTGCGGACGGTGCCATCAGTGTCCAGTTCCTCATCCTCTTCTTGCTGAATCTCGCGTCCTGGGTGTCCGACGCTCGGTCGAGGGCACGGCCTCCTCTCGCATCCACCATCGCCGTTTCCCTCATGCTCGTCAGCCTCGTGCCGACCCCGGTTTACACGCAGTACTTCTGCATACCGCTGCCGTTCCTCGTCGTGACCGCAGTTGTCTTCCTGGCCAAGCTGGCCCACGAGAGTTCGAGCGCCCGACTCCGGCACGTTCTCGCGTCGCTCACCGTTCTCTACCTCCTCGTCTCGCCGTTCGACGTGTACCGCTACACGCTTGGCCGCGAGCTCGACCCGTGGTCCACCTTGAGGCTCACAACGATCAGGGCCGTGTCGCGGGCGATCGACCGGGAAGTCCGGCCGGAACGCCCGTTCGCGATCAGTCTCTTGCCCGCGCACCTCGTGGAAACGAAGGCCTCGATCCTCCCGGGCTTGGAAAACCACTTCGCGCTCATGTTTTCCCGCAGGGTCACACCACGCGAGGCCGAGCAATTCAGGTTGATGACGTACCGGGCGCTGGTCTGGCATCTCCAGCAGCACACGGTCGATGTGATCGTTCTCGGCGACTGGATCACGGCCTACGGCACCAGCAGCGACTGGATCCGACAGCTGAGCATCCAGAACGGATACATTTTTATCACGCGAACCGCGGCCATCGAGATCTACACTCTGCCCCCCGACGCGCGCCGCTGACGTCTGCGGCTGATCTCAGCAGGCGTCTCCTGCCCATCGCCGCGCTTGAACGGCACAATTCGCTTCGTCTATACGCTCTTTGCCCGCAACCTTGGCATGAGCAGATTCTCGGTGTTTGCTCGGAAGAAACGCGGTTGCTGCGCTGAAAGAAAGAAGGATGGAGACGAAGCGGCCATCGCCAAGGAAGTAATGGGCGCCGGGCCCGGCGAATTCCAACGAGCGCGCTGACCGGCAGCGCTTGACGAGCCGCCCCGGGTCATCCTAGTCTCATAAGCGATGGCCCTGGCCTTCCGGAAGCTCCACCCGCACTTCGCGGCCGAGGTGAGCCCGGTCGAGCTTCGCGCGGTTCACGACGAGGAGACGCTGGCCCAGATTCGCGCCGGGATGGACGAATACGCGGTCCTCGTCTTTCGCGGCCAGCCGTTCGCCGACGCCGAGCAGCTCGCCTTCGCCCAGCGACTCGACGGCCGACTCCACGAGAGCGCCGGGAGCCGGGTGATCGCCAAGAGCCGTCTCGGCAACGAGGCGCTCTCCGACATCTCGAATCTCGCCGCGGACGGCGAGATCATGAAGGCCGACGACCGCCGGCGCCAGTACGGGCTCGGTAATCGCCTCTGGCACACCGACGCCTCGTTCCAGGATCAGGCGGGGCGGTATTCCATGCTGCACGCGCGCGTCGTGCCGCCCGTCGCGGCCGACACGGAATTCGCCGATATGCGCGCCGCGTACGACGCGCTGCCCGACGAGACCAAGGCCCGGCTCGTGGGGCTCCGCGCCCATCACTCGATCGCGCACTCGCGCCAGATTCTCGGGTTCGAGTTCTCCCCGCACGAGCAAGATCAGCTGAAGGGCGCGATCCACCCGGTCGTCCGCACCATCCCGCGCTCGCTCCGGCGTTCGCTCTACCTGGCGTCGCACCAGTCGCGGATCGTCGAGTGGCCGATCCCGGAGGGGCGGCTTCTCCTCCGCGACCTGATGGAGCACGCGACCCAGCCGGAGTTCGTCTACCGTCACGCCTGGCGCGTCGGCGACCTCGTGGTCTGGGACAACCGCGCCACGATGCACCGCGCGCGGCCGTTCGACGACGCGAAGTATCGCCGCGAGCTCCGCCGCGTGACGACCCTCGACATCGAGCAGCCCGCGTTCGTCGCGAGCAGCTCCTAGCCTCGCGAGCTCCCGCCCTGGAAACCGACGGCCGCTCGCCGCTCGACGCTGCACGGAAGCTCGTCCCTCAGATCCGCTCGTGCGCGGACGAGATCGAGGCCAAGCGCGAGCTGCCGCGCCCGCTCTTCGAGGCGATGGCGGACGCCGGGCTGTTCCACCTCGCGGTCCCGCGCGCCATCGGCGGCGGCGAGCTCGACCTGCCGACGTACGTGCAAGTGATCGAGGAGATCGGCAAGGCCGACGCCAGCACCGGGTGGTGTCTCAACCAGGGCGCGATCTTCGGGACCTACGCGGCCCGGATGCCGCGCGAGGTCGCGCGCACGATCTGGATCGACACGCCGCGCGCCGTCGTGGCCAACACCCCGGCCGCGACCGCCAAGGCGATCGTGGTGCCGGGCGGCTATCGGGTCACCGGCCGCCAGGGCTTCAGCACGGGCTGCCGGCACGCCGCGTGGGTCGCGGCCCACGCGCAGATCATCGAGAACGGCCAGGTCCGCCTCGAGGGTGATCAGCCGGAGGCGCGCTACATGTTCGTGCCGGTCGGCGAGGCCGAGCTGCTCGACACCTGGCACACGCGCGGCATGCGCGGCACGGGCACGCACCACTTCGCCGTGAACAACGCGTTCGTGCCGACCGAGCGCACCGTGCTCTCGCAGACCGCGCCCCTGATCGAGAACGCGCCGCTCTACCGGATTCCGCGCACGCTGCTGTTCGCGTCGGGCGACGCCGCGGTCGCGCTCGGGATGGCCCGCACGTGCCTGGAGACGTTCGGCGAGCTGGCCGGCGCCAAGACCCCGCGCGCCATGCAGGCGCTGCTCCGCGATCAGCCCATGGTCCAGCTGAGCGTCGGCCAGGCGGAGGCCCACCTGCGCTCCGGCCGGGCGTTTCTCTTCGAGGCGGTGCGCGAGATCTGGGCCGCGAGCGTGAACGGCGCGATCACGCTGGACCACCGCGCGAATCTACGCCTGGCGGCGACGCACGGAATTCGCCTCGCGGCCCAGATCATCGACAGCGTGTACAATGCCGCCGGCGCGACCGCCGCCTACGACGACCACCTGCTTCAGCGGCACTTCCAGGACATCCACGTGATCACGCAGCACTTGCAGGGGCGCCTCGCCCACTACGAACTGGTCGGCCGCTACAGCCTCGGCCTGAAGATCGACGAGGCGCGACTCTAGTCCCGACGCCGCCGTTCCGCGGGCGGTGCCCGTCAGCTCGCCTTCCGTTTCTCCGACTTGAAGGGCTGCTTCACCACGACCTTCACACCGCCGATGACGCCGGTCACCGCCCTGCGGACCTCGTCGACCGCCGCCGCGCTGACTTCGCCGGCGCCCTTGATCGCGCCGCTGGCCGCTGCGGAGGCCGCCTCCTCCGCCTGGAGGCCCAGCTCCTTGGCCCCAGCGATCGAGCCTTCCACAGCGCTCCGCGCAGCCGAGCCGAGATCGCCGCCGACCTCCGCCGCACTCTTCACGACCGCCTGCGCCCCGGCGCCTATGCTCTCGGTGGCTTCGACGCCCACCTCAGCGGTGCCGCGGATCACGCCGATGACACCCCTTTGGCGGCTCCTCCGATGTCCGCGCCGACGTGGGCCGTTCCGAGGATCGCTCCGCGCAACACGTCGGACACGGTGCCGGTGAGAGCCGCGCCGACGGCGCCGGTGCTCTTGATCGTGTTCACCAGGGTCCCGCTCACGGTGCTGATGGCCGCATCAACCACCTCGCCCGTTCCTTGAATGCCGTCGATGATTCCGGTCTTGACGGTCTCCACGATCCGTTTCTCTTGCGGCATTGGATGGTCCCCCTCTTTCGCTTCGGTCCGATGTTGAGTTTGCTTCGGGATCCGATTTGAGTTCGGGATCTCGGCGCAACCGGTCGAGCTGCACCAGAGGACTACAGCGTATCGAACGTCACCGACGCGTCAAGCGGTTGTCGGAGGGAACCGTGTGTAAGTTTTTCACGGCACTTCGACTTGTCGAGAAGCGGCGCGCTGAGCCGCCGGATAGGGAACAACCCTTCCTGCGGTAGCCCCGCTCTCGGCTGGCACCGGGACCGACGGAGGGCCGTCGGCGGAGGGTCCGGCCCGCAGCCTTGCCACGAGCGCGCCATACGACGACCTGCGCAGTACCTGGGCGACCTGGGCGCGATAATTGGCAATCAGGCTCACCCCATCAACAATTACATCGCTCACGCTCCAGTCCGCCTTCGCCCTGGTCATGAGGTAGTCGAACCGGACATCGGCTCCGTCCTTGCCGCGAACCATCGTGCGGACGAGCGCGACTCGGCCACCCGCGTCGATCGTTTCAGCGCCGAGGCGAATGGTAGGAGGCTGACCCCGGGGCAGTCTGCCTCGGACCATGCTGATGTATGTCCGGAGGAGGTGATCACCGAAGAGCCTGGTGAACTCCTCGCGCTCGGCCAAGCTGCGCGTGCGCCACTCGGGTTCGAGCGCGCGCCGCGCCGCGCCCGAGATGTCGAACAGAGGTCGCGCGAGCCGACGGATCGCGTCCTCCGCCTGACTGCGATCGGTGGCCTGGCTGAGCGCCGTCGTGGCCTTCCGGAAAAAGTCTTCGAGCTGCGCGCGCGGTGAAGTGTTCGCGAGCGCGCTCGGCGGCGCCGCGAGAAGAATCACAAAGAAGAGACTCGCGCCTACCCATCCAGCGTACATCTTGCCTGCTTTCTCGCGCGATTTGAGATGACGGAGGCTTCAGGTCGACCGATCGAGGTGTTGCTTGGATTGGAACGCTGCCCGTCACCCCTGTCAAGTCATCACGGGTCGGCGCCGATCACGGTACGCCCGGTCGCGCGAAGGAGTTTCCGATCCCGCTCCGGGCTCGAGGCCGGCGGGATGCGGAGCACGACGTCCTGCGTGAAGGTTCGAACGATCTTTCCCTCGGGCCGGTGCGCGCCCAGGGGATCGCCGCCGCGCGCGACCGCGCGAATTCCGTCGCGGACGATGCGTCGCAGCATGATCACGCCGCGGTCGGTCGACGCCAGATGCTCGAGCGCGTGGACCGCGATGGTCCGCTGGCTCGACTGCGCGTCGAAATCCGCCGGCTGTCGCTGCCGCTCGGCGTAGGCGCGGTCGTCGGACTGCCCGAACCCCGGCTGGGCCACCTGCTCGGCCGTGAGGCCCCAGGCCGGATCGATCTGCGCGAGCTCGAAATTGGTCGTGCACGTGTCGTCGTTGGGCACGGCCCAGCGAATGATGACCGGCCGGCTCGCCGGCTTGGGCTCGCTGGCTTCTTCGATCTCGCGCGTGAACTGGTGGACGTTGGGCGGCATGAAGTCGCACACGCGGACCCACACGAGATCGCCCGCACGCCGGGTCGCCACGTAGACCATGCCGGCTTCGGTCAGCGTCCAGTCGAGCTCGGGGACGGCCCCGAATGCCTCCGTGAACTGGTATCCGCTGCTCAGCGCGTGCAGAAACGCCGTGTGCACCGGGTCCATGCTGTTGTCTTTCACCTGGAGCCAGTTGCACGGCATCACGAACTTCGCCGCCGGCATCAGCCGGTAGCCCGGCACGTCGTAGCTGTCGTAGATCGGGAATGCGGGACGTCGATCCGGCGGCCCCAGATAGACGAACACGAGGCCCGCGAACTCGTGCGTCGGATAGGCGCCCTGCCAGACGCGCTCCTTGAGCCGACTGCCCGCCGGCTCTCCCGGAGTTTCCAGGCACCGTCCGTCGACGTCGTAGACCCAGCCGTGATAGCAGCAGCGGATGCCTCGCTCGAGCGGGATCCCGAACTCGAGCGACGTCCCGCGATGCGCGCAGTGCAAGTGCAGCACGCCGACGCGCCCACCGCGGTCGCGGAAGACCACGAGATCCTCGCCCAGCATTCGCACCCTCAGTGGCGCGGCGGCGAGATCTCGCGCGAACGCCACCGGGTGCCAGAACCGGCGCAAATACTCGCCGCACGGTGTCCCGGCGCCGACCTGGGTCAGCTCCGCGTCGGGCGCCGGGACGTCGCGGCGATGATAGCCGTCGAAGGGACCGGCCTGCTGCTTCGCGGCGCGCGATCGAGCTCGCTTCACGGCACTCCTTCCTTAGCGCCGAGAAGCGGAGGGAGTCAAGTCGCGGAGCGCATCGGCGCATGAAACGCGACAGCCCCCCGGCCGGCCAGGAGGCTGCGCGCAACGCGGCGTTCGAGCGTGTCGCTACCAGCGGCCGCGGTGATGATGGTGTCCACCGCCGCCGCCCACGGGGAACGGCACCAGCAGACACCCCGCCGTGCTGATGGTCACGACGCACGCAAGCAAGAGCATGGCACCCAGGCGTCGAAGCGTACTCGACCGTAGCATGGTCTCAAGCCTCCTCACGCCGCGGGCCTCGCGAGGGCGACGCCGGCTGGCGCGCACGAGTCAGTCAGCATTCGTTCGTGATCCACCCACTCACCCGGCCACCGGAGGCGGCGGCGGGGGGCCGACCGGGGGCATGTCCGGAACGGCCTGGGGTACCGCGGGCGGCGGCGGCGGTGCGACGTACACCTGCGCCACCGGCACCCATGCCCAGTAATAGGGCACCGTGATGCCGTCACCCCGGAGTTCGTATCGACCGTTGGGATACGGGACGACCGTGACCGTGGGCGCCGCGAGCATCACCACCCGTCCACCCGTCCACCACCAAACGTGGTACGGCGACCAGACGCCGGGTCGGTGCTCGAATCGCCAGCCTCGACCCCGATCGAAGTGCCAGTCGTTGTGACGCACGATCTCTCGTCGGCCGAAATCGTGCCGCTCGAATTCACGGCCTCGCTCGTCTCGCCGAACGGGCGCGTGTCTCTCGTCTCGCCACTGAGCCTCTGCACTGGTGGCGAAGGTCAATCCCGTCAGCACGCACAGCGCAGACGCCCGAAGGAACTTACCTCTAAGGAGCCTCATTCTCATGACCTCCTCCTGCCCGTTAGACGCGCGCGCGACCGGCGACATTTCGTCTGCAATGCAGAGCCGTCCGAGGAGGGCGTAAATGCAGGTAAGATTTGCTGCGTAAGATTTGCAAAGTAAGATCTGCATCGAGGATAGTGAACATGACCATGTCCACCGGGAACCTCTCCCGCCTCGATCCGGAAGCGGTCGCCAAAGCCGTGACGGAGTTCATCAACTCCGCCATCATGGCGCGCAGCCGGCCGGTTCAGCCCGATGACGATCTCGAGCTGGCCGGTCTCGACTCGATGGCGCTCCTGAAGGTCCTCCTCTTCATCGAGGCTCAGTACGGGTTCTGGATGCCCGACGAAGACCTCGTCGCCGAGAACATCAGAACCCCCCGCGCCTTCGCGACCTACATTTGCCGACGGAGCGCGTGAGGACTCCACGCCTTCGTCGGCTGCCGTTGCGCGGCGCCGATCTCGTGCTCGTCGCGATGCAAGCGCTCTGGAAGCACGCCGGCGTGAGCAACAACACGCTCATGGTCGTCCAGTGCGACAGGCCGCTCGATCCCGAGCGCATCAGGCGAAGTCTGGACCGATTCCTCGACGTCTGCCCGTGGCCGGCAGCGCGCCTGCGTCGTCCGTTCCCGTGGGGGAAGCTCCACTGGGCCGCCCGTTCACGGGCCGCACTGATCGGACCGGCCGTGCGCCACCAGCGCCTCCGCGCGCCCGAGGCGCTTCAGGCCGAGCTCGAAGCCGAGCTCAACGCGGCGATCAACCCCCGACGCGAGCCGCCGCTTCGACTCGCGATCCTCGACTACACGCCGGAGACGGCGGGGCCGCAAAGCGTCCTCGTCGTCACGTGGTTCCATCCCCTCATGGACCCGCGCGGTGGACAGAATCTACTAGCGCATCTGGCGCACCTGGATGAGGTCGACGGTCGGGCGCCGTGGGGAGGCACGCCACCGGCGTTCGTCGATGACCCCGATCCGCGTCCGCTGAGAGAGCGCGGACGGCTCGGGCGTCGGAGCCAGCGTTACATGCGGACGCTGACGCCGGTGCCACCGGTGTCGCCCGGCACGGGACTGACGTCGCCGGGACGGGCCCGCTTCAGGCAGGCGAGCTTCGTCGGCGACGATCGCGGCGTCGACGGCGTCCGCTCGACTCGCGAGATCTGCTGGCGCCTGGCGCTCGTGGGCAGGACCATGGCCGAGCTCTGGCGGCAGCGCGGGTTGCCCGACGTGCCCTTTCTCGTCCCGGTCTCGGTCGACGTGCGACCCAAGGGCGAGCCGGGACCGACCTTCGGCAACGTGCTCGCCTTCCACTTCGCTCGGTTCAGGCCGTCCGAGACCGCCGACGTGGCCGGGTTGACGCGGGCCTTGCGCCGCCAGATGACGGACGCTCTCCGCGACGGACAGATCGACGCCAACGCGGCGGCGATGGAGTTTCTGAAATACCGTCCGCTCTCGGTGATGCTGCGCGATCTTCCCGGCACGGCGACCCGAGAAACCTTTTCCTTCAATTGCGCGGACCTCATGGATTTCCCCGTGGCGCTCGAGAAGCTCTTCGGGCGGCGAGTCGTCAACGCGTACCACGCCCCCTCCGTGCTGCCCCGGCCCGGGATCGGCGTATTCTTCAACCGTTGCGGGATCAAGAACAACCTGGTCGTATCCTGGATCGAGGGCGCGGCGACGGAGGGCGAGGTGACGCGTATCGTCGAGACGATCCGCGAGGGCATGGGGTGGCAAACAGCGCGCTGAGCTACGACGTCGTGGTGGTGGGTGGCGGCGCCGCCGGCCTGGCCGCCGCCGTGGCGGCCGCACGCTCGGGGGCGCGCACAGCGCTCGTCGAGCGCTACGGCTTTCTCGGCGGCATGGCGACGGCCGGCATGGTGAGCACGATCTGCGGTCTCTATCGGACCGCGTCGTCTGGACCGCCGGAGCCGCTCAACGAGGGCTTCGCCGACACCGTCGCCCGGCGGCTCACGGCCATGCCCGGCTGCGGCGCGCCGGTGCGTCGAGGACGAACGTACGTCCTGCCCTACACACCGTTCGCGTTCGCCTGCCTGGCCGACGAGCTCAGCGGCTCGGCCTCGCCGCTCGACGTGTACCTCCATACGTTCCTCATGGGCCTCGAGAACGGCGCCGGCCGCGTCGAGGCGCTACGCGTCGCGACGTGGGAGCGTGTCGTCGAGCTGACCGCGCGAGCCGTCGTGGACGCGAGCGGCGACGCCGTCGTCGCGCACCTCGCCGGCGTCGCCACGGTGACGGCGCCGCTCGCCGAGCGCCAGCTGCCGTCTCTGGTCTTCGTCCTGCAGCACGTCGATACCGACGCCCTCGGGCCAGGCGCGCGCGTGGCGCTCTTGAGATCTCTGGTGACCGCCGAGCAGGAGGGGCGCTTGCCCAAGGGGGCCGCGAACCTGGCGCTGGGCCCGTCACCGCAGCCGGGCGAAGTCGTCTGCAAGCTCACGCTCAGCGGGATCGCCGAGGAGCTACCCGCGAGCCGCGACTTCCTGACGGTCGCCGAGCAGGAAGGCCGAAAGCGCGCGCTCGCCGTCACGGAATTTCTGAAGACCGTGCCCGCGTTCACGCGGGCCTTCGTCTCCCACGCCGCCCCCCAGGTCGGCGTCCGAGAGAGCCGCCGCGCGATCGGGCGCTATCAGCTGACGCGCGAGGACGTCCTGAGCGGCCGGAAGTTCGCCGACGGCATCGCCCGCGCCAGCTGGCCGATCGAGCTGTGGGAAGAAGGACGACTCGGGGCCACCTACGAGTATCTCGACGACGGGACCCACTACGACATTCCGCTTCGCTGCCTGCAGGCCCGCGACGTCGAGAACCTCTTCGTCGCCGGCCGCTGCATGAGCGCGACGCACGAAGCGCTCGGCTCGGCGCGCGTGATCGGGACCTGCCTGGCCACGGGTGAGGCCGTCGGGCGAGCGGCGGCTCGCCACGCCGAGGCGCGATGAACCTCGCCGACCTCCTCTACGCATCGGCCGAGCGGCACTCGCCTCGCCGCGCGGTCACCGACGTCCGGTCGGGCCGCTCCGTGAGCTATGGCCAGCTCGCTCGCGAGGCGCAGCGGGTCACCGCATTCTTGAAGACCGCGGGCGTCGAGCCCGGCCAGCGGATCGGGCTCCTGGCCCCGAACGACCTCGCGTATATCCCAGCCGCGTTCGGCCTGCTCGCCTCGGGGGCGTGCTTCGTCCCGCTCGCGAGCAACCTCACACCCGCCGAGATCGCGCAGATCGTCGGCGAGGTCCGGCTGAACGGCTGTCTCGCCTGGCCGAAGGCCGACGCGCTCGCGGGCGAGGTCGTGAAGGGCGGCGAGTGCGACGGCTTCACGTTTCAGTGGCTCGATCGCGGCGCCGAGGCCCCGGCGGAGTTCCATTCGCTGAACGCCGCCTTCATCCGGTTCACGTCCGGGACGACCGCCCGTAGCAAAGGCGTGGTGCTCTCTCACGAAGCCACGGCCGCGCGCGTGGAAGCCTCCGACCGCGTGCTCAAGTTCAGCGAAGAGGACCGGATCCTGTGGGTGCTTCCGCTCGCGTATCACTTCGCCGTCACGATCTCCGCCTACATACGGGCGGGCGCCCACATCCTCATGTGCCCCGACACGCTCCCTCGCGCGATGGTCGATGCGGCCCGGCGGCTCCGGCCGAGCGTGCTCTACGCGGCGCCGCTCCACTTCGAGCGCATGGCCAACCTCGGGCCCGGCGCGCCGCTCACGAGCATTCGGGTGACCCTCTCGACCGCCGCGCCGATCTCGCCCGCGGTGATGGAGCGCTTCGAGTCCGCCTACGGCGTTCCGGTCGGCCAGGCCTACGGCATCATCGAGGCCGGCCTGCCCTGCATCAACCTGGGCACCGAGGGGCTTCCCCCTACCTCGGTGGGTCGCCCCGTTCCCGGCTACGACGTCGCCGTCCTCTCCGACGACGCGGCGCATCTTTCCGCGGAGACGATGGGTGAGATCGCCGTGCGGGGCGACGGCCTCTTCTCGGCCTACTACTCGCCGTGGCAGCTTCGCGAGCACATCGCCCGGGACGGTTGGTTCCTTACCGGCGATCTCGGCTGGCTCGATCGAACGGGCGCGCTGCACCTCAAGGGCCGGAAGAAAGCCGTCATCTTCGTCGCCGGGCTGAAGTTCTTTCCCGAGGAAGTGGAAGACTGCATCAACCAGTTCCCCGGGATCAAGGAATCTCGGGTGTTCAGCCGGCCGCACGCGCGCGTGGGCGAGGTGCCCTGCGCGGAAGTGGTCGTGGACCCGCTCGGCTGCGACCTCGACGCCTTGAAGGCGCATTGCGCGCGCGTCCTGTCGTCCTACAAGGTGCCGCTCGAGTTCACGGTCGTCGACGCGGTTCCCAGGACGCCGAGCGGAAAGATTTGCCGATGAGAGTGGCCATCGTCGGCGCCGGTCCCGCTGGTTCCGCGCTGGCCATCCTCCTGGCGCGCCAGGGTGCCCGTGTCACGCTCTTCGACGACGGCCGACGCCCGGAGCTGCTGGTCGGCGAGTCGCTCGTGCCCGCCGTCGTTCCGATCCTCCAGCGGCTGGGCTTCGAGGAGGAGACCGCGAGCTTCAGCCGCGTCAAGCCGGGTGTGTCCTTCATCTGGTCGCCGAAGGACCGCTTCAGCTTCAGGTTCGCCCGGTTCGCGCCGGGCGTGTTCCCGTATGCGTACAACATCCCCCGCCCACGCTTCGACGACGCCCTGCTCGCACGAGCCGTCGCGTCCGGAGTCGAGCGCGTTGTCGCCCACGCGCATCTGGAGTCGGTCACGGAAGACGGTCGCGAGCTCGACCTCGCACACGAGACGCTGGCCGCGGCGCCGGAGCTCGGCGGCCGTCAGCCCGACCTCGTCGTCGACGCCACCGGGCGCGCCCGGCTCAGCGCACGCGCCCTGAACATCTCCGCCCACCTCGGGCCGCGCAAGGACGTGGCGCATTTCGCCCACTTCGAGAACTTCAGCTGGGACGACGAGCCGGGCCAGGTGCTCATCCGGCGCCTGGACGCCGGCTGGAGCTGGTGCATCCCGCTTCAAGATCGGCTGTCGGTGGGCATCGTGCTCGGCCGCGAGGACGCCGCTCGTCTCGGCGCGAGCCCGACCGAGCGGCTCGAGCGCGCCATCGCGGACGACGCCTGGCTGTCATCGATCGCCGGCGGCAGCAAGCGTGTCACGTCCGTCGCCACCTACGCCAACTACCAGCTGATCTCGCAGCGCGGCGTCGGCCCCGGCTGGGTGATGGTCGGGGACGCCTTCGGCTTCGTCGATCCGATGCTCTCGCCCGGCGTCCTCCTGGCACTCCGCTCGGCCGAGCTGGTGGCGGACGCCCTCGCGCCATTCTCGAAGACAGGCGCGACACCATCGCCCCTCGAGCTCGAAGCAGCGCTGCGGCCGTACGCGACGACTCAGACCGCCATGCTCGCCGCCTGGCTCGATCTCGTGGCCACGTTCTACGACGGAAGGATGGCGGCTCTCTTCCGAGCCGGGCGTGACTGGATGGCGACCGGGTCCAGCGTCCTCAAGAGCGCGGCCCAGAGCCACATCGAGCGCCACATCGCGCTCCAGGCGTCGGGGACGGGCACCATGCGGCGCTACAGCCGGGGCCTCTTGCGCTTCATGGGGCGCTACGGACTGCGCGGGGTCGAGCCGGCCGAGATGGCGATCCGGTAGCTCCCGGCGCTACGCGGGCTTCAGGCCCAGGTATTCGCTGAGGAGCCCGCCGCGCACGCGGCGCTCGATGCCGACGAAGCCGCTCGACTTCAGCACGCCCAGGATCATGTCGGGCGGAACGCAATGGGCGATCGTGTCCCAGTAGTACTTCATCAGCAGCTCCGCATTGGCGCTCCTGGTGCTGATCCGCGTGATGAGCGGTAGGACTTTCTCGAAGTAGACACGGAAAAACCGCCGGCCGAGGGGCGAGCGCGGCAGCGTGATCTCGAGGATCAGGACGCGTCCTCCCGGCTTCAAGACCCGCAGGCATTCCCGAAACGCCACGCCGAGGTCGGCCATGTGGCGCAGGGCATAGCCCATGCACAGGAAGTCGAAGTGGCCGTCCGCGAACGGCAGCTCCTCGACGGTCCCCTGCACCAGAGGAATCGCGAGCGTCTTGCGAGCTTCGCGCAACATGCCGCCGCTCGGATCGAGCCCGACCACGGCCCCCGGCTCGTGGAGAATCCGCGTCGCGCCCCGGGCGATCATGCCCGTGCCCGTCGCGACGTCGAGGAACTTCATGCCGACTCGCAGGCCGGACCGCGTCAGCACCCAGCGTCGATAGAACCCTCCGGAGCCGAGCGAGCCCATCCCGCAGACCCAGTCGTAGTGCTCCGCGGCGTTGTCGAACAGGGCGCTGACGAAGGGCCTTCGCTCGCTCTCGCTCTCGTAATACTTCTTGAGAACGGGAAGCGGCGCCGTGTTGGTGCCCGCCGCGTCGTGGCGGTTTCTCGCCTCATCGTTCATGTCGCCATCGACGCCTCCGCGCTGAGAACAGTACGCGACCCCGTCGGGCAAGGCAAATAGGCGCGCCCGACGTTAGGCGGCCTTGCGAAGACGAGCGCGCTCGCGCAGACTACCCGGGACGACCTCAGGCAAAGGAAGGTCAACTATGCGTGTGACGGCGGCCGTTCTGTACGACACCAAGAAGCCGGTCGTGGTGGAAGAGGTCGAGTTGCTCGAGCCCGGTCCCCACGAGGTGCAGGTGCGGTGGGCGGCCAACGGCGTCTGCCACAGCGACCTGCACGTGATCACGGGCGACTCGCCCCATCCCCTCCCCGTGGTGCTCGGTCACGAGGCCGCGGGCGTCGTCGAGAAGGTCGGCCCAGGAGTCGAGACGGTCGCGCCGGGCGATCACGTCTGCTCGAGCTACATCCCGTCGTGCGGCAAGTGCTGGTATTGCATCGGCGGCCAGCCGACCATGTGCGCGCTCCGCGACAAGCCTCGGTGGTTCATGCTCGACGGCACGCCACGCCTCCAGAAGGACGGGCGGGGACTCCACCACTTCCTGCAGGTCTCGGGCTACGCCACGCACGCGGTGCTCCCCGAGGAGAGCGTCATCCCCATCAGGAAGGACGCGCCGCTCGACGTGGTGTGTCTGGTGAGCTGCGGGGTCCTGGCCGGAGCGGGCCCGGTCTTCAACCGCGCCAAGGTGCCGCCGGGGGCGAGCGTGGCCGTCTGGGGCTGCGGCGGGGTCGGCCTCAACACGATCCAGGCGGCGCGCCTCGTGGGCGCGGGGAAGATCATCGGCGTGGACGTGATGAAGCAGAAGCTCGCCTGGGCCGAAGAATTCGGCGCGACGCACGTCGTGGACGCCTCGCGGGAAGATCCCGTGGCGCGCGTCCAGGCGCTCTCCGGCCGGGGTGGCGTGGACTTCGCGTTCGAGGTCGTGGGAACTCAGCGGACCGTGGAGCAGGCGCTGCTCTCGACCCACCGCGGCGGCACCTGCGTGGTCGTCGGCGTGTCGCCCGCGGGCACGCGCCTTTCCATCGATCCGTCGCTGCTCTTGCAGCAGCGCGTGCTCACCGGGAGCTCGTTCGGCGGAGGGCATCAGCGGACGGACGTACCGATGTTGATCGATCTCTACATGAGCGGGAAGTACCGGCTCGACGAGCTCATCAGCCGACGCCTTCCGCTCGGCGAGCTGAACCACGCCTTCGACCTCATGCTGCAAGGCGAGGTCAAGCGGAGCGTCATCGTCTACCGGTAGTCGCGCGCGTCGTTCGGCCCGCGGCGCTCGCCAGACCGGATGATCATGGCGAGCAGTCCGGTCTCGTAGAGCTCCTCGCCGAGGAAGACGGCTCCGATGACGAGGGGCCCCGTTTCGGCCAGCAGCACACCGCCGGCGAACGCGCCCGCGCTGAGGGCGAGGACGCAGCCGCGGATCCCGCGAACGACGTCGAGCGACCTGGCCTCGCGAAGACCTCTCACCAGCGCGCGCGTGCCGCGAGCGGCTGTGGCCACGCCGACGAGCAGCAAGACGCCGGCCGGCGACGATCTCGGCGTGGCACGCCCTCGATCACGCCTGGGAGATCGAGGACCGTGCCACGCGATGACGAGCGCGGCGCGATCAGCCAGTCTTGGTCATGGCGGCCATGCGGCGCTTCATCTCATCGGGCGCCACGTCCTCCTTGTGCGTCCCGACGTGCCAGCGGTGCCCGAACGGGTCCTCGATGGTCCCGGTTCGGTCGCCATAGAACTTGTCCTCGACGGGCTGGACGAGCTTGGCTCCCTCACCCACGGCAGTCTTCACCGTCGCGTCGACGTCCTCGACATAGAGCATGAGGCTCACGGCCGAGCCTCCGAACGCCCCGGGCGCCCGCGCCCCCATTTCCGGGTGCTCGTCGGCCAGCATGATCATCGAATCGCCGATGCTGATCTCGGCATGGCCCACCTTGCCGCCGGGGCTCGGCATTCGCATTCGCTCGGTGGCGCCAAAGACCCGCTTGTAGAAGTCGATCGCCTTGGCTGCGCCGTCGACGATCAGGTAAGGCGTGGCGTTATGATACCCATCGGGAACCGGCTTCACCTTGCCCTTGCTCATCTCTTATCCTCCACGCGTCCGGAGCGCTCTTGGACGCTCCGGGTTGACGATTCTTGAGAACAGGGGGCACGAGCCCTGACCACTCTTCACGGTACACCTCGACGGAAACGTTACACGCGGACGGATCGAGACACGGGGGTCGACCTGTGAGCCTCGCCCCAGCTACTCTCCGCGATGATCTCGGCCGTCAGCGCGAAGTGGTCGCCCAGCGCGTTGACCGCCGCGTCGGGGTCGCGGGCGAGGACCGCTTGCACGATCGCCGCGTGCTCGGCCTCGACGGGCCGCTGCCGCATTCGATGCGCGAGAAACCGGTAGCGCTCCGACTGCTCGTAGAGCGTCTGACGGAAGCGCAGCAGCCAGGCGGAGCCGCACGCCGACACGAGCGCGAGATGGAATCGGTGGTGCAGGGCACGCCAGTTCTCGAAGCGTGGCCCCGCATCCCCGGGGCGCGGAAGCGCTACCTCCGCCAGCTGCGCGTAGGCGGCCCGGACCGCGTCTTCCCATCGCGCGTCGCCGAGCTCGATCGCCCGTCGCAGGGCCAGTCCCTCGATGTCGATCCGCGTCCGTGTCAGGTCGCGCAGCCCGTCGATGGACACGGGGCTCACGTGAAAGCCTCGCTGGTCCTCGGCCTTCACCAGGCCCTCGGCCCCCAGACGCGACAGCGCTTCGCGGACGGCGCTGAGGCTCACGCCGAAGCGCCGCGCCAGCCCGGCGATCAGGAGCTTCTCGCCGGGCTTGAGGCGGCAGGAGAGGATCTCGGCGCGCAATTGCGCGAACACGGCGCTCGTCAGGCTCCGGACCGGCTGGCCGTCGTGCGTCAGCCCGATCGACAGACCCTGGCGCGATGATGAGCGAACGGTCATGCGTTCCTCCCGGCCGGCTGCCGCTCCGGCCGGCGCGACTATAGCGCCGCCGATCGAGGGCCTCAAGTGAAAAATCGATTTTCGATGACAAGCTTTTCCGGGCATGCTATGGGGACCCCGTGATCATCCACGTCAACTTCTTACCGAAGCCCGGCGAGGCCGGATCCAGCCGGGTCGTCGCGGCGCTCTTCGCGTTGCTCGACCAGGGCCGGCTCGACCCGGAGCTGCTCCCGCGCCTTCGCCTGCACCTCGACTGGATCCAGTACAAGGCGAACTTTCGAGAGGCGGTCACGGTTCGCCACGCCACCGACGCGAGCGGTGAGCCGATGGCGCTCGCCGAGCTCGCGGTCGACGTGCGCCGGGCGCGGCCGGAGCGCCTGATCGACGATCTCGCCGGCGCGGTGGCCTCCATCGGCGCCGACGAGCGCGAGGCCGGGGGCCGCGTCATCCTCGAGGACTGGACACCGCTCGGCGAAAGCTCCATCTGGCAGTTCAACCGACTCTTCTGGCAGCGTGTCACCGACTGGGAGCGTCAGGCCGGCCGCGGCTTCGAGGCGGCGCTGCCGAGCGGCCGCTCGGACGCCAACCATCCCGCGGCGGTGGCCGATGCGGTCGCCGACTTCTGGACGCTGCTGGTCGAGCTCGACAAGCGCGCTCAACTGCCGCCCGAGATCTTCGCGCTCGAGATCGGCGTCGGCTCCGGCACGCGGGCGGGGCTCTGGCTCGATCGCTTCAAGGCCATCGACGAAGCCCGCGCGACCGGCTTCTATGCGCGGCTGCGCTTCCTTCTCGCCGACTATTCCCTGCCCACGCTCGATCGGGCCATGAGCGCGGTGGAGGCGCACCGCGACGTCGTGAGCATGATCGCCACTGACGCGCTCAACCCGCTCCGCGCGCTGTCGTTCCTCCGCTACAAGATCCTCTACGTCCACTTGACGAACGTCTACGACAACCTGCCGGTGGACGAGCTGGTCCGACGAGACGGCCAGCTCTACCTCGTGGAGACGCGCGCGTATCTGCCGGAGCCGGCCGCGCGGGCCGTGGCCGCGGCCCACGGTCTCGGTCTGTCCGAGCTCCGGGCGACCGTCGCCCGTCTGCTCGATACGGGCCCCGATCTCTTCGGGGATCGCGAGCGCGGCGTGGCCTTCTGGCGCACGGTCTGGGACGGTCTTTGTCTCCAGGAGCGCCTCCGTCGCCTGCCGGGATTCGCCGACGTGCCGCTGCCACCCGGGCTTCACGGCGACGACCTCGAGGAGCTGCTCGGGACGGCGCCCGCGGACATCCGCTTCCACATCTCGCGCGGAGCCGTGGAGAGCTTCGTGAACACCGTCCCCCTGCTCCACCCGCGCGGCTATCTCCAGGTGCAGGACATCTTCGTCGCCACGATGGACGAGTATCGTCAGGGGTTTCGGGGGCCGGGCAAGCTCGACGGATCCGTCGTGAACTGGGTCAACGGTGCCCTGCTCCGCGTGGCCGGCGCGCGGGCGGGGTACGACGTGCACTTTGCGCCCTTTCGGTATCGTCCGGGCTCGCGGACGACCATCCTCTACACAACACTGCGCGAGTGAGGGAGATCATGGCAGGCCGGTACCTTCTCACCGCCGTCGTCGGCAGCTACTCGATGCCCGGCTGGCTCGAGCGCGCGAAGAACGATTTCCTCCGCCGGCGTATCACCGCCCACGACCTCGACGAGATGCACGACGCGGCCGTGAAGGCGGCGATCAAGGATCAGGAGGTCGCCGGGCTCGACGTCGTCTCCGACGGCGAGCTCCGCCGCGACAACATGATCGACTACTTCGCGATGCGGCTGCCCGGCGTCGAGATCGATCGCACCTCCAAGACGTCGTACTACGACTTCTACGAGAGCGTGGTGCGTGGCCACATGCCGACGGCGCCGCTCGGCCTCGTCGAGCACTTCCGCTTCCTGCGCCGCTTCACGGACCGGGGGACGAAGGTCTCGATCACGGGGCCCCATTCCCTGGTCAAGCGCATTCGCAACGAGTACTACCCGACGGAGGAAGCCTTCGCGCTCGAGATCGCCCGGATCATGAACCTCGAGCTGCGCGAGCTGGTCCGCGCCGGCGCCGAGCAGATCCAGATCGACGAGCCCTACTATTCCGGGTTCCCCGAGGATCTGCCGTGGGGCGTGCGCGCCATCAACACGCTCGTCGAAGGGGTCGACGCGCGGCTGAGCCTGCACGTGTGCTACGGCAATCGCTACGGCAAGCCCTCGTGGGAGGGCAGCTACCGCTACCTCTTCCCGGCGATTCTCGAGACCCGCATCCACCAGATCACCCTCGAGTTCGCGCGGCGGGGCAGCGAGGATCTCCGTCTCTTCAAGGAGTTCGATGCACCGTTCACGCTGGGCCTGGGCGTCGTCGACGTGAAGGCCCACGACGTCGAGACCCCCGCCGTGGTGGCCGAGCGCATCCGCGAGGCGCTCGCCATCCTGCCGGCCGAGCGGCTGTCGGTCAATCCCGACTGCGGTCTCCTCCACCTCCCCCGCGAGGTCGCCTTCGCCAAGCTCGGCGCCATGGTGGAGGGCACGCAGCTCGTGCGCCGCGAGCTCCACGGATGAGCAACCCGCTGCGGGAGGCGCTGGCGACGGGCCGCTTCTGCTACGTCGTGGAGCTCGTCGCCTCCGCGCTCACGCGCGAGGCGCGCCTGCTCGAGGCGGCGTCGGGCCTGGCCCGCATTCCGGCGGTGGTCGCGGGCAGCGTCACCAGCTACGCGGGCGGCGCCATGGGGCACGACCCCCTGCGCGTCGCCGCGGCCGCCCGCGCGCGTGGGCTGACGCCCAACATCCACGTGACGTGCGTGAGCCAGGACCGCAGCGGGCTCGAGAAGACCCTGGACGATATGCACGCGCTGTCCCTGGAAAACGTCTTCGCGCTGACCGGCGACTACCCGAGCGCCGGGGACCAGCCGCCGGTGTTCGATCTGGACTCGGTTCAACTCGTGCGGCTCATCGACGAACGACGCCGTGGCGGCATGGCCTTTCACATCGCGGTGGCGGTCTCGCCCTTCAAGTACACAGAAGCCGACTGCGTGTACCAGTACATCAAGCTCGAGAAGAAGATCGCCGACGGCGCCGACGTCGCCATCACGCAGGTCGGCTGGGACGCGCGAAAGTTCGAAGAGCTCAAGCGCTACCTCGACGAGCGAGGGCTGCGAACCCCGCTGCTCGGCAACGTCTACGTCCTTGGTCCAAAGACGGCGGAGCGGATGGCGACCGGCCGCCCGCCGGGCTGCTGGGTCTCGCCCGAGCTCCTCGCCGCCGTGCGAGCCGAGAGCCTTGCGAAGGACGGCGGGCGGCTGGCGCGGCTCGAGCGGGCGGCCCGCACGGTGGCGGTCCTGCGGGGGCTCGGCTACGCCGGCGCCTACATCGGCGGCACCCACGACGCGGCGCACCTCGCGTGGATCATTCGCCGGGCCGATGAGCTGGCGCCGGGCTGGGAGGCGCTTACGGCCGAGCTCCGCTACGGCGCCGCTGGCGGGTTCTATCTCGCCACGTCCCGGGAGTCACTGAGAAGCGGGGCTCGCGCAGCGCCGCCACGACTATGGGCCGATCTGCTGCCGCGCCTCCTCGACCGGTTCGGGCGAGTGTTCTCCGTCACTCACGACACACGACTCCGTCGGGCCCTCGCGCGCGTGTTCGCGTGGATCGACCACCGCCGTCCCGCGGCCGCTCTCCTCGAGCGCGCGGAGCTCGCGATCAAGAAGCCCCTCTTCGGTTGCCAGGCGTGTGGGAACTGCGTGCTCGGCCACCTCGAGTACGTCTGTCCGCAAACGTGTCCCAAGCAGCTGCGCAATGGGCCGTGCGGCGGGACCAATTACCCCGGCCGCTGCGAGGTCGTCCCTGACAAGCCGTGCATCTGGGTCACGGTCTATGACCGCGCCAGGGCGTCCGGCCGTCTCGACGCGCTGAAGACCTACGTCCCACCGCCCGACCGCCGGCTGCGCGACACCAGCTCGTGGATCAACTACTTCCTCGATCGCGACAGTCGTCCCGATCCCAAACGCGCCTGATGCCGGCGGCCTCCAGACGTTGCCCGCCGAACGTGCGGACTTCTGGTACTCTCAGGCGCTGATTTCAAACGGAGGAGACCGCGATGAGACACCGCGGCGTGGCCGTTGTCCTGACGCTGGCGCTCGCCGGCCTGTCGTTCGCCCCGGCCGCCGCGCAGGACAAGTCGATCGAGCTGAAGTTCTCGAGCTGGGTCGGCATCGCTCACGGCCATCACACCGGCGTGATGGTGCCGTGGGCCAAGATGATCGAGGAAAAGAGCAGTGGCCGGCTCAAGGTGACGATCTACCCGGGAAGCACGCTCGGCAAAGCGGCGGACCACGTCGACATCGTCACGGGCGGGATCGCCGACATGGGTTTCGCCTCGCCGGGGATGACACCCGGCCGGTTCCCGCTCATCTCGGTCGCCGAGTTGCCGCTGCTGTTCAAGTCCGGTAAGGGTGGCAGCCTCGCGGTGTGGTCGCTCTTCGACAAGTACTTCAAAACCGAGTTCGCGGGCATGAAGGTGCTCTGGATCTGGGTGCATCCGCCCGGCCATTTCCACCTGGCCAAGAAGCAGGTCAAGGTGCTCGAGGACCTGAGCGGTCTCAAGATCCGCGCGGCCACGCCCATGTTGACCAACATGGTCAAGACCCTGGGCGCCGTGCCGGTGAGCATCCCCGCCCCGGACACGTACACGGCGCTCGAGCGAGGCACGGTGGACGGCACGATCTTCCCGTGGGAGGCGATCTGGTCTTTCAAGCTCGCCGAGGTCCTGAAATATCACGCGGCCGTCAGCCTCTACGCCTCGCCGCTGTTCACGCTGATGAACCAGAAGAAGTACGACAGCCTTCCGCCCGACCTCCGCAAGATCATCGACGACCTGAGCGGCGCCTGGGGCGCCGAGTTCACCGGCGGTGTCTGGGACAAGAACGAGCTCGAAGGGATCGCGGCGGTCAAGAAAGCCGGATCGACCATCTACACCGTTCCCCAGGAGGAGCGCCAGCGCTGGGCGGCCAAGCTCAAGCCGGTCGAGGAGGAATGGGTGAAGAGCCTCGAGGCCAAGAAGCTGCCCGGGAAGCAGCTCCTCCACGATCTCCGCGAAGCCATCAAGAAGTACGATCCGTAGGCGCGGGCGCCGTCATGCGGAGGTGGCTCGACCGCTGCGAGCACGCGCTGACGCTGGTCGCCGCCCTGGCCACCTTCAGCATGATGCTGCTCACGACGGCCGACGCGGGCGGGCGCTATCTCTGGAACCGCCCGATCCTCGCGGCCTACGAGCTCACCACCAACTACCTGATGATCGCCGCGGTCTTCCTGGCGATGCCCTATGCCTACCGGCAGGGAGCCAACATCCGCGTAACCTTCCTCGTCGAGCGCTTGGGCCGCAACGCGCGGCTCGTCATCGACCACGCCGTCCAGATCGTCTCCATTGCCTACTGCGCGGCGCTGGTCGTCGCCACCTTCCGGCAGGCCCGCCACGTCCTGATGACCAAGACGACCTTCGTGACCCTCGACCTACCGATGTGGCCTGCGCACCTGATCGTCTCCGTCGGGTTGTTCGTCACCACCGTCATGATGCTGATCGACCTCCGCGAAGTGCGAAAGGGGCGCTCGAGCCTCTTCATGGACGGCTAGCCCGTGGCCTACGTTCCGTTCCTGGTGATGGTCGGCGCGCTGCTCCTCGGGTTACCCATCGCCTTCTCGCTGGCGGTGGCTGGCATCGTCGGCATTTACATGCTCGGCGGCGACTGGAACGTGATCTTTCGCATCCTCGGGACCACGCCGTTCAGCACGGCGGCCGAATACGTGCTGACCACGATCCCGATGTTCATCCTCATGGCCTACTTCTCCGCCTCCGGCGGCCTCGCCCGTGATCTCTACACGGCCGGGGCGCAGTGGCTCTCGCGCGTCAAGGGCGGCCTCGCCATCGCCACCGTCTTCGCGTGCGGCATCTTCGGCGCCATGTCCGGGGCGAGCCTTGCGGCGGCGGCGGTGATGTCGAGCATCGCGATGCCCGAGATGCGCCGCCACGGCTACTCGGACGAGCTCGCCGCGGGCGCGATCGGGATCGGCGCGACCCTCGACATCCTCATCCCGCCGAGCGTCGGCATGGTGATCTACGGCATCTCCACCCAGACCTCCATCGGCAAGCTGCTCATCGCCGGCGTGATCCCCGGGATCATCGTGGGCATCTTCCTGATCCTGGCCATCCTCGTCTGGGTCCGGGTCCGCCCCGCCCACGCTCCAGAGACCTACGCCGTCCCCCGGGCCGAGCGCTGGGCGAGCCTCCGGCGCATCTGGTCGAGTCTGCTGCTGATCGTGCTGGTCGTGGCGCTGCTCTACACGGGCGCCGCGACGCCGACCGAGGTCGGCGCCCTCGGCGCCTTCCTGGCGGCGGCCATCGGCATCGCGCTCAAGCGCCTGTCCTGGGCCGGCGCCCTGGACGCGATCCGGCAGACCATCAAGACGTCCGGGCTGATCTTCATGATCCTCATCGGCGCGACGATCTTCGGCTACTACATGGCGATGAGCCAGATCCCCCAGCACGTGGTGGCCGTCGTCGCCGACTTGAACCTCAACCGCTGGGTCGTCATGACCGGCATCGTCGTCGCTTACTTCGTGGTGAGCATGTTCATGGACGAGCTGCCGCTGCTGCTGCTGACGCTGCAGCTGACCTTCCCGCTGATCGTCTCGATGGGATTCGACCCGATCTGGTTCGGGGTCATGTCGATGCTCATGGTGTCGATGGGGCTCGTGTTCCCGCCCGTCGGCATGATCGCGTTCGTCGTCAGCTCGAGCGCCAACGTGAACCTCGTGAAGGTCTACACAGGAACGAGCATCCTGACAATCGCGCTCGTCCTGACCACGGTGCTCATCATGATCTTCCCGCAGATCGTGCTCTGGCTTCCGAACACCATGCGCTGACCTCGGTGGGCCGGCCAGCTCCGCCGCTCGCTCGCGGCGGGCGCGGCGGCGTCAGAAGATCTCCGGACACCATGGGGCGGCGTCACCACGCAGTTCCTCCAGGGTTGTGGTCTGGACGACACCGACCGCTCAGAGTGCTCGCGATTGAGAGCGCCGAATCATGCCCTGCCGACCCGCACCGGTCAAGCCGGGGAGAAACTCTCGCGCCATCGGCCGGGCGGGGACGGGAAGCCGGGGGGCGTGGGGGGCACGCCCCAGCCGGTCTGGGGCCCCCGGGGCCCGGTCGGCACTCGGATGAAGGCCGGTTCGGGCGCTTGGTCGGGGGGGGCGCCAGCGGTGCCCCCCCCCCCCCCCGGCCTCCGGCCCCCCCCCCGCCCCGCCCCCGCACA
>Ga0066709_100000149_pt1 | contig 29521 bp, 25 predicted proteins | sample GraSoiAngelo_158_FD_79665 | JGI IMG/M metagenome (GOLD analysis project Ga0066709, IMG submission 79665) | Grasslands soil microbial communities from the Angelo Coastal Reserve, California, USA - 14_1009_16_30cm | ecosystem: Environmental > Terrestrial > Soil > Grasslands | place: USA...
AGGTGCGCCCCGCGCCGGTCGTCCACGACGGCGTGGATCTCGTCCACAATCAGCGTTCGCACCTTGCTCAACATGCGCCGGCCGGATTCCGAAGTGAGCAACAGATATAAAGATTCCGGCGTAGTGACCAGAATGTGAGGCGGCTTCTTCACAAGCGCCTGGCGCTGCGCGGCGCTGGTGTCACCGGTCCGAACTTCCGCGCGCACGTCAATTTCCCGGCCTTCTGTTTCGTGCAACAGCGCCCGAATGCCAGCGAGCGGCTCTTGAAGATTTTTGCGAATATCGTTGCTCAATGCCTTGAGTGGCGAGACGTAAACAACTTGCGTTTCATCCGGCAATCCGGCCTTCACGCCCTCGCGAAACAGCACATCGAGCGAAGCAAGAAACGCGGCCAGCGTTTTGCCTGAACCTGTCGGCGCAGAAATCAGCACGTGCCGGCCGGATTGAATTGCCGGCCAGCCGCGGGCTTGAGGTTCACTCGGTGACCCGAACGTTTGATCGAACCAGCGCGTTACCGCGGGATGAAATCGAAAGGACTGCATGAATACTAGGATCGCGACAATGCGGAACTATTAATTTAGGCCACACCGCGAGAAAGAAAAGCAGGCCGCGATTTGTCATTCTGAGCCGCCAATTCGACTCACGTTTGTTCGGGATGAGGACGTTTATTTTTTTTTCTCAGCGCGATCACTTCGCGCAACATGCGCAAGCTATCGTGAATGAAATCGACCTTGCTTCCCTCTGCATGGTTCCAGCGCACGGGAATTTCGCGGATGCGCAATCCGGCGCGCTGCGCGAGATAAAGCAACTCGACATCGAAGGCGAAGCCGTCGATGTGAGCGGCTTCGAGAATCGGGCGACAAACATCGAGGCGGAACGCTTTGAAGCCACATTGCGTGTCCCAAAACGGCAGGCCGGTGGCAAGCCGCACAAGAAGGTTGAAAACGCGGCCACCCTGTTCGCGCCGCCAGGGTTGGTGCTGACCGATCAAGCTGCGATCGATCGCGCGCGAACCAAACGCAATATCGACATTGCCATTTGCTATGGGCTCGATCACCTTCGGCGTCTCGCCGAGGGGCGTGGAAAGATCCGCGTCGAAAAAAAGACCGATCGGTTCTTGCGCTGCCAGCAATCCAGAACGAACAGCAGCGCCTTTGCCGCGATTTGGAAAATTCTCGAGCAACTGCGTCGCAACTTTCGTCTCTGAAAAAACCTCGCGCGTGATGGTCCCGGTTGCATCCGTCGATCCATCATTCACGACGATCAATTCACTTTCTGGGCTGACGTCGCGAAGGTAATCAAGCGTCAGCCGCAACGTCCTGGCGATGCGTGGTTCTTCGTTGAAAGCAGGAATGACGATGGAGAATGCGGGCAACATCGGCGAACAGTTGTAGAGGCGCGTGGCCCTGCGTGCAACTCTTCAAGTGTGCGGCTGAGACAGCCGCCACCAAACCACTTCGGGGATGGAAATTCGTGGGCTTCCATTCACTTCGCTTAGGAGGGGCCTGAGTCTCGCCCCGCCAGCTAAAGAAGGTTGCGCCTCGCGCCTCCTGGTTCCCAGCGTTACCCTGCGGACGGATTTTCCAGGTCGAAATGAAATTCAGGATTTTTCTGGTTGTCACTTCGTGTGTGGTCAGCCTGATTACCGGTTTTGTTATTTCGCGCAGCGGTTCTTCCACCGAGACCGCCGGGGCGCGCGCCAAACCTCTCATTGGTCTTTCCATGGACACATTGAAAGAGGAACGCTGGCAGGGAGACCGCGATCTGTTTGTCACACGGGCAAGGGGACTTGGCGCCGATGTGCTGGTTCAATCAGCGAACAGCGACGACACGCGTCAAATTAGCGACGTGCAAGCGTTGATCAGCCGGCGTGTCGATGTGCTTGTCATCGTTCCCCATAACGGCGCCGCCATGGCGAAAGCGGTCAACATGGCGCATGACGCAGGAATTCCGGTGCTGGCCTACGATCGGTTAATCACCGATTGCGACTTGGATCTTTACATGACGTTCGACAACGAGAAAGTGGGTGAGCTGCAGGCCCAATTCCTGGTCGATCATCTCCCGAAAGAGCGGAAGAAAAAGATCGTCCGAATTTATGGCGCGAAAACGGATAACAACGCGCTGCTCTACAAGCGAGGACAGGACAAGGTTCTCACTCCTCTCATCAAAAAGGGCGAGATCGAGGTCGTGCATGAAGATTGGACGCAGGATTGGAGACCGGAAAACGCGAAGAAGATCGCGAGCGCGGCAATTACGAAAGCCGGCGCAAACTTCGATGCCATTCTGGCGTCGAACGATGGCACGGCCGGTGGCGCGATTCAGGCGCTGAGCGAAGAAGGTCTCGCCGGCAAGATTCTGGTCACGGGACAGGATGCCGAATTGAGCGCGTGCCAGCGGATCGTCAACGGCACCCAGTCCATGACGATTTACAAACCGCTTTCGCAGCTTGCCAAACAAGCCGTAGAGGTGGCCACGAAAATGGCGAAGAGGAAACCGGTTTTTGCTCTCGGCAAAATCGACAACAAAAAAATCGAAGTGCCTTCGATTCTGCTCGATGTCGTTGTGGTCACAAAGGAAAACATGATGGACACCGTCGTGAAAGATGACTTTCACAAGGCCGCAGACGTGTATCGCGGTCTGCCCGAGGCTCGAGGTTCACCCTGATTGCGCTCTGTGAAATCGCGCATGAATCCGGTCGTCCTGGAGGCAGAAAAAATCATCAAGAAATTTCTCGGTGTCGTAGCGCTCAAAGACATCAGCTTCAATCTGCGCGCAGGCGAAATTCATGGGCTTTGCGGCGAAAACGGCGCGGGCAAGTCAACGCTGATCAAACTGCTCTCCGGGATTTATCCGTACGGTTCATACGAGGGAGACTTTTTCGTCCACGGACAGCTTGCGAAATTTCGCTCGCTCGCGGACGCGCAGAAGGCCGGTATCGCCGTCATTTACCAGGAGCTCGCGCTCGTCGACGACATGACGGTGGGCGAAAATATTTTTCTCGGCGCAGAGCCTCCCGCAGTGCAAGGGCTGATCGACTGGCACAGAGTGTATCACGACGCGCGGCTGCTTCTGGAAAAATTCAACGTCGGCATCGATCCGAGCGAACCGATCGCGAAGCTCGGAATGGGCCAGAAACAGTTGGTAGAAATCGTGAAGGCGCTCTCAAAAAATTCCAACATCCTGATTCTGGATGAGCCGACTGCCGCGCTGGCGGAACACGAAGTCCTCATCCTGCTCGATATCCTGCGCGATCTGCGGAGTCGCGGAATCGCGAGCATCTACATCTCGCACAAACTCGACGAACTATTCGCCGTCTGCGATCGGATTACGGTGCTGCGCGACGGTTCGTCAATCGCAACGCTCGAGACGAAGCGAACGAATAAGGCACAAATTATCAAACACATGGTTGGCCGCGAAATCAGGGACCTGTTTCCGCGCCGCCAGTCGAAGCTCGGCGCATCTGTCCTCGAAATTGAAAATCTCACTGTGGCCGATCCCCATTCCGGCCAGCCTTTTCTTTCGGACATCAAGTTCTCGTTGCGCGTCGGTGAAGTCCTCGGCATCGGCGCTCTAATGGGCGCGGGACGCACCGAGCTCCTGATGCACTTGTTTGGCGCATGGGGCAGGCGATTGAGCGGCTCCGTCCGTCTCAATGGTCGCGAACTGAGCGCGCGAAAGCCGGAAGAAATTATTCGTCGCGGCATGGTGCTGGTAAGCGAAGATCGTCGCCGCTACGGATTAATCCTGGACAAAACGATCGCCTTCAATCTTTCTCTCTCTTCGCTGGCGAAACTGACGAAGAACCGTCTGATCGATCAAGGACTCGAGTTTCAAAAGAACAACCACTTCTTTCAATCGCTGCGCGTGAAAGCACCGACGCTCGAGGAACTGGTGGCGAAGCTCTCGGGAGGCACGCAGCAGAAGATAGTCCTCGGCAAGGCGCTGATGACCGAGCCGCTTGTGATTTTTCTCGATGAACCGACCCGGGGAATTGATGTCGGCGCCAAGCTGGAAATATACGCGATCATTAATCGACTAACCGATGCGGGCAAAGCAGTTCTCCTCGTTTCGAGCGAGCTGCCTGAATTGATCGGGATGAGCGATCGAATCGTCATTCTGCATGAAGGCCGCATCGGCGGTGAATTCGATCGCGACGAAGCGACCCCGGAAAAACTGCTCGCCGCGGCGATGGGGCAGAGGCATGTGGCGTTGACCTAGATCATGCAAAGCAAGAAATCACTGCGCGATTTCTCACTGCTGATCGCGCTCGTCGTCATTTGCGCCTTCTTCGCCATCGTGTCACCGCAGTTTCTCAGCGCGCGCAATCTCTCCTTACTTACGACCGAGCTGTCGATCACCGCCACGCTCGCGATGGGAATGTTGCTAGTCATTCTTCCGGGCAATATCGACTTGTCCGCCGGAAGCGGCGTCGGTCTCCTCGGCGGCATCGCGAGCGTTCTTGTATTCGAGCACAAATGGCCGGCGCCGCTGGCAATGGGAATCGCTTTGGCCATTGGCATTCTCATTTGGTTTTGCATGGGCAACCTGGTCGTGCGTCAAAAAATGCCGGCTTTCATCATCACTCTCGGAGGTCTGCTGATTTTTAAAGGATTGTTCTGGCTTGTAATTCACAATTCCACGATTCCGATTGTGCAAGGTGGACGCGCAAATCTTTACTCGGTCCTGACCACGTTTTATTTGCCGCTGATTGCCGGATACGCGCTGGCCGCACTAATTGTTGTCGCCCTTATTGTCGGAAAACTTCGCGCGCGCAAAGCGCGTCAGGCTTACGGATTTGCCGTTGAAGATGGAGAGGTTGTCTTCCTGAAGCTGTTTCTCGCCGCGCAGCTCATCTTTCTCTTCGTCGTAGTAACAAACAAATTCCGCGGCATCCCATTTTCAGCGGTGATCCTCGGCGTCACTGCGTTTGCGGTTTACGTTCTCACAACGCATACCCCGTTCGGACGCTATCTTTACGCGATCGGCGGCAATGAGGAAGCTGCGATCATTTCCGGCGTTCCTGTCGAAAAAGTCGTTGTTGGCTCGTTCAGCATCATGGGCGCCATCGTAGCGATCACCGGATTCATGCAGACTTCGTACTCCGGCGCCTCGACAACGACGGTTGGTGATCTGATGGAGCTCGATGCCATCGCCGCGTGCGTCATCGGCGGCGTCAGCTTAAAAGGAGGACAGGGCACAGTCCCGGGGGTTCTTTTCGGCGCGCTGATCATGGCGTGCCTGTTGAATGGCATGACACTGCTCGCAGTTTCACCTGAATTTAAATTCATCGCGCGCGGCGCAGTCTTGTCGCTGGCAGTTTGGATGGACGTTCGCCTGCGGCGAAAACTTCTCTAGCCGCCTCGCTGTGTGACGCGCGTGCCGGCGCATCTCTGTTGGTTGCGCGCACGGAATGAAGAATTTACCAAGTGCGCCTGAGCGGGTGGGCTTCGGTATTGAAGACGATCTTGTCGAAATCTAATGTCCGAGGCGGCGCGAAGAGCAGGTAGAAGTATTTGAATGTCTCGGCCAAAGCGAAGCTCTCCATTTCATCGCGCTGTTGCTTGGTGGTTACGTCGGCAAGCGCAGCATAGCCGCCATCAGTGCGGCAGTATTTCACGAAATCGTTGAAGAGTTTCTCGCCCGTCCGCCGATACTGCCCATCGCTGGTGAAGTGATACAGGTAATAAGTAGATTCGACGATTTCGGGGCGCAGATGATACGCGCCGGCGATTACGCGCATCGTTTTGTAATCCAGGATTTCGGGTTCGACGCCCTGCAAATTCCACATCTTGACTGAAGAAGCTTGCAAACGACGCGCGCGTTGGAGATCGCCTGACAGGGCGAGGAGCGCGGGGAAAAATGCATCGAGCGCGCCATAACTGGTTTCAGTGCGCACGCCTGTGTACATATCGGCGTGCCCGTACCACAATTCGCCGTGCGTGACGTCCGCGAGGTACTTGTTGATAACCGGGATGCTCGCGTTCCACATGTCGCGACATTCCTCGTCGCCAAACAAGAGCCAGCATTTCCAGAGATACTCGTAATAGGAATCGATGCCGCCGCTGACGTGACTGTCGGTCTCCGTCCACGTGCCCGTCTCGACATTAATGCTCCGCCCGACGAGCCCCAGCGGCGAGCGGCGCTTATAGGTTTCGACCAGCGCTCGTTTGGCTTTGTCGTAGAACTCGTGCCTGCCAGTAAGCTTACTTAGCGTGCCGAATTCCAGAAGCAGCGTGCCCGTTTCAGCCGGGTTCGTCACCGGATCGCGCGCCTGTCCAGTGAGCAGATTGACGTAGACATAAGGCAGCCCCGTTGGCGAATTGAAAGCGGGAAGCAGTCGGTTGCCCAAAATTTCGGCCAACCGCAAAAGACGTTGATCGCCGGTCAGCTGATAGCTGGAAAGTAATCCGCCAAGCAGGCGAATCGTAACCTCAAAATTTTTGACATAAATGTCGCGGTCGAAGGAGAGATCCTTAACGATGAGCGCCTTCGTTTCTCCGGCTTCAGAATCGAGCTTCATCAAGATAAGCGTGTCGAGTGCGTCGACCGGGGTCATCAAAAGCGACTGTCCGTACCAATCGTGCGGAGTTTTACTCAACGGCCGCAACGCGTCGTGACCCCAGGCATAGCGTTCGTAATTGTGCCATGCGTGCAGAAACTCGACCTTCACGCGAGCGGCCACGTGCCGAGCGTGCGCGTCTTCGCGAACCCTGTTGCAACTCGTAAGGAAAACAGCCAGCAGGACCGACGAAAGTCTTAGCGCGAATATGACGAATTTGCCTTTCGTTGTCAGAGGCATGGCGATTTTCCTGTGTTTACAATCTCGCGAGATCGAGACGCCAAGTGACCGTCCCTTTCAATCGAAGGGATCGCAACTGTGGGGCGCAGACAGAAGCATGGTCAAGACTACAGCTCAACAACCAGGTCAAAGGTCCAGAACGCTTTGCACCCGCTCTCGCGCAGCCTAAGCACCTCGCTGCGAACAGAGCCGCCTCCCAAGCGGCTACTTGATTTTCGCCAGAACGGCTGCCATCTCTTCCCGGCGGAAGGCGCGCATCGTGTGGCTCTTGACGTTGCCAAGAGAGCCAATTTTAAGCACGAAAGCGCTCATGGTTTCGTCATTGGGTGCATCGAACACGACTACCACGTCATAAGTGCCCATCGTCCAGAATTCTTCCACGATCTTCATGCCCATTTTCTCGGCTTCGGCCATCGCGGCGTCGCTCCGTTTGATGGTTTTCTTGATGTTGCGGATGCCCTGATCGGTAAACTGAATTAGACTAACATACATGGCCATAGTGCTCGCTCCTTTCGTGAGGTTCTAGTTGAAAGATTATGGCAGGTTTGCGGATGTGCAAAGCGAGACAAAGGTCAGCCATCGCCGCTCATGCCACCGTTCGGAATTATTTTCTCGATCTTCCAGTGCGCCAGAACGGCGCCATCGAGCAGACCAATTTCCTTCATGGCAGTGCAAGCGTAACGAAGAAGGTCGCGGCGACTGCGGCCGCGAGCACGATTAGATAAACAAACCCGCCAAAAAGGAATTTAAGAATGCTGATGAACCAGCCCTGCCGATAAATACGACGGATCGACAGTAAAATTTGGGCGGCAAACGTGATCCAAAGAAGAGCGATGATCCACCCAGCGGCTGCACTGGAGGCGACACTGCTTAAGCCAATAGTCGCCAGAATAATCAAGATAGTTGCGAGATACGCGAAGCTATGAATGTGCAGCGCGTAGATGAGATGATCGATATAGAAGACCTTGCGGCGGATATAGAGGATCTTCAGCACCAGCGCAAAGAGGGGAATGCAGCAAAGCATCATGTAGGGAAGATTGCTGATCAGCGTTTTGGCAAACAGCTGTAAGTTAGTCCCATGCTCGCCGATCTTTTCTTTCGCGCGTGTTTCTATCCATTTCTCGAATGGTGTTGATGGATTGCCGGACTGGAAGAAGGCCGGAGTGGAGTCGACAAGGGGCGTTGCGGTTTCTTTTGACGTTGGCGTGGCTTGCTGGGTAGCAGGCTCCTCTGGAGTTGTATCTTTTCTTTTCGCTGCCATTATGGCGGCCACTTCTGGCGACATGTTTGCCATGTTTAGAGCTCGTTCCACTTTGGCGCGCTGCTCCGGTGTCAAATTTTGCTTCTCCAAAGCCGCTTCGATCTCGGCGCGGTTCTCAGATGTTAATTTGCCTGGCTGCAGATGAATGGATTTCCCCCAGTAATTGACTGCAAAGAAAAAGAGAATGCTCGCCAGCAAATAAAGCCGTAGAGGATGCACATAACGCACGCGATGACCGGCGAGAAACTGATTTGTCAGTTTCCACGGGCGAATGACGAGGAGGCCGATCGTTGCGAAAAACTTCGAGTCCCAATTCAGGAACTCGTCGAGGAGATCGACAATTACATGCCGGAAAGAACGGCGATAATCGATTGCCGGTTGGCCGCACTGCGCGCACCAATGTCCGTGCAATTGCGCTCCGCAGTTCTCACAATGCGTGAGCGGTGGCCGCTGTGTTTTTCGCCGGTGGAAAAATCGTCTGCGAGCGCTCGAAGGCGGTTCGAGTGCCGAAATCGCCGTGTCGCCTAAAATGAGCTTTGTCACTTCATCGGCCACGTCAGGAAATTACGAGAACTCAACGCCGACGTCTATTCGGAACGCAGGCTTGCAGTCTGTGGGGCAAATGGCTTTCAGTGATCGGAACATCGGCATGTTCCCTGTGCCCTGCGGGCGAAAACTTGAGATTGACGATCCGCCCAGCGTGATGCCACGATGCGCTCCAATCGAATTAAGTCGGCCTAACCAGTAAGAGCGACGTGGCGTCTCAACTCCTAAGAACCAAGAGTCCGGAGCATTTGATGGCGGAGGCGGCCGCGCCTGAGCGCCAGATGAAGCGCGCTCTTTCCGCCTTCGATCTGACCTGCCTTGGCATCGGCGCGATCATTGGGGCGGGAATTTTCGCGCTCGCGGGAACGGCCGCAGCCGGCGAGCACGCCCTGGCAGTAGGTTCGCTATGGAAAACGCCAGTGCTGAATTTTATTATTTCTTATCTTACGCACGCTGATTTGGTATTCGGCCGGCCAGGTGCGGGCCCGGCGGTGGTATTTTCTTTTATCGTGGCAGCGATTGCCTGCGGCTTTGCCGCGCTCTGCTATGCCGAGCTTGCCGCGATGATCCCGGTCTCCGGTTCGGCTTATACGTATTCATACGCAACGCTTGGCGAGATCGTCGCTTGGATTATCGGATGGGATCTCATTCTTGAATACGCAGTTGGCAATATGGCCGTGGCGGTCGGCTGGTCTGGTTATTTTGTCAAACTTTGCGGCAGCCTTTTTGGGATAAAATTTCCGCTTTGGGTGGTGTCCGATTATAAAACCGCCACCGACATTCTGGCAAAGGGAGGTGATGCCCTGGGGGATTTTTCTTCGACGGCGTTGCCGGTCATTGGTGGGCACCCAATCGCGGTTAATCTTCCAGCCTTCCTCATCGTCGCGGCCGTGACTGCGCTCTTGGTTTATGGCATTCGCGAGAGCGCGCGGACGAACACGACCATCGTTTTAATCAAAGTCGCCGTCGTCGTTTTCGTGATTTCGTTCGGCGCTTTCATGGTTCACCCGACCAACTGGCATCCATTTGTCCCCAACGGATTCGGTGGCGTGATGAGCGGCGCGGCGATTGTCTTCTTCGCATTCATCGGATTCGATGCCGTTTCGACGACGGCGGAGGAAACGAAGAATCCGCAGCGCGATTTGCCCATTGGAATGATCGCGAGCCTGATCATCTGCACATTGCTTTACGTGTTGATGTCAGGGGTGCTCACCGGCATAAAGAAATACACGGTCTATCTCGGCGATTCCGCGGCCGTCGCGACGGCGTTTGCCAGTAAACCATGGGCGCAGGCGCTGGTTAGCGCGGGCGCGCTCGCGGGGCTGACTTCTGTTCTGCTTGTCTTTCAACTCGGCCAACCGCGTATTTTTATGGCCATGGCGCGAGATGGATTGTTGCCGCAATACTTTGCTCGAATCCACTCCCGCTTTCGCACACCATACGTTACCACGATCTGGACCGGCGTGGCCGTCGGTGGTGTTGCCATGTTAACCGATATCGGCTCGCTCGCCGATCTCACGAATATTGGAACGCTTTTTGCGTTCGCTCTGGTTTGTCTCGGCGTGTTGATGCTCCGCCGAAAGGATCCGGGCCGTTTGCGTCCGTTTCGTGTTCCAATGGTGCCAATCCTTCCGCTTCTTGGCGTATTTTTTTGCGCGGCGCTCATGCTTAGTTTGCCACTGGAGACGTGGGGTCGCTTCTTTGTCTGGTTGGCTATCGGAATGTTGATCTATTTCGGCTACAGCGTTCGCCACAGCAAACTGCGCCATGGGATCGACGCGGGGCCGACGGAGGACATCCCCCCACCGCTGATCAAAACATGAGATCGACAAGGTGGAACGCGTTGTCTTCAACGCGTTGGTAAAAAATGCGCCTTTGGCGCCAAATTTTCTGCGTTATAACGCCCGTGAGCATCGTCTAGCGCCTTCGGCGATCCGTTTGCCATCGTCTTCAGGAGAAGCCGATCCACCTTATGTTTCCCAGCTCTTACGCAGCCTGCTGCGCGTGGCTCACTCTGTCATCGATTTCGAGCCACTCGAATGTCGTCGTCTTTGCCGGATCGAGTCCGAGTTTTTTGCATTCCTCGGCGAAGAAATCGCGCTTTTCCGGATGATTGTAAAGACTGCTGGTCTCCACCTGTTCGGCCCAGCGTTTGATTTCCTCCGGCGCTTTCTCCTCGCCGCTTGTATTGAGCCATTCGAGCATCTCCTGGTCGCTTGCGCCTTGCTCGATTTGCGCTTTGAAATCGTCGCCCGTTACGCCTTTGAACCCCAAGAGCATGTTGTCGAGCGGACAATCGAAGTGATATTCGCCAATATTCCCCGCCACGAGCGCGCGACATTTATCAATGGTGCGCCCAAGAATTGCATAGCCGCCAACGCGAATGCGCGGACTGCGCGGTGCTTCCTTCGTTAAGTCCTTTCCTGTAATTTTCTTCTTCATACTTCAGGTATTTCGCATAAAGCGCGGCATCCGGTTGCCGTGCGAAACCTTTTTGCGTCTCCTCAGTGCCGGAATCTCCGATTTGTCTCTCGGGGCGAAGCGCGCAGATTGGATGCCGGTTTTGATACGGAAGATTTTCTGTCGATCTTTGCTGGCGCTATCTTGCGTAGCGTACGTACACGCTGGACGAGCCCGCATCTTGCCGCCGCCTTCGGACAAGCTCTACCACGGATTCTATTGGGGCGGCGTTGGGACCGATGAACACGATCCGACTGAACACGACGTGACTCCGCAAGACGTGGGGCATTACGAACAAGCCGTCGGCAAACAAACGGCGTGGGTTTATTTCTCGGACAACTGGTTTGAGTCCCGCAAATTTCCAGGCGCGATGTGTAGCTGGATCCGGGATCTCAAAAAGATTCCGTATATCCGTTTGATGCTGCGATCCAACGTCGACCAGGGACATTCAGAGAAGACCTTTTCGCTTCAGAAAATTATTGCAGGAGATTTCGATGCTGATCTTCGCGCCTGGGCGCGTGATGCGAAGAATTTTGGCTCCCCCATTTTGATCGAGTGGGGGACGGAGCCGAACGGAAACTGGTTTAGCTGGAACGGTAAATGGAACGGCGGCGCAAAGGAAGGCCCGGCGCGCTACGTCGCGGGTTACCGGCATATTGTTGATCTCATGCGCGGGGAGGGCGCGGACAATCTGCAATGGGTCTGGCACGTGAATTGGCTCGATGAGCCGGAGGAAAACTGGAACCGCTTCGAGAACTATTTCCCAGGCGAGAACTATTGCGATTGGGTTGCGCTCAGCGCTTATGGACCAACTACTCCAATGACCCGCGACGGCACCGAGAGTCTCGCGTTTAAAATGCACGATGCTTATCCGCGCCTTACGAAAATTGCGCCCGGGAAACCAATCATCATCGCCGAGCTGGGTTGCGATTTGCACAACCGGCACGTTGACGCTGCAAACTGGGCGAAAGCCGCGCTCGAAAATCTGTTCTCAAATCGATGGCCGGCCGTAATCGGCTTCTGTTGGTGGAACGAAGGGTGGCAGAACGATGATCGAAAGAAACACGACACCGATATGATTATCCTCCACGATGTCGATCTTACCCGCGTTTTTCGTGATCAATTCGCCCAGCATGGCGACAAAATTCAGGAAACGCCGATTTTGAAATAGAGCAGTGGCCGCAGCGGCGGGCGATCCACTTGCTTTGCAAGCCAGAGGCGTGCGCTATATTTTCCTTATGGTCAATGTTTCTGTTAAATACACTGGCGATCTGCATTGCGACGCCGTGCACGGTCCATCGAAATCACAAATCGCCACCGATGCGCCGACAGACAATAAGGGCAAAGGCGAAGCATTTTCGCCTACCGATCTCGTGGCGACTGCCCTTGGCACGTGCATGAGCACGACCATGGGAATCAAAGCGCAGGAGCTTGGTATTGATCTACGCGGAATGACCGTGTCCGTGCAAAAGGAAATGTCGAAGGACGCGCCGCGTCGGATCGTAGGACTACCGTCGGAAATTCACATCCCATTGCCGAAGGATCATCCGCAGCGCGAAATGCTGGAACAAACCGCGCTCAACTGCCCCGTGCACAAAAGTCTTCCATCGGAAATCCATCGCCCAACGAAATTTTTCTGGGAAGGGTAGCGCACGCGTCTCGCGTGTCTGGTTTCGGCGTCGCGCCGAAACAATCTTTCCTTTGACTCAAATCATCGGAATCAAATTTGATCGCACAGGAAAAGTTCGCGATCGCGAGGACGCGCTCGCCAGGCACGCGAGACGCGTGCGCTACCCGTACAGCCACCGCATGTAGTCGCGCACGCCGTCCTCGAGTGGAAATTGCGGCTTATAATCAAGCGCGTTGCGCGCGTTTGTGAGATCCGCCTGAGTGAAGTTTTGGTAATGCGCGTGCGGATTGTCGATGTAATCAGGCTGGAAATTTGTGCCAAGACATTTGTTGAGAATATCGACAAGCTCGTTAAATGAGCGCGCCTGGCCGGTGCCGAGATTGTAGATACCGCTTTCCGACGCATCGAGCGCAAGAATGCTCCCTTCCACGATGTCCTTCACGTAAATGAAATCGCGTTTTTGCTCGCCGTGTTTGAAAATGCGTGGCCTCTGGCCGGCCTTCATCTGTTTTGCCAAATGATAAACCATGCTCGCGGGCACCCCTTTGTGCGCTTCGCGCGGCCCGTAAACGTTGAAGTAACGCAAGCCGATGACGATCCAATCGGGCGACCCGGCAGCAGCGCGTCTTGCGATGTTGTCCATGATCGTTTTGGAAAAGGCGTAAACGTTTGCCGGCGCGGCGCCGTTTGATTCCACACTGGCCTCAGTCGCCGCGCCATAAGTTGCTGCGGAGGAAGCGTAGATGATTCGTGTCTTCGTTGGGCGCGCAAAATTCAAAATTCGCCGAAAACTTTCTACGTTGTCATGAACCTGTACAAATTGGTCGTGCAAAGTTGTATCCGTGATTGACGCGAGATGAAAAATGGCGTCGAACTTTTGCTCGCCGAATTGCTCGCGCCAATCGAGTGTAGCCAGATTTTGCGCGATAAAATCGCCGCGGTATCCACGGAGATTCTTGAAATCACCGGAGCGAAAATCATCGATTACGGTCAGGCGCGCGTCCGGAAATTTTTCCTGCAGGTCGAGTGTAAGATTGGAGCCGATGAACCCAGCTCCGCCGGTGACAAGCAGATTGGAAGAGGAACGAATTAAAGACACAGAGGAGTTACTTTACGGATTGATAAATAAATCTTGAGCACAAGAACGCAAGGCACGAACAATTTCATCTATGCGCGAAGCACCATCTGTGAAGCCGATTAATAAAAAGCTTCCAGCTTGCCAACTGAAATTTCTTGTCAATACCGCTGAGTCGCTTGAAAGGCGTCTTTCCGATGGGCGCATCGGCCCGAGAACCGCTTGCCGGTTAATTGATGAAGCATGCCAACGCGTGCGAAGGCACTGCGCGAAATACTTAGAGTACGCAGATACAAGAAATTTCCTTTTCGCGGCCGAACATGTGAAACGCGATTACGGTTGGCGGCCGCCGCGACAACCACGAAAACCTGTGATTGATACGCAGCAGTATCTTTTCTAAAAGGAGGTCGCTCATCCACCGCATTTAATCATGGATGCAGATAGCCTCGGAGCCGAGAACCTATTTACACGAATAACGTCTTTCATAGCCGGAAGAAGGTTCTGACCGCATTGAAAATCTCTGTACCGAAGTGCTCGCTTGGTGTTTGATTCATTCCGAAGAGTTTCGACAGCGATTTCTTAAACTGGCGGATGTCATCATCTCTGCTCCTCAGGTTCATACGCAGTTCTCGTTAGCACCGACGGTTGCCGATCAAGCGGGCGCTGGAACGAGTCAGGGGTTTTGCGATCTTGTTATTTTTCCTAAGGATAGCGAGGGAATGGCTCTCTTCGTTGAGCTTAAGGTATGGCATCAATTCCGGCAGAACCAGCTTACTGATTACCTAACCGCAGCGAAACGGATTTATCCAAGGGTTCAACCTAAAATTATTACCATCACACCTTTTCTCGATCGGCCAAAAGGTTCGCAGCGACACATTACGTGGTCGAAGATCGCAACTGCGTTGCAAAATACCACCGTGCAATCCGAACAAGATCTCGTACAATTGCAATTCACCCGTTTCTTGCAGTTACGCGGCATGAGTAAAGCGGTCGTCATAGATAAACTCGATTCTGAAGTTCTGTCTCATTTGCGCGCAGCCGCAGCGAAATTCGAGCAGTTTAATCGGCTATTTGACTTGTTTCGCCTCAACGAAAAACTCAATGCAATTTTTCGGCGCGAAGCAGGAAAGCCGAAGGTCGACTTTGACCATGCAGAACGTGCTTGGTTTGGAATCTACACGTACCGCTTTCCTTGGTATTATGCTGGTATCGGCCTGATGCCGGAAGGCGTAGCGGTTATGTGGGTGGAAGTCGGCGTTCGCGGCGATCGTCTAGAAGCACCGAAAAATCTCCCTGATTCCTTGAAAGAGGCTTTCGCGCAAGCGACTAACTTAGGGGCGCCGTATTTCGGAGGAGAATACACATTTTGCTTTTGCTCAACTGATCGACAGCACCTTCAATGGTCAGCCACAAAAAATGTTGGAGTGGTTTGCAACAACAATTCTCGCAGCGAAAGCATTTGTTGAGAAGATTTCATAAACACCGCTCGCGTAAATAAATCTTGAAGTGCGGAGCGCAAGCGGCTAGTTCTCGATCCAGTTCTTTGCGAGCTTGAAAAAGTGGATCGGCGCGAGAAATCCCGTGCGAATCGGGAGCAGTTGCGCTGCTGTAACTGGATACGACTTCCTATGGGCCAATCCCCGAAATCTCTCGGGGGTGAAGGCGGGAAGAAGGTGCGTCCGGCGGGTGCCGGACCAGAAGCCAGGAGCCAGAATATTTGTCCGGTCCACCTCATTCGTGTCGCCCTGTAGCGGCGGTCTGTGACCGCCGATTTCCTACGGGTCAGCGCGAAAAAACTTCTTCGCGAAAAGAAGAATGAGAGCTGGGCGATGCGTCCCGCAATGGCGGGGCAAACAAGTCCGACTCTCGGAGTTGGAGGAAACTTGTATGCGAAATCGCCTAGTTTGGTTCGTTCGGATTTGTCCGGGTAGCGCACGTGTCCCGCGTGCAATCGCCAGTCCGGCTCGGACTTTCGGCGTCGCGCCGAAACAGTCTTTCCTCAAAACGTGGACCGCGGACGCCGGCATGATGCAAGAAAAGTCCGCGACGGCGGGACGCCGTCGCCAGCACGCGAGACGCGCGCGCTACCCAATCCGATTCGCTGCGTTGCTCGTCTTCATGCCAATCGTTTGCCTCGCGCAAGACGCCGTAAGATCGACATCCGCTGATCAAGAGGAAACGGCGGAATCCGAACCGATCGTCGTCTCGGCAACACGTTTCGATATTCCCCTCGATCAATCGCCCGCCAGCGTGAGCGTCATTAGTTCGGAAGATCTCCAGCAAAAGCAAATCGAGCGCGTAAGCGATGCACTTCGCGAAGTGCCCGGGTTATCCGTTGTGCAAACCGGAACGGCTGGACAATTGACGTCGGTTTTTACCCGCGGATTGCGCAGCGAACACACACAGGTTTTGCTCGATGGCATTCCGATCAATCAAGGTTTGCAAGGCGCATTCAATTTCGCCGATCTGACCACGGACGACATCGACCGGATCGAGATCGTGCGCGGACCGCAGAGCACATTGTATGGCCCGCGCGCGCTGGCCGGGGTCATCCAAATTTTTACAAAGCAGGGCACAGGCACCCCGGGCATCACGGCAAGTGGCGAGGGCGGCTCCTACGATACGTTCCGCGAATGGCTCCAGAGCGACGGAAAGGTCGACAACTTCGATTATTCAGTTAGCGCGAGCCGGCTCGATACCGATAACGCGCGCCCAAATAACAATTACCGCAACACCAATGGGATTGCAGACATCGGCTGGTCGCCTAACGATCAGTTGCGGATCGGTAGTTTGTTCACTTATTCACTGAGCGACACGGGAAATCCGAACACGATTTTCGATCCCAAGCCCATCGATCACTTCCTCACGGAACGGTGGCTGATCGGACCACACATCGATTGGAAGGTAGCCGACTGGTGGGAACACAAATTCATTTTCAGTTATGATCATGAGCGACAACTGAACGATCCGAACGAGGATGGATTCGTTGGTCCGACGCGGGCGTTATTTGAACGGACGCAAATCGATTACCAGAACAATTTGCGACCTACATCGTGGCTCACGCTGACCTCAGGATTTTTTTACAGTCGGGTGAATGCCGGACAGGAGCGCCCGTTTGTTCTGCAAATTTTTGGGCCTCAACCAACATTCGTGAGCGATCACACCGAAGAGGTCGCTGGCTTTTTGCAATCAACCCTGACGCCAATCGAAAACCTGATCTTCGTCGCTGGTGGGCGTTTTGATCACTTCAATCAATTCGGTGACGTCTGGACTTATCGATTTGCTGGCAGTTACAAGATCGACAAGACGAACACAACGCTGCATTCCAGCGTTGCGACGGGATTCAGTCCGCCAAGCAGCCAGGACAAGATTTTCGGGAATAATTTCGGGCTAAAGCCGGAGCGAGATCTCGGCTGGGACATCGGCGTCGAGCAGCGGCTCTTGGAAAACCGCGTCGCGGTTGGCCTGACTTATTTTCACAACGACTTGTCGAACGTGATCGGATTTAACGGCCTTTTCGAAACGCTCAACCTCGGTGCCGCACGAACAGAGGGATTAGAAGCGGAATTACGTGCGCAACCGATCGCCGATCTCATCTTCACGGCGAGCTACACTTATCTGGACGCCGAGAAAACTTCGTCGAAGGACATTTCGCAGTTGCAAGGTGCGCGTTTGCCCCGCCGGCCCCGCAACGAGGTTTATGTTTCGGTTTCGTATCTTTGGTGCAAAAAGCTCCGCACGACCGCGGAAGCAAAGTTCGTGAATGCACGCGAAGAATTGAATTTCGGCGGACCGAATTTCGACATTGAAGATTATTCGTTCGTGAATATCGCGGCTGAATATGAAATCAACCCGCACATGTCGATCTTCGGCCGAATCGATAATCTAACGAACGAGCATTACTCGGAAGTTTTCGGGTTTCCCGCATTGGGGCGCGCGGCGTATGGGGGAGTGAAAGTGCGGTTCTGACTTGCCCCGCGGTCATCCCGAGGTCGCCGCGACGACCAAGGGACCTCACATATCGCCCGGAGTTCACACAAGCTACTAGTGTGATCCAAGGGCTTGTGTGACGTCCTTCGCCGTCTTCGCGGCTCAGGATGACAAGCATATTTGAAGGCGCGTTGTAATTCGAGTATTCACGAATGGTGACTCCACTGCTGTATGTAATCGCCGGTTTGATCGGTGGCGGCCTGCTAGCCGTGATTATCTTTTTGATAACGCGGAGTGACGGAGGGGTTGATGCAACGCTACTGAGCAAAATCGAGCTGCTCGAGCGTGCGCAGGAGCGCGAAGAGCGGATGCTGCGTGAAGAAATGGCACGCGGCCGCGAAGAGGGCGCGAACGCGGCCAAAGCGCAGCGCGAGGAATTAACCAAATCCCTCGAAAGCGTGCGTTCGATTGTCGATCTTCGGCTGAAGCAATTGCAGGAAGACAACTCGAAGCAGATCGACAAGATGCGCGCAACCGTTGACGAAAAATTACAGGGCACCCTGGAGAAGCGACTCGGCGAATCATTTAAACTCGTGAGCGACAGACTTGAGCAAGTTCATCAAGGACTGGGCGCAATGCGGCAGCTCGCGAGCGACGTCGGCGGCTTGCAGAAAGTCCTCACAAATGTGAGAGCGCGGGGCGGCTGGGGAGAGGTGCAATTGGGCGCGCTACTCGAACAGGTACTCACGCCGGAACAGTTCGCGCGCAACGTCAAGACACGCGATGAAAGCAATGAGAACGTCGAATTCGCGATCAAATTACCCGGGGAAGAGAATGGTATGCCGGTCTGGCTGCCGATCGATGCGAAATTTCCGACGGAAGATTATCACCGCTTGCTCGGCGCGCAGGAGAAAGGCGATTTAGTCGCAATTGACGACGCGATGAAAAGTCTGGAGACGCAATTGAAAAAGTGCGCGAAAGATATTTGCCAGAAATACATTAATCCGCCGAAAACGACGGACTTTGCGCTCATGTTTTTGCCGACGGAAGGACTTTATGCGGAAGCGATTCGACGCGTTGGGTTGGCGGAACAGGTGCAACGCGATTGCCGCGTCGTTTTTGCCGGTCCGACGACACTTGTAGCGCTACTGAACAGTTTGCAGATGGGTTTCCGCACGCTGGCGATTCAAAAACGCTCGAGCGAAGTCTGGAATTTGCTCGCCGGGGTTAAGACTGAGTTCGGAAAATTCGGCGAAACATTATCGGCGGTGAAGGAGAAAATCGATCAAGCCTCACGAAAGATGGAAGATGTCGATGTTCGCTCCCGCGCTATCACGCGGAAATTGCGCGATGTTGAGGAGTTGCCAAGCAATCCGCAGCCGTTGCTGAAGAACCTATTGTCGGGGCAGGATCGAGAAGGTGGTGACTAGGTCAGCGCCTTGGAATCACAGCAGATGAAGACAGCGTTGGTCACAGGAGCAAACAAAGGGATCGGCCATGAGGTCGCGCGTCAACTTATGGCCAAGGGTTTTCACGTCTTCGTAGGAGCGCGGAATCGTGGCGCAGGACGTGTAGCAGCGGACGCGATCGCGAAGAACGGCGGAAAGCCAACGTTCCTCGAAATCGACGTCGCCGACAATGCCAGCGTTACTGCTGCTGCGCGTGAGTTCTCGAAAATTGCGGATCATCTCGATTTCCTTGTAAACAACGCCGGGATTGTTGTGGACGGAGACAGCGTAGTCCTGGAAATCAGTGATGAGCTATTACGGAAGACGCTAGAGACCAACACGCTCGGCGCTCTACGGGTGACGCGCGCATTCGCGCTCTTGCTCGCAAAAAGCAAAAAGCCGCGCGTGATCAATGTCTCGAGCGGCGGCGGTCAGTTAACTGGTGGTGCGGACCGCTGCGCGCCGGGTTACTGCATCTCGAAGACTGCGCTCAACGGCGTTACGTCGCAACTCGCGGCGGCACTGCCGAAATTTGCGGTGAATTCTGTCTGCCGGGTTGGGTGCAGACCGACATGGGCGAAAACGCAACCCGCTCGGTGGGACAGGGCGCGGACACGATCGTCTGGCTCGCCACCGATGCGCCGCAGAAGCTTACCGGCAAATTCTTGCGTGACCGGAAGGAGATTCCGTGGTGACGCCAAAGACGGAAGTTAGCCATCCTGGCTGACCCGGCCGGCAAGCTTCCAGCTTGTCGGATTTTTTTTCCAGCAATCTGGAAGACCGCCGGCCCAGTCAGACTGGAAGCCTAACCTCCTTACAGCACTTCGTCCCATTTCGTTTTGTCCTTAAGCATGATCTCGCGGAGAAGACGAATGGGTGGCATGCCGTGATTGAGCAGCTCGTTATGGAATTTTTGCAATGAAAAGGCGTCGCCTTGCTGCGCCTTGTAGTCGTCGCGCAGTTTCAAAATCTGCAATTTGCCAAGCGTGTAATTGAGATAACCGGGATCGAAAGTACTGCGCATCGCCTCGGTACGCGCCGGTTTTTCCTCGTAGTAACAATTGTCTTGGAAAAACTTCGTTGCGTCTTCAATCGACATGTTTTGAGTGTGTATCTTGATCGACACACATAACCGGCATAAGCGAAGAAGGGCTTCGTCAGCTTGTGCCATGCGATATTTGGCGGCGCGTTTCGTGTCGTCCTCGCTGGGCGCCGTGCCGGTCGGATTGCCGTAGCCTTCGTCGATCATCATTTTCTCGCAGTAATGCGCCCAGCCTTCAATGAAAGCATAGCTGCCGAAAATCTTTTCGATCTTGCTCACTAGCGACACGTTTAGGTGCAGAAACTGCACATAATGGCCGGGGTAGGCTTCATGAATCGAAACGATATCCGAAGTGTAATAATTGAAGGCGGTGAGCCATTCTTGCTTTTGTTTGTCCGGCCAGTCGTTCTCCGTCGGCGTCACGTAATAATACGCCTCGGTCGCGCGCCTCTCGAATGGACCTGGGGTGTCCATTGAGGCAAAGGAAGTAGCGCGCAGATATTGCGGGGTTTCCTTGACCTTGGCGCGAACATCCGACGGGATGGTGACCAAATGATTGCTCGATACGTATTTCCGAATTTTGTCCAGGTCTTTGGCTACATCGGGGATGAGATTTTCGGGTGTCGGATGCTCGCTCTGGATTTGTTTGAAAACTTCGATCGGCGACTTGTTTGGATCGATTTTCTTTGCGGCATCGGCAAACGCTTCCTGTTCCGCTTTTAATTGCGCCATACCGATCTCGAGAATTTTTTGTGGCGGAAGATCGACCAGTTCGGTTTGGGCCAGCAGGCGTCCGAATTTTTCTTTGCCCAGAGCAAAATCGAGCGACGCCTTCGGAAGTTTTTCCCGTTCCAACCACCCCGCATAATCGGTGAGTGCGTTGGCTGCTTTGCGATTGGACTCCTGAAACGCGACGCGAATCCGTTCGTCCTTCAGCCCGGCGACAGCGGCGACCAGATCTCTCTTTAGAAAATCCGAGGAAGCTTTCGCGATCTGAATGGCGAGTTCTACATACGGTTTTGGAAGCACGTCATTCAGGTTTGTCCTCGCTGCGATGAGGATATTTGGGATTTGCGATTCGATCGCGACCAGGCTGCGAACGCGATCCTCCAGCGGGGCAAAATTTCTTTTGATATAAACATTCACATCGGCCGCGCGCGCATAGACCATCGGATTTCGCTCGAAGACCGACATCTCTTGCATTTCAAAGAGGTTCTTCTTAACGGCCGCCTGCAGAATTCGCAGGTCGATGGATTGCCGGGGACCTAGCTTGCCTTGGTCAAACTTGCTCAGGCGATCGTCAAACCGCCGTAGCCGGGAAAGCTCAGCATCGAGCGCGAGCCGGCTGTAATCGGTCATTTTGCCGTCATATTCGTGAAGCCCGAGAGCGGTTCCCTCCAGAGGGTGGGCCGCGAGATAGGTTTTGATGTATTCCTCGGCCACCGCTTCGTACTCGGCATCCTCTGTTTGCGAGGCGAAGGTGCTTCCACAGAAGAGACAGAGCGCGACCAGGGAAAGGACGAACGAGGAAGGTTTCACGGTAAAAGCAGGTTTCATTCGCGGCGCAAAATTAAGACAACGCTTTGCGCGTTGCCAAAAATTTCCGAATGAGCGATGGTCGAGTTGTTTCCAATCCTGGCTAAATATGAGACGCCCCATTGTTAGACTGTCGTTAGTTTCTCTGTTGCTGCTTGGCGTTTTGTCTGGCATCCGCGCGCAGGAAGCGCAGCCGGGAAAGGATGAAGAAGATAACGGTTACTCGCAAATTTCCATTTTCGCAAAGGCGATCGAATTGATCCGGCAGGATTACGTGGATGGGAACAAGACGAGCTATCACGATCTCGTCACGGCGGCAATGAAAGGCATGCTCTCGTCGCTTGATCCTCATAGCCAATTCATGGATCCGAATGATTTCCGCGACATGCAAGATGACACGCGCAGCCGCTTTAACGGTCTCGGGATCGAAGTTTCGATGAAAAACGGCTTGCCTACGGTTGTTACCGCGATGGAGGACACACCTGCGGCCAAGGCTGGCATTCTGTCGGGGGATCAAATCTTGAGAATAAACGGCATTTCAACGGAAAGAATGGACCTGCAGGACGCCATTAATGTTTTGCGCGGGCCAACCGGGCGCAAAGTCACTCTCACCCTGCTGCGCCCCTCGACTAAGGAAATCAAAGACTACACTCTGGAGCGCGCGGAGATCAAAGTCCAAAGCGTCAAGGGAGTGAGGTTGCTGGACGCGGAGCTGACCGGCCCATTCAAGATCGGGTATATCCGGCTGATTCAGTTCAATGAGCCGACAGCCGAGGAATTATCAAAAGCGCTCGATGAATTGCAGAAGCAAGGTATGCAGGCGCTCATTCTCGATCTCCGGAACAATCCAGGGGGGCTATTGAATAGCGCGGTGGATGTGTGCGCTCAATTTTTGCCGCCCAACACAAAGGTAGTCTCAACGCAAGGCCGGATTGCTTCTCAGCAACATGATTACTCGACTTCCGGCGTAAAAAAAGAGCGTCCGAGTTTTCCGATGACCCTCCTGATCAACGAAGGCAGCGCGAGCGGCGCGGAGATCGTCTCTGGAGCGCTCAAGGATCTGCATCGTGCCATCCTCGTCGGCGAAACCACCTTCGGGAAAGGTTCCGTGCAGAATGTGATGCAGTTGCCCGACGGCTCCGCGGTGCGTTTTACCACGGCAAAATACTATACGCCGGGTAAGCAGGTCATTCAGGGAAATGGCGTGACCCCGAATATTCGGGTTGCTATGACCGCCGAGCAGGAGCGCGCGCTCTTTGCGTTGCGCAACGCGGAAAATGTGAAGCCCGAGGACGAGAAAAGCATTATCAAGGCTAAAGATCCGCAGATGTTGCGCGCAATAGACGCGCTGAAGGGCGTCATGATTTACGCGCAACAGAACGCACCGAAAGCGGAAGCGGTAAAGAAATAGACAGCGCTGTCATCCCGAGCCGCCCGTTCGACTCACTTCGCTTGCTCAGGGCAGGCTCCGACGGCGAGGGACCTCCCCTAAGTTTTAATTTCACGCCATAAACAGCGTGATCCAGCATCTCTTGTGAGGTCCTACTCCCGCGGTGGCGGGCTCAGGATGACCCGCGTATTTTGTTTGCCGTGAAAACGATCCTGGCACTCGAAACCTCATGCGACGAAACCGCCGTCGCGATTTTGCGCGGGCGCAACAGCCACTCCGGCTCGGAGTTGCTCGCGAGCGAAGTCGCTTCCCAAATCGCCGAGCATGAAAAACATGGCGGGATCGTACCCGAGGTTGCTGCGCGCAATCATCTTGTGCACGCGCCGCGACTTCTGGAACGGACGACACTTGACGCAAAGATCGACATGTCGATGGTCGATGTATTTGCGGCAACCAGCGGACCCGGTCTGGCGAGTTCGCTCATGATTGGCGCATCGATTGCCAAAGGGTTGGCGATTGGCTTTGGCAAACCTTACCTCGCGATCAATCATCTCGAAGGCCATTTGCTATCGCCATTTTTCGGCGGCGCAGATAGCGACGGCCAAATCAGGCCGAATGTTTCGCTTATCGCGAGCGGTGGACACACCATGCTAATTCGAGTGCATGGGCTGAGTGATTACCAGTTGATCGGGCGAACAGTCGATGATGCTGCCGGCGAAGCATTCGATAAGGTTGCCAAGATGCTCGGCCTCGGTTACCCCGGCGGCCCCGAAATCGAAAAACACGCGCGCGCCGGCGATCCGGATCGATTTGATCTCCCGCGCAGCATGCTTGAGTCGGAGAATTTCAGTTTCAGTGGATTGAAAACAGCGGTGCGATATTTGCTTCCCAAATTGAAGGGCGACTTTCTTGCCGATCTCTGCGCTTCGTTTCAACAGGCTGTTATCGACGTTCTGGTGCGCAAATCGATTGCAGCACCCCGGAAATACGGCGTCGATCTTGTGACGATGAGCGGTGGAGTGAGCTGCAACCGTAAACTGCGGCGACAATTGGGTGAGGCTTGTGCGCGCCAAGGATTTGAATTCAAGAGCGCCGAAGCGTGGTTGTGCACCGATAATGCGGCGATGATCGCGTTTGCCGCGTTGTTGCGCTCGCAAGCCGGATTTGAATCGAAGCTGACGGAAGAGATCGATCCGAATTTAGCGCTAGCGCTGTAGTCGTTTCGCTCTGCGAATGCGACGCACACATGATTGGCGTCTCAACGTCGCGTCGCCCACAGGCCAACGTCTACAAATTCAGTACTCGCGTTCGAGGAGATAATTTGCGAGGCAATGCAGCGGTTCGGCCTCGCCGTCACGAAACACCGACAAGGCATCGTGCGCCTGGCGCGTGAGCCGCCTGGCTTCGGCGCGCGATTTCTCCAGACCAATCACCGCGGGATAGGTCGCTTTCTTCGCCGCGATATCTTTGCCAGCGCTTTTTCCCAATATCTCGGAGCTCTGCGTTACATCGAGGATGTCGTCGATAACCTGAAAAGCCAGCCCGAGTCCGTGCCCAAATTGCGTGACAGCCCGGAGTTTTTTGGCGTCCGCGTTGGCGCTCATTGCCCCGAGCCTGATCGAACTTTTCAATATAGCCGCCGTTTTGTTTTCGTGAATAAAGCGCAACTGATCCCGTTTAACCTTCCTGCCTTCGGCTTCGAGATCGGCCACTTGACCTGCGATCAATTTTTGACTTCCCGCCGCGACCGCGATTTCGCGCAACAAGATCGACATATCGTAGCGTGGCGCCGGCTTCGCCCTCGAAACAATTTCAAAAGCGATTGTTAATAGCGCGTCTCCGGCAAGCACGGCGATGCCTTCGCCAAAGACCTTGTGGCAAGTGGGACGCCCGCGACGGTAATCATCGTTATCCATGCTTGGGAGATCATCGTGCACGAGCGAATAGGTGTGGATGCATTCGAGCGCGCACGCGAGGGGAAGTGCGTTGCTGACCTTACCCCGACAAGCTTCAGCGGCCGCAAGGCAAAGAATCGGTCGCAGCCGTTTGCCGCCGGCGAAAAGACTGTAGCGCATCGCCTTGTGAAGCGTCGCTGGTTTGACGTTCGTCTTCGGCAAATAATAATCGAGCGCCCGGTCAATCTCCTTTCGGCGGGACCTGAGATACGCTTTCAGATTCATTGCGATACGGGATGCCGATTGTAGCGGCCCTCGATGAGCATCGCATTATTTTTCGGCACAAAAGTTCTTAATTTTTCTCCCAATCGCCCGTTAACGTCTTGAACAATATAGCGGACGCAGACTCAAACGCCGCCTCAGATATTCTCTGCCGCTTCGGTCGTGGCGAGCGGCTTCACGCGCATGGCCAGGAATGCGCCCAGGAGCAGAATGGCTGCGCTCCAAAGCTGAGCATGAGTGAGACGTTCGCCATAAATCCAGGCGGATAACCCCAGCGCGCCGGCGGGGCAGAGGAGCTGAAGCGTTTGCGCAAGCGCCACGCCGATCTCTCGGATTGCGACGTAGTACAATATATGCGCCAGCGTAATGCAGCTCACGGCGGAGATGATCAAGACCAAATTGACGTGCGCCCCGGCATAAAGCGGAGTGCCAACCTTCCCAAACGCGAGAGTGAGCGGAAACAATAGGACCGAAGTGATCAGACTGATTAACCCGAAACTGCGAATCGAGCCAAGCTGCGCGGAAGGGCGTTTCACGAGGATGCCATATAGCGCCCAACAGAATGTGGCGGTAAACGCGATAAACAATCCAGGAAGTGCGATGTGTCCCGATTTCCAACCTGGTTGAAACCACACCACCCCAAAGGCGCCAATTAAACCAAGAACCGTGCCCAATTGGAACTGCCATTGACGAATCACGTGGCGCTCCTCCGGGAAAAACGCGAGCGCGAGCAGCGCGGTGAAAATCACCGAGGCCCGGGTGAAAATCGTGTAAACACCTGGTCCCATATAAAAGAGGGCCATTACCTGCGTGATCTGGTGGATCACATTAGGCAAACAGGGAATGAAGCAGATCATCACTGCGCGCCAATTGAGCGGTGGGGCACCGCGTTGGATGCGGTAAATCAGTAATGGCGCGATGGCGAGGCAAGCGACAAGATAGCGGTAGAAATTCTGTGCCCACGGATCGTAATAACGATTTAGGTAGTATTGAAAGAGCGATGGCGTCGACCAGATAAGGATCGTGGCGAAGACTGCCGCGTAACCTTCTGAGAGATTCGTGCGACCTCGTAGATTGACAATATCTTGGATGGAATCCGGTCTCTGCATCGCTTTGCGTCTTTTGGTGCGTTAATTTGCTCGCTTACAACCGATAAATCGCTCAAAAAGTAAGCTGGAAGGAGAAATGAATATTTTGAACAAGCCAACAATCATCATCGCGATCGCGTCACTTCTTTGGTTCACAGCCGCTGGAACCGGCTTCTGCAAACCTCCAGCGGCCAGTGCGGGACATATGCAGAAAGGGATCGAGTTAGCCCAGCAGAAGCAGTACGACGCGGCCATCGCTGAATTTACGAAAGCGATCAAGGAGAATCCGAAAGACCCTCGTGGCTATGCAAACCGCGCAACCGCCTATCGCGCCAGTAACCGCCTGCCGGATGCAATCGCTGATTTTTCAAAGGCGATTGAAGTCGCGCCCAACGATGAAGTCGCATATCGCGAGCGTGGCAACACGCAGGTGATGCAAAGCCAGTTTGATGCGGCGTTGCCAGACTTCGACAAGGCGATTGAACTGAAGCCTGACGATGGCTACGCCTATAAATTTCGTGGCTTTGCTGAAATTGGGCTTAACCAGTGGGACAAGGCGGTCGCAGATTTTACAAAGGCGATCGAGAAGGAACCAAACGATCCACAAAATTATGATCGCCGCGCCTGGGCGAACCGAAATCTCAAAAATTATGACGCGGCCGTCGCAGACTACACGGTATTGATCGAAAAAAACCCGGCCGATGCCGAGCATTTGGTGAAGCGGGGCGCCACATACACCTCGATGCAGCAGTATGAGAAGGCGATTGCTGATTACCAAGCCGCGCTGAAGCTAAAACCGGATGATTACGATACCGTCCAGCGCCTGCAATATGTACAGGCGATGCTGGCGGCGAAGAATGCGCCGCCCCCTCCGGCAGCGACGCCGACACCGACTCCCAAACCAGGTTTGATTACGCCGCTCAATATCGGGATTGCAATTGGCATATTGATTGTTATCGCGGTGATCGCGCGCCTAGTGACCCGGGGCAAGGCGGAGTCGACCAGCGGAAGAATTCGATAAGCGGGATATCGCGCGGCGATGGCCGCGATGGCGTCACGCACCGCTGCTAACCCAAAGAAATTTCTTTGACACACTTATACGTGCGGTTAGCTTGCGGACGCTTTTTGCTGGAACGAGGTGGTCCCTTGGTCGTTCAAATTGCAAATTTGATGCGGCTTTGGGATTTTTATCTCTTTGGCAAAAGCGAAACCGGGTCGTCCCGCGCCTGCGGGAAGAACGGCCCATGTAGCTCAGTTGGTAGAGCACGTCCTTGGTAAGGACGAGGTCACCGGTTCAATCCCGGTCATGGGCTCTAGAATGGGCTCGGGACCAGCAGTGAATAATTCAGAGCAAAGCAGACAGTTTAATTAACCAGGAGAATTGAAATGGCTAAGGAAGCATTTAAACGCGACAAGCCGCACGTGAACGTCGGCACGATCGGTCACGTGGACCATGGCAAGACCACCCTGACGGCAGCAATTACTATGGTGCTGGCAAAGAAGGGTATGGCCGAAGTGCGCGCCTACGAATCGATCGATAACGCGCCAGAGGAAAAGGAGCGCGGTATCACGATCAACACCGCGCACGTAGAGTATTCGAGCGACAAACGCCACTACGCGCATGTTGATTGCCCTGGTCATGCCGACTACGTCAAAAACATGATCACCGGCGCGGCGCAAATGGATGGTGCCATCCTGGTTGTCTCCGCCGCGGATGGACCGATGCCTCAAACCCGCGAACACATCCTGCTCGCGCGGCAAGTCGGTGTGCCCTCGGTTGTCGTTTTCCTGAACAAGGTCGATATGGTCGATGACCCGGAGCTTCTCGATCTCGTTGAGATGGAAGTGCGCGATCTGCTGACGCAGTATGAATTTCCGGGAGATAAAATCCCGATTGTTAAGGGCAGCGCCCTCAAGGCGCTCAATGGCGATGCGGAAGCGCAAAAGCAGGTGCTCGCCCTCGTAGAAGCCATCGACGATTACATCCCGGTACCTGAGCGGCCGATCGATCAGCCATTCCTGATGCCGATCGAAGACGTGTTTAACATTGAAGGCCGCGGCACAGTCGCGACCGGTCGTGTTGAGCGCGGTATCCTCAAGAAAATGGGGGAGGTTGAGCTGGTTGGAATTCGTCCCACCGCCAAGACGGTTGCGACCGATATCGAAATGTTTCGCAAACTTCTCGATGAAGCGCGCGCGGGCGATAACGTGGGCGTTTTGCTGCGTGGCCTGAAGAAGGAAGACGTCGAACGCGGCCAGGTCATCGCCAAGCCGGGATCGATTACGCCGCACAAGAAGTTTAAGGCGGAAGTGTACGTGTTGAGCAAAGAGGAAGGTGGCCGGCACACACCGTTTTTCAGTAATTATCGGCCGCAGTTTTACTTCCGCACCACGGACGTTACTGGCACGGTCAAACTGCCTGAAGGCGTCGAAATGGTCATGCCCGGCGACAATATCTCGATTGAAGTCGAGCTGATCACACCAATCGCCATGGAGAAGACGATTCGCTTTGCCATTCGCGAAGGCGGAAAAACCGTCGGCGCGGGTCGCGTTGCCGAAATTTTGGATTAAAGTTCGTTGTGTCATGTCGAGCGAAGTCGAGACATCTCTCACTGTTTGAGCGAAAGGTCCTTCGGCTCCGCTATGCTTCGCTCAGGATGACAAATTTTAATACGCCAGTAGCTCAATTGGTAGAGTAGCGGTCTCCAAAACCGTCGGTTGGGGGTTCGAGTCCCTCCTGGCGTGTATGTGAGAAAACACCGAACATTGAACATCGAACGCTCAACATCGAATCCTGAACTCCGACACTTCGATGTTGGACGTTCGATGTTGGATGCTCGATGTTGTGCGCTCGACTTCAACGCTTCAACAAATCACGAATTGGATTATTGATGTTCACCAAGGCGAAAAACTTCTTCAACGAAGTGAAGGTCGAGCTGCAGAAAGCTTCCTGGCCGTGGGACCCGAAGGAAAAGGGATTCCGCCGCTATAAGGAGCTCACGGACTCGACGCTCGTGGTTGTCATCGCAATGTTATTGCTCGGCGGTTACGTTGCCCTTTTCGATTTCGTCCTTGTGAACTTTGTCCACTTTTTCACCCGGTTGCACTGATTTATGGCACAAACACTCGCAGGCAAAGA
>Ga0066709_100000150_pt1 | contig 29493 bp, 26 predicted proteins | sample GraSoiAngelo_158_FD_79665 | JGI IMG/M metagenome (GOLD analysis project Ga0066709, IMG submission 79665) | Grasslands soil microbial communities from the Angelo Coastal Reserve, California, USA - 14_1009_16_30cm | ecosystem: Environmental > Terrestrial > Soil > Grasslands | place: USA...
AAGGACGCCCTCAGGCTCGAGGTTGAAGTTGAGATCGACGATCGGCGCCGCCGCGCCGCCCGTGCCCTCGGCGAAGGCAGAGAGCAGCCGGTCGAGCGCGTCGGCGATCTCGACCGCCTGCGCGGTGCCGCCTCCCTCGCCGAAGCCGGGCATCAGCACCTGCGGCTCGTCGCCCGGGATGACGATGTTCGTCTTGAACGCGCGGTAGCCACGCTCGACGACCTCGCGTCCGAGTGCCGCCACCTCGTCGTAGCCCGCCAGCTTCCGCGTCTGTGTCACCTCGTAGGCGCGGGCCCGCGTCGTGCCGCAGTGCGACCAGTACGACTGGATCGAGTCCCTGGTCGGACCGCCGAACAGCTCGTAGACGGGCACCCCGAGCGCCTTCCCCTTCAGGTCGAGGAGGACGTTCTCGATCCCGGCGAGCGCCTTCTGCACGATCGAGCCCGGGCTCTGCCTCGTCTGCCGGTAGAGATCCCAGTAGATCCGCTCGACGGCGCGCGGATCGCGACCGGTGACGAGTGGCGCGAGGTCTTCCACGATGCCGGCGAGCCCGCGCGGGGAGCCATGCGAGTCGGTGATCTCCGACCACCCGACGAGTCCGTCGTCCGTCGTCGCCTTGAGGAAGATCCACGGGCGCCAGCCCGCGTCGCAAAAGAGCGTCTCGATTCGGTTCACCTTCACGGCGCGGATCCTACGTCCGGGCTCGGAGAACGCCTCGCTTCCAGCGCGCCGCGCGCGCACGGAGATGAGCCATCGACGTACGAGCCGGGCGCAGGAGCATCCGCACGTCGACCCCGACACGGGCACCCGTCACGCGCACCACCTGGACGCGGCTCCGCCGGGCCCGCGGGGACGTTGCCGCGTCGATGAGCGCCGTTCGCCAGTGCTCGAGCGTCTTGGTGAGGCTGAACTCGGCGGCCCGCAGCTCGATCTGCCGTTCGACCCGCATGAGCAGCTCGCTATCGGCGTTGAGCCGGTCGATGACGGGAAGCGCCTCGAAGGGAGAGTCGACGAAGAAGACGTCCGAGCCCTCCGACCCGAGCTCGACGTATGCAGGATCGCGCTCCGCGAGCGGCACGCTCCCCGCCGACCAGGCGTTGATCAGGCGCGTTGCCGGTTTGCGCTCGGTGTTTCGCGCAGACCTACCCGCCCGAACGCAGAGCACGGCATCGACCGACGCGAAGTCGTGCCAGCGCTGTCCGGCGCCGTCCGCGTCCGTGGCGACATCCGCAAGCCACTCGATGTCGCGCGATCCGAGAGCGTCCGCCCATTCCGCCGTTCGCAGCTCAGAGGGGACGTTCTGGACGTACCCCTTGAAGGCGACCGACCGGATCCGGCCGCGCCGTTCCGCGCGGCGCGGTACGAGCCCGCGCTGGGGCAGCGGCGGCAGCCATTGCTGCCACGGCCGGCGAACCGCCTGGCGGTTGGGCATGAACTCGACCACCGGGCGCACGGGAAAGCGCCACGACAGCGGCGTGTCGGAGCGAACCACGGCGAACCGCCCGCCGGACCGCCGCCCCTCACCAAGCACCGCACGCAGCCTGCTCTCCTGGTACACGCTCTTCGGGAAGACCACGACGAGCCGCGTGCCGGCCGGGACGGCGTGGCCCAGCGAGACCTCGAGCCCGCCCCTCGCAAGACGCGTGTAGAGCTCGAGCATGGCGTGGCCGAAGCCCGTAGCGAAGCGATCCGGCTCGAGATCCGGGTTCCAGGCCAGGACGTCGTCGGCGGACGCCGTCCCCGCCGGAGCCCAGAAGTGGATCATCGCGTCTCGGTCCCGAAAGGCGCTCTCTCGATCACCGGCAGCGAGACACGGCCTGCGGCGACGAGCGCCTCGGCCTGAGCCCAATCGTCCTCGTCGTCGACGTTGAACCCCTCGTGGCCCTGCGTCAGGAACGGCGCCAGCACGCGTCCCTCTCTCGAGCCGGTCTCGGTGACGACGCGCGTCCAGGCGATCTCGAGCGCGGAATTCTGGACGTAGACGCGCGGCAGCGCCTGGTACTGGCCGGCGTGCCAGGCAACGGCGAGGTGCGACTGGTCGAGCAGCGGTGCCATCGTGCGGCCGTCGCCCGACAGCGTCCACATCTTGCCGGGATGCTGCTTGACGAGCTCGACCGCGCGAATCGAGTCGGCCTCGGGGGTGGCGAGCAGCTGGTCGAGCCCGCGCCGGATCACGTCGGGCCCGCGGAACGGGTTCGTCGCGCGCACGATGGCGAGTAGGTCGTACCTCTCGGACAGGCGCTCGAACGTCCATGTGATCCACTCGATGTCCGGCGAGGTCGACGTGGCGAGCTCGGCGGGCCGCAGGAACGGAACGTCGGCTCCGTAGTGGCGCGCGACGGCGGCGATCGCCTCGGAGTCCGTCGAGACGAGGATCCGGTCGAAGACCCCCGACTGCTCAGCGGTCGCGATCGCGTATGCGAGCAGCGGATGGCCGCCGAGCGGACGGATGTTCTTGCCGGGAACGCGCTCGGACCCCGAGCGCGCACCGATCAGCGCTACAGCGCTCGGCATCGCTCGAGCAGCTCCGCGAGTGCAGGACAGGGAACGTCGAGGCGCGCGCCCGTCCTGACGACACCGCCCGTGATCGCGTCGATCTCGGACGGCTTGCCGGCGGCGACGTCGCGTGCCGCGGACGTGGACAGGGTGTGAGGCATGGCGTCGATGATCGCCCACTGCGCCTTCGGGCGCATCGGTGCACCCGCCGCCGTCGCGATCTCGCACGCCTCGGCGATCGCGACCTCCATGGCCGGCCGCCAATCGCGGTCGGCGCGCAGCTCGCCTACAGGTCGCTGCGTCAATCCCGTGACGGGTGCCAGGACCGCGAGCCGCGCAGCCTTCTCCCAGATCACCTCGGCCTCGCTGCCACCAAGCCGCAGCTCGACACCGGCGTCGCCCAGCGGCTCGAGCGCCTGCTCGAGGCCGGCCGCGTCCAGGTCGACCGAGGCGGCGGCGACGAGCGGAGTGAGCCCCGGCTGCACGACGCGCGCTGCCGATACGCGATACGCCTCGATGCGCGCGATGCTCGCGGCCGCGACGCGAGACCCCAGCGCGGTGCGGATCACGGCCACGTGCTCGATGCCGTTGAGAAGCGGGACGACGACTCCCGCCGCGACGGCTCCCGCATCGATGCGGCAGAGAGCCTCGGCGAGCCCGGTTGCCTTCACGGTGACGAGCAGGAGGCCGACCGGCTCGGCGAGGTGCTCGACGACGCCCGGCCAGGCGTGGAGCTCTTGGCCCGCCAGCTCGAGTGTGAGGCCTTCGTGCCGGATCGCCTTCGCCGCCTCGCCCCTGGCGACGCAGACCACCCGATGTCCTGCGAGGGCGAGCCGGACAGCGAGCGCACCCCCCACCCCCCCAGGCCCCAGCACCGCGATGCTGGCGCTCACACGTGCGCGGGGTCGGAGACGACGTTCACGTAGACGACGTCCGAGTAGACGTCGAGCGCCTCGACCCCAGCCTCCTTCCAGCCGGTGCCCGACTGCTTGACGCCGCCGAAGCCCATGTGCGGCTCGCTGCCGTGCGTGCCGCCGTTCACGACGACGACGCCCGCACGAGCGAGCTCCGCGAAGCGCATCGCCCGGTGCACGCTCGACGTGTGGATCGCCGCGGTGAGGCCGTAGGGCGAGTCGTTGACGAGTGCGACGGCGTCGTCGAAGCCGCCAACGCGGTACAGGATCGCCACCGGCCCGAAGAGCTCGGTGCAGGAGATCTCCGCATCTGGAGCGACACCCTCGAGAATCGTCGGCGGCAGGAACCAGCCCGGCCGGGCGAGGCGCTCGCCGCCCACCAGGATCGTCCCGGTCGAGGCGCGAACAGCCGCCCGCTGGCGCTCGAGCGCCTCCTCGCTGATGACGGGCTGCGCGTCAAGCTCTCTCGCACGGGCGGCGAAGCGATCCGCGAACGCGCCGTACACGGCGTCGAAGACCACGATCCGGCTCGCGGCGGCGCATCGTTGACCCGCGTTCGAGAACGCGGACGCGACCGCCCAGTGGACGGCTTCGTCGAGATCGGCGTCGTCGCAGACGACGAGCGCGTTCTTGCCCCCGAGCTCGAGGCAGACCTTCGCCAGCCTGCGGGCCGCCGCCTCGTTGACCGAGCGTCCCGTCGCGGCGGAGCCGGTGAAGCTGACGAGATCGACGTCCGGGTGATCGACGAGCGCCGCGCCGGCTTCGTGACCCAGTCCCTGCACGATGTTCAGCACTCCCGGCGGCAGCCCCGCCTTGCACAACAGCTCGGCGACGACGTGGGCTGACGCCGGAACGTGCTCCGACGGCTTGAACACCGCCGTATTGCCGCAGAACACCGCGGGGAAGGCCTTCCACGCGAGATTCGGCAACGGTGTGTTGAACGAGGCGATCAGACCGGCGACGCCGACCGGCCGGCGAACGGTCGACACCGCACGGTGGGCCATGCTCGCGGGCATCGTCCGTCCGTAGGAGCGGCGGCCCTCGCCGGCCACGAAGAAGCCCATCTCGACCGCCGCGTCGGTCTCGCCGAGCGCGAGCTCGATCGGCTTCCCGGTCTCTTCCGCGACGACGGCCGAGACCTCCTCCCGTTGTTCCCGCAGGGCCAACGCCAGCTCGCGGACCACGTTGCCGCGCCGGACGGGCGTCAGCTCGGCCCATGCCGGCTGGGCGCTGCGAGCCGCTGCGACTGCCGCCGCGACGTCAGCCGCGCCGGAGCGCGCGACCTGGCAGAGCAGCTCTCCGTCGGCGGGCCGGTGCTTCTCGATCCATTCGCCCGAGTCGGGCTCGCGCGGCGCTCCCCCGATGAGATTCGGGATCCGCCGGGGGATCACCAGGCCGACCAGCCGCCGTCGACCACGAGGTTGGCGCCGGTCATGTACGAGGAGGCGTCCGAGGCGAGAAACACGACGGCACCGAGATACTCGCTGGGCTCGGCCATGCGTCCGACCGGGATCCGGGCCGTATACGCGTCGACGAACTCGCGCGGCTGGTCGTTCGCCACCCCGGCGAGGGTCACGGTGTTGACACGCACGCCGCTCTTCGCCCAGTAGGTGGCGAGGTAGCGAGTGAGGTTGAGGACGGCCGACTTGGAGACCGAGTACGCGACCGGCTTGACGAACTCTTCACCGGCTGCGCGCCTGAAGTCGTACAGCGACTGAACGGGCGAGAGGATCCCGTAGATGGACGAGACGTTGACGATCGAGCCGCCACCGGCCGCGGCCATGCGCCCGCCCACGACCTGGCAGCAGAGCAGAGTGCCCTTCACGTTGACGTCCATGACGAGGTCGAACGACTCCTCGGGATAGGTCTCGAACGGCCCGACCTCGGCCGCCGGCGCGTCGGGTGGAGCGTCGATGCCGGCGTTGTTGACGAGCAGGTGCGGGACGCCCCACGACGCGACGACCTGATCGGTCGCCCGCTCGATCGAGGCGCGGTCGGTCACGTCGACCTCGAACGACCGCACTGCGTCCGGTAGCGCGGCGACGCCGTCCGAGGGTTGGGTCTCGATGTCGAACACGGCCACCTTCATCCCTCGGTCGGCGAGCCCGGCGGCATACGCGGCACCGAGCTGACCCATGCCGCCCGTGACGACGGCGACCCGGCCCGTGAGATCGAAGAGGCTGTCCGTCACGCCGACTTGGCGGCGACAGCCGCGGGCGTGGCGACCGGCTCGAGAGCGTCGACCGTGACGACCTCCTCGTGCGCGAGGCCGCGGGCGAGGCAACGGCCGACGAGATTGTCGAGCTCGTACGGAGGCAGGCCCCCGGCCGCCGGCGACTTGACCGCCAGGTCGTCCGGAGACAGGACGTGGCCGGCCGGCAGCTCGCGGGTGGCGACGAGGTTCTTCCCCATCTTGCGGAGCGGACCGTCCTCGCTGGGATACCGGCGCTTGACGCCGTCACCGAGCGCGACAGGTGCGCGCCGCAGATCGCGGACGAGCTTGCGCATCCCCTCCGGCATCAGCGAGAACGCGTGATCGGTGCCCTTCAGCGTGTGGCTGAGCGTGAAGTGCTTCTCGATCACCCTCGCGCCGAGCATGTAGGCGACGAGCGACATCGAGATCCCGTCCTGGTGGTCGGAGAGCCCGATCACGAGCTCGGGGTAGCGCTCACGCAAGCTCGTGATCACGCGGAGGTTGAGCTCCGCGATGTCGACGGGATAGGCCGAGGTGCACTGCAGGATGCACAGCTGCGAGTTCACAGGCAGGATCGTCTCCACCGCCCGGTCGATGTCCTCCATCGACGCGCCGCCGGTCGAGAGGACGATCGGCTTCCCGTAACCGGCGACCTGCCGCAGGAGCGGCACGTTGACGATGTCGGCGGAAGCGATCTTGAAGACCGGCACACCGAGCTCCTCGAGAAAGTCGGCGCTCGGCGGATCGAACGCCGCAGCCACGAGCGCCAGCTCGAGCTCCGCGGCGTACCGCACGAGCTCGACCCATTCGTCTCTTCCCAGCTCGAGAGCCTCGCGATGGAGCCCGTATGTGGGCCCGAAGCTGTTCTCGTTGTCGTAGGGGGAGTCGTAGAACGCCTTCGTGTAGAGGGTGCGGTTGTCTCGCTTCTGCAGCTTGACGGCGTCGACGTCGCACTCCTTCGCCGCGCGGAACAGCTCTTTCGCCTTCTCCAGACTGCCCTGGTGGTTGTGCCCGACCTCGGCGATGACGAAGCAGTCGCTCTCGTCGGAGATGCGCCTGCCGCCGAGGACGAGCTCTCTCACAGCTGGGATGGTAGTCCGCACTGCTCACGGAGGAGCCGGCGGAGCCGGCCCGTAGGCTACGACCGTGGCCCCGACGGTTTCGATCCTGATGCCCTGCTTCAACGAGCGGGGAACGGTTGAGGCCGCCGTTGCGGGTGCGCTCGAGTCCGAGCTCCCGGTCGACACGCGCGAGGTCGTCCTCGTCGACGACGGCTCCACCGACGGGACGGACGCGCTGCTACGCGAACGTGACTGGCCCGACACCGTGAAGGTCGTCTTCCACGACCGCAACCGAGGGAAGGGCGCCGCCGTGCGGACCGCACTCGCTCACGCCTCGGGGGAGTACGCCGCCATTCTCGACGCCGACCTCGAGTACCGCGCCGGCGACCTCGCGCCGGTGCTCGAGCCGCTGCTCGCCGGCGACGCCAGCGTCGTCTTCGGGACGCGCGCGTGGTCGGCACACACGGCGTTCAGCTTCTGGTACGTGGTGGGCAACAAGGCCGTGACGCTGGCCACCAACGTCATCTACAACTGCTGGATCTCCGATGTGATGACGTGTCACAAGGCGATGCGCACCGAGCTGTTTCGCTCGCTGCCCCTCCGCGAGCCGGGTTTCGGGATCGAGCCGGAGATCGCAGCCAGAGTCCTCCGGGCGGGCGAGCGTATCTACGAGGTGCCCATCTCCTACCGGGCGCGGTCGCGAGCAGAGGGCAAGAAGCTGACGGCAGTCGACGGCCTGCGGGTGCTCAGGACGCTGATTCGCTGCCGGATCGACTGAGGCTCTCGGACGAGGTCATCCGCCGCATGCCGCGGGCGGCCAGCAGGCCGCCGCCGACCAGCGTCGTCGGCACGAACCAGATTGCCTGCAGCAGGATCGCGAAGGCGAAAGCCCTCGAGCGGTCGACGTCGACGAGGCCAAGGGAGGCGACGCCCAGCCACTGGTACGTGCCGACGAAGCCGGGCGAGGACGGGATCGCGACGCCGAGGTTGATCACGGCCGTGGCGAAGCAGGCATCGACGACGCTCAGGTGGATGCCGACGGACCGGCCGACGCCGATCGCGGCGCCGGCGAACGCAAGCCACGCTACGGCGCTCAACGCGATTGCTGCCACGAGTCGTCTGCGACCCATCGGCTCAGCGAGCCCTTCGACGACGTCACGGACGATCCGGCGCAGGAGATTGCGGGATTGGAGCCGTCCACGCGCTCGACGGCGCGTGTACGCCCGAGCGAAGACGAGCAGTACGGCGATCCCGACGAGCAGCACGAGCGTCCCGATCGCGATGCGATAGGACCACCCCGAACCCGCGACCTCGGGAAGCGTGGCCAGGAGGAGCGCGAACAGGACGACCAGGTCGCAGGCGCGGTCGAGGACGACGGACGCGAGGGCGCGACCGGCGGGGAGGGTGGCGCGACGGCCGAGCCAACGCGCTCGCAGGAGATCTCCAATGCGGGCCGGCAGGACGTTGTTGCACGCGACGCTGGACACCACGAGCTCCGCGAAGGTGCGCCAGCCGACCGTCGGTACGGCGGCGATTCGCCGCCAGCGCTCTGCCTGCGCCGCGTAGACGACGACGAACGCGGAGGCGGCAAGCGCCAGCGGCCCGAGCCTCGCGTCCCCGAGCGCTGCCCGCACCTTGCCCAGATCCGAGCCGCGAATCGCAAGCCACAGGAACAGGGCACTGATCGGGATGCCGAGCGCCAGGCCCGCCGCTATCGCCCGCCGCCGCCCGGCCCCGGCACCCCTCTCCACCGCCTCCACGCCCTACGACACCCGCTCGAGAGTGGGTCGCAACCCGACCGACCTCGCCTCCGCCATCACCTGGTCGCCAACCTCAAGCGTCGTGATCCCGTGCACCGCTACCTTCACCTGTCCGCAGGCGTTGAGCTCGAGCTGAGAGCCCTTGAATCCCACCGCCAGCACCTTGTCGAGTAGGGGCTTCGCGTCGGCCTCCGAGTCGAAGTACCCGAACACGACCTCGAGGTCACCGTCGGCGCGCGCGGTGTGAACGCAGTCGGAGCGGCTCGGAAACCTCGGCGCACCGCCGGCGACGACCGCCAGTGGATAGACGAGCGCGGCGACCACGACGAGCACGGCCGGAACCGCGAACCGCTGCGTCACGCCTGCTCCCGGCCCCAGGCGGACGCCAAGAGGAGCGGGACCAGCCCGGCGGAGATGATCACCAGGGCGCCCACCGAGCGAATCACGGGGTTGAGCGCAGGGTTCTCGGTGATCGGCAGGCTGGGGAAGGACCACGTGATCCACGTGAACCCCGCCACGCCGAAGACGAGCACGAGACCGGCGTAGACCGCGAGGGCCGCCCGACCCGCGAGGAAGGCGGCGGCGACCGCCAGGACCGCGAGCGGCGCGACGAGCAGCCAGAGGTCGTAGGTGAACAGCACCCGGAGGGTCAACTCGAGCGACGGCCAGGCGCGGTCGAAGTGATGGAAGAGCCCAGTCCCCCCCGCCTCCGGTGCGTCGCTCGAGAGGCCGTGCGTCTCGAACCAGATCCGCCATGGAACCGAGGGCAGAAAGGCGAGCAGACCGGCAATCGCAAGCCCGGGCCACGATCTGCGGTCGCGCACGGTGGCGGCGAGCGCGGCGACGAGGAGGCACGCGGCGAGTAGGAACCCCTCACGTTTCGTGACCATCGCGCCCGCGAGCAGGATGGTCGCCGACACGAGCTGCCACCGCTCACGGTCGAGGATCCAGAGCGCCACGAGCAGGGCTGCACCGCCGACGAACTCGTCGAGCAGCAGATCCGCCTGAGGCTGGAGAACACGCCCGATCGCCTGCGGCGCAACCAGCGCGAGCAGCAGCGGAGGCCAGAGCAAGAGCGGCGGTACCCGTCGCGAGAGCAGCCCGACGACGGCCGCGACGAAGCCGGCGAAGAGGAACCAGAACTGGAGGTGCAAGGTCACCTCGTCGGCTCGTCCCATGAACTGGAAGGACGCCGCCTCGAGGGCCGGAGGGAGGGGCGGGTACGACGGTCCGGGCAGGGTCGAGAAGAAGTGCTCGTCGAGACCGTGGAAGAAGTAGATCGCCTTCGCCTTCGGCACCCAGAACGCCCAGGCGTCGTACTCGAACAGGGCCCGGAGACGCCCTGCGCGGAACAGCGCCTCGAGCAGGACGACCGTCGACGCCGCGAAGAGCGCCGTCGTCAGGCGCCAGTGCGGGAGCGCCGGCCGCGGGCGTGGGGGCAGCCTCCGGCCCAGCCTCCACCCGATACCGACGGCGACGGCGGCGAGCGCGAGCCCGGTGACGACCACCGTTGCGGCGGTGAACGGAACGCCGACGACCAACTCGGCCACCCAGAGGCATCCGCAGGCGCCGACGCCGACGAGGTACGCGAGCCCCACGAGCCGTGCCAGCTCGCCCCAAGTACGCCACCCGCGAACGGCGAAGAGAACCGTGCCGCCCACCGCCAGCACGAATCCGTTGAGCACGACGAGCCCGAGGATCGCGCGAACGGTCATGCGACCATCCCGATCGAGATGCCGTTGTCGTCGTGCCAGAGCTCGCGGTAGTGCCCGAGTTTCGACGTGTCGCAGCCATAACAGATCACCCATGGGGCGCCGCCGGCCTGTCGCCGCGGCATCAGGAAGTACGAGAACCACGCGCTGGCGGCAGGAACGGTCAGCGAGGTGGCGCCCTTCAGATTCGGTCCGATGACGACGCGGAACGTCGCGTCCGCGGGGATGAGCGCCCTCGACTCGTACGCCGCCGCCTGGTCGATGACGATCGAGTTGCCGCCGCCGATCTCCCGGTCCGCAAGTGAGAGGGCCGCGTTGGCTCCAGCCTCGTCACCGAGCGTCGAAACCGTGTGTGGGACCTCGTAGACGAGCACGGCGAGCGCGCACACCGAACACGCCGCCGCGGCGAGTCGTGCGAGCCCATGCGGCCACTCGAGTAGCTCGACCAGCCGGGCCGCCATCCATCCACGCGCCGGCACCGAGGCTCCCTCTTGACCCATGCGCGACAGGATACGGAGCGGTCCCGAGGGCGACGCCTAGATGAGGGAGTGCAGGAGCTGCGCGGTCTCCTCGACCCGCGTCCGGCGCGACAGCTGCTGGCGAATGTCCTCGTCGAGCATCACGTCAGGCAGGCCCCCGTCGGCGAAACGCCCGTGGAGCTCCTCGAGCGCGTGGCGAAGCGCAGCGACGTCGTCGGGTGGCACCACGACACCTGCGCCCGTGTCGCGGATCAGAGCCGCCGCAGCGCCGTCGGGCGGCACCGCAGCGAGGATCGGGCGACCCACCGCGACGTACTCGAAGACCTTTCCCGACAGCACTCCTTTGCCGCGACCGCCGGCGTCCGGGATCAGCAGGAGCAGCGCTTCCGAGTCCCGTTGCAGCGAGAGCGATGTGGAGCGGGGCGCGTAGGGAATCAACTCCAGGTGGTCGCCGAGACCCAGCTTCTCCGCCCACTCGCGGTCGGCCGACCGGAAGTCCCCGAGGAACCGCGCGACAACGTCGAGACCGGAGTCGGCCAGCGCCTGCAGGAACGGCTTCGGGTCTCGCTTGCCGAAGAAGCTGCCGGCGTGCGTGATGCGGAAGCGCTGTGACGGGATGTACGAGAGACCTGCCGTGTCGTCGAAGTCGCAGCCGTTGGCGATCGTGACGACGGGCCCGCGCGGCGAGCGCTGTCGGATCTCGTCGGCTATCGCGTCGGACACGCACGAGACGGCGTCCGCTCGCCGGGCGACCAGCCGCGCGACCGCGTCGTCGATCTTCTCCTTCGCGCGGACGGCAGCACTTTCGGCGCGGCGGTGGGGGTGGGCGACGAGCGAGTCGCGCAGATCGGCGAGCCATCTGGCTCCCGTCGCCCGCTGCACCGCGGCACCGACGAAGTGCACCGAGTTGGGAGGCGAGGTCGTGATGACGACGTCGATCCCCTCACGGCGGGCGATGCGGAGGGCAGCGGGGATCGCGGTGAGGTTCCAGCTCACGTTCTCGTCCGGAACCAGCAGGCGGCGCGACGCGAGACGCGCCTGCGTGGCGAGGAGCGGCAGGCCGGTCCTGCCGTGCAGCTCCTCGGCAGGCTTTCGGCCCCTGGGGCCGAGATAGCGTGCGCGGTGCACCCAGGCCTGGGTCGGCACCCGCTGACCCTCGTCGCGGTGGATCCACTTGGGATCGTCGGGGGCGAGCACGTGGGTCTCGATGCCCAGCGCAGGAAGGTACTGGGCCAGCTTGAGCGGGCGCTGCACCCCTCCGCCGCCCGCGGGCGGGAAGTAGAGCGTGACGAGGAGCACCTTCACGCGGGCGATGGTAGTGACTCCGCCGCGCGATACGGTCGACCCGTGGCCATACTGGGGGTCGACGTCGGAGGCACGTTCACCGATGCGGTGCTGCTCGGCGACGGCGACCTGCGGATCGCCAAGGTGCCGACGGAGCGGCGGCAGGCGGAGTCCGTGCTCGCGGCGGCTGCTGCAGTCGGCGTGGAGCCCGGCGCGGTCGAGCGGTTCCGGCACGGCACGACCGTCGCCACGAACGCGCTCCTCGAGCGGCGCGGCGCGCGAACCGCGTTCGTCGCAACCGAGGGGTTCGAGCACCTCCTGTACCTGCGGCGACAGAACCGCGCGCACCTCTACCGTCTCTGCGCCGAGCACCCGGCGCCGCTCGTTCCGCTGGAACGGTGTGTCGGCGTTGGTGGACGGATGGCGCCCGCGGGCGAGCTCGCGCCACTCGACCTCTCCACGCTCTCCGACCTGGGAAACCCCGAGGCAATCGCCGTCTGCCTCCTGCACGCCTACCGCCATCCGGCCCACGAGCGTGCCGTCGCAGCCGAGCTGCGCCGCCGCCATCCGCGCGCACACGTCGTCGCGTCACACGAGTCGGCACCGGAGTTCCGCGAGTACGAGCGAGCGTCGACCACCGCCGTCGACGCCTATCTCGGCCCGCTGCTCTCGGGATATCTCGGCGATCTCGCCTCCTCGTGCGTCTCGGCGGGACTGCCCGAGCCGCTCGTGATGCGATCGTCGGGAGGTGTCGTGACGGCGAGCGAGGCCGCCGCGCACGCGGCGTGGGTGCTGCTCTCGGGACCGGCAGCAGGCGCGGTGGGCGCCGCGTTCGTGGCGCGACGGGCAGGCGTCGAGAACGCGATCGCCTTCGACATGGGCGGTACGTCCACAGACGTGTGCGCGATCGTCGACGGAGAGGTCCGGCGCGAGCACGAGCGTGTCGTCGGCGGCTTCCCGATGCGTCTCCCGACCGTCGCGGTCCACACGATCGGAGCCGGGGGCGGCTCGCTCGTGAATCGCGATGCCGGCGGCGCGATCCGGGTCGGCCCCGAGAGCGCCGGCGCCGATCCGGGACCTGCCTGCTACGGGCGAGGCGGCTCGCAGCCGACGGTGACGGACGCCAATCTTGCGCTCGGCCGCCTTCCGCGCCGTCTTGCGGGAGGGCTGCAGGTCGACGTCGACGCCGCGGCGCGCTCGCTCGACGGGCTCGACCCGGCCGACGTCGTCGCGGTCGTCGAGGCGGAGATCCTGCGGGCGCTGCGCGTGGTCTCCGTCGAGCAGGGTCTCGATCCACGCGACTTCGCGCTCGTCGCGTTCGGCGGCGCCGGGCCGCTGCACGCCTGCGCGCTCGCCGACGAGCTCGGCGTGCGGCGCGTCCTCGTGCCCGAGCCTGCGGGCGTTCTGTCGGCGCTCGGCCTCGCCGTCGGCGACGAGCGAAGAGACCACGTCCGCGCGTACGTCTGCCGGCTCGAGGACGCCGGCGAGCTGCCGGCCGTGGGGGAGGCCGACCTGCGTTACGCCGGCCAGTCGTTCGAGCTGAGCGTGCCGCTCGGGCCGCAGCTGGCGGAGCGCTTCCACGACGCGCACGACGCGCGCTACGGCTACGCCTCGCGGGACCGCCCGATCGAGCTCGTTGCCATTCGCACGTCGGACGTCTCACGCTCGCGTGCGCACGTCGCAACGACGGATCGCGGAGCCCGCGCTGCCCGAGGACCGGAGCTCGTCGAGCTGGACGGCGCAACCTGCTGGGTGCCGGCAGGGTGGGCGGGCGAGCGCGACGCCGACGGAACACTCGTGCTGGAGCGGCAATGATAGGCGTCGAGCTCCAGGTGATCGGTTCGCAGCTCGTGGCGATCACGGAGGAGATGGGCGCCGTGCTCGTGCGGGCGGCATTCTCGCCGAACATCAAGGAGCGGCGGGACTGCTCCACCGCCCTCTTCGACGAGGCGGGACGGATGGTCGCGCAGGCGGAGCACATCCCCGTGCACCTGGGCGCGATGCCGGAAGCCGTCGCGGCAGTCCGGGCACTCGAACCGGGTGTCGACGAGATCTGGATCCTCAACGACCCCTACGCCGGCGGCACCCATCTGCCCGACATCACGACGGTTGCCCGAACGCGGCTCGGCTACTCCGTCACCCGCGCACATCACGCCGACGTCGGCGGGCCGACGCCCGGCAGCCTCCCGTCGGAATCGCGCACGCTCGCCGACGAGGGGGTTGTGATCTCGCCGTCCCGGCTCGACGACGACGTCCTCGAACGACTCGTCGGCCAAATGCGAAACCCCGACGAGCGCAGGGGCGACCTCCGCGCGCAGGTCGCAGCCCATCGGCTCGCGGCGCAGCGTCTCGACGAGCTCGCCGGACGGCGCGGGGAGCCCGCCGTCGTCGCCGCCATGCACGAGCTGCTCGCGTACAGCGAGCGCCTCGTGCGGTCGGCAATCTCGAACCTCCCCGACGGACATGCCGAAGCCGAGGACGTGCTCGAGTCCCGCGAGGGCGACCTCGTGATCCGCGCCTCCGTGACCATCGCCGGCGCCGAGGTCGTGATCGACTTCGCCGGGACGGCGCCTCAGCACCAGGGGAACCTCAACTGCCCGCTGGCGGTGACCAGCTCTGCGGCCTACTTCGTCGTCCGCTGCCTGACCGCACCCGACCTGCCCGCGTCGGGCGGTGCGTTCGTACCGGTGACGGTCTCGGCCCCGGCCGGGTGCCTCGTCGATGCCCGCGCCCCGGCAGCGGTCGCAGCCGGCAACGTCGAGACCTCCTCGCGCATCGTCGACGTCCTGTTCGCCGCATTCGGCGAGCTGATGCCCGTTCCCGCGCAGGGTCAGGGAACGATGAACAACGTCGTTCTCGGCAACGAGCGCTTCACGTACTACGAGACGGTCGCCGGCGGGCAAGGCGCCTGTCCCCACGCGGACGGCCCGTCGGCAGTGCACGTCGCGATGTCGAACACGCTGAACACGCCGGTCGAGGCCCTGGAGCTCGCGTACCCGCTCCGGGTCGAGCGCTACGCGCTGAGACCGGGCTCGGGGGGGGCAGGGATGCATCGCGGCGGAGACGGGGTGATCCGGGATGTGCGTGTCCTGGAGCCCTGCACCCTCTCCGTGCTCGCCCAGCGGCGCTCGCACGCCCCGCAAGGCGCCGCCGGGGGTGAGAGTGGCGCCCCGGGCCGGACGCTCGTGAACGGGGACGAGCTCCCGGCGAGCGCGTCGCGCGAGCTCGCTGCCGGTGACGTGATCAGCCTCCACACCCCCGGCGGTGGCGGCTACGGCTGTCTCTGATAGTCTATCGCGACATATCGCGATAGACTAAGAAAGGAGACGACCATGACCGCATACACGATGGAGGGTTGCCACCCGGGCCTCAAGGTCTTCTTCATGCGCGGCGGCCGCGGCTACCGGCGCCGCGGCGCCGGCTTCGGCCCCTGGGGCGGCTTCGCGCCGGGCCATTTCGGCGGGCGCCACAAGGCGGGCCGCGGCGACATCCGTGCCGCCATCCTCGCGCTCCTCGCCGAGGGGCCGATGCACGGCTACCAGATCATTCGTGAGATCGGCGAGCGGAGTGAAGGCGCCTGGAGGCCGAGCCCCGGCAGCGTCTACCCGACGCTTCAGCAGCTCACGGACGAGGAGCTTCTACGCTCGTCCGAGCACGACGGCAAGCGCGTCTACGAGCTGACCGACGAGGGACGCGCCCAGGCCGAGCGGCGCGAGGGCGCACTCCCGTGGGAAGAGGCCGCCGAGGGAGCAGACGACGACCTCGTCTCGCTCCGCGAGCTCGTCTTCCAGGTCATGGCCGCGACGCACCAGGTCGCCCATGCAGGGACGAAGGCGCAGCTCGAAGCCGCGCAGGGGATCCTCCGCTCGGCTCGCAAGAGCCTCTATCAGCTTCTTGCCGATGACGACGCCGAGCCTCGCGGCGACGCGACCCCGTAGAGCGAATACCGCAGGTCGCGGTAGACGAGCGCGGGCTGCGGCTCCCCCGGTGGCGCGTTCGGGACGAGGTGGAACCGCGAGCGATCGATCACGAACCACCTCGGCCCGCATCCCGCCGGGATCGCCGTGTCGCCTCCGGCCGCCACGAAGTGCCGGAACTGTTCGACACGCTCGTCTGGGCGGTTCTGCTTCGTGTTCGCAACGTGGCCGGGCGGCGCCACACAGATGTAGACGGGTGCGTAGGCAGCGACCCGATAGCTCGTCTCGGGATCGGCGTAGACGGTCGCCCCTTCCCGCACGTCGTACCGCAGCGCGTGAACGAGACCGGGCGTGAGCGGACTCGCAGGGCGCTCGGCGGACGGCGACCAGTGCCGAAAGCCGTGGACGAACACCGGCAGCAGAAAGAGCGCTGCGGCGAGCGCGGCTGAGCGCTCAAGGGGAGCCCGGCGCGCGACGACGAGCCCGGCCGCCAACGCGGCGCAACCGCCCAGCGCGGCCGTCCACGCCGGCCAGGAGGGGCTGTCGCCGCGGAGGACGGAGCCGAAGTCGCCCGGATACGCCAGCTGGACGACGATCCCGGCCGCGAGCGCGGCAGGCACCGCCCAGACGCGCAACACCCGTGCTGCGACGCCCATGCCGCCGCTGAAGGCAAAGACAAAGGGCACGAATCCCGCGAGCCGCCTCGACTGTGAGAGCGAGACCACATCCGTGAGGCCGACGAAGAGCCGAGAGACCAGCACCGTGGCGAGCACGGCGAGCGAGCCTCCGAGCACGAACGCCGCCCAGCGCCGCCGCGCCGCGACGGCCGCTGCCGGCACCAGGACGAGACCGGCGACGGCAACCGCCCCTGTCCGCGAGAGAACGTGTGGATCGACGTGGAAGCTGTCGCTCGAGGAGATGACGAGCTGTGACGCGTACTGGTGGAGCGCGCGAGCCCGCTCGGCGGCATGGGGACGGATCGATTTCGTGTCGCGAAGCACCGGCAGGAGCCAGAGCACGAATGCCCCGGCCGGGAGCGCCAGAGCTGCACCCGCCGAGACGCCGGCGCGAAAGTCGGCGCGCGCCCACACCCAGCGGACGAGGAGAAAGCCGGCAAATGGGATCAGGAGATAGAGCGCATACGTCGGGTGGACGACGACGAGCGCGAGCCCGGCGGCGGCCGTCGTCGCGATCCGCCCCCGCGTCGGCAGCCGGACCGTCTCGATCGCGAGGGCGATCGCCGCAGGTGCCAGCACGCGCTGAGACACCGTGGCCGGCAACGCGATCGATGTGAACGAGCCGCCGTGACCGGCGGCCATTGCTCCCAGAGCAACCGCGGCGGCCGAGGTCACCCACGCGGCGGAGCGTGTGCGAAACAGCGCCCAGCCCGCCTCGAACCACGCGAGCACGGCAATCGGCGCGAGGATGCTCCCCTCGTGGAGAACGACCCGCGCCGGGTCGACGCCCGCGATCTTGGTGATGAGTGCCAGGAACCCGTGCCAGAGCGGAAACGCGTAGCCCGGGTGAAGGCCACCGTCGGGAAACTCGTCGACTCGATGCAGCGAGAGACCGCCGAGCGAGTCGAGCTTCCGCACGCGAGCGAGATGGAAGAGACCGTCGCCGCCGATCTCGCCGGCGACATGCCAGAGCAGGATCCCGAGCAGCCCCCCGGCGAGCGCGACTGCCGCCCAGCCCGGCGGCCGCCTCGGGATGCGCCGGCGCCGGAAGGGCCGCGCCACCAGACCGGCCGCCAGGAACACGAGCAGCGTCAGGGTCAGTCCCGAGCCGATCACGAATGTCAGGGCCAGCGCTCCGAAGAGCAGTGCGAGCGACCACGAGAGTGCAGCCGCAGCACCCCTCGTCCCCACCGCGCGCGTGATCACGAACCCGGGCCAGAGGACCACTCCCGTCGCCAGGGCGAGCCTGACCCAGAGCAAGAGCGAGCTCACGGTGCGCGCTCGAGCAGGGCGGCCACGTCGCCGGAGCCCAGCCACGCCGCAGCATCCCGGTACATGCGGCCCCGCCCGCCCCGGAAGAGGACGCCGCGCAGCCGGCACGCGAACAGCAGCAACCGGCGCGCCCGCTCCGCCTCTCGTGCGCCGACGTGCTTGGCAAGAAAGCGGAGATGCCCGCGCAGGTTCTCCTGGAACATCCTGCCCCCGTGCGAGACGCCGCCGACGTGGACGCACTCCGCGCCGGGGAAGAACAGCACCTTCCAGCCGGCACCGCGAAAGCGGTAGCACCAGTCGGTCTCCTCGCTGAAGAGGAAGAACGACTCGTCGAGCCCGCCGACCTCGTCGATCGCCGCGCGGCGCACAAGCATGCAGGCTCCCATCACGAACTCGGCCTCGTACACACGATCGTGAGCGAAGCCGCCGGCGTAGAAGGCATTCAGAGCACGTGAGTGCGGGGCGAGCTTGCGCAGGAAGAGATACTCGGTCGCGATGCGCCACACGGTCGGGAAGCCGCGCACCGACCGTTGCAGCGAGCCGTCCGTGTTGCGCAGCCGCGGCCCGATCAGGGCGGCGTCGGGACGCGAGTCCGCAAACGAGACGAGCGGTTCCAGTGAGCTGTCGGTGAGCCACGCGTCGGCGTTGAGGATCAGGACGTACCGCCCCTCGGTGGCTTCGATCCCCCGGTTCCAGCCCGCCCCGAGGCCGAGGTTGCCCTGTTCGATCAGCCGGACGCCGGGGAAGCGCTCGCGGACGAAGGCCGGCGTTCCGTCACCCGATTGGTTGTCGACGACCACGGTCGGCGTGCCTCGAAGGCTCTCCAGGCACTGCTCGAGCCAGGGCAGTGCGTCGTGAGTGACGACGACGGCCGCGACGTCGGCGTCAGCCATGCTCGACGCGCGTCCGGCCGCTGCCGCGGATGCCCTCCCACAGCAGCACGGCGCCGCCGGGCGTCGCGAGGGCGACGGTGACGAGGAAGAAGAGGAAGCCGGCGGCGAAGGCGGGATCGGCGGCGATGCCGACGCTGCCGAGGAAGCTGACGAAGAACGCCTCGCGCACGGCGAAGCCGTTGAGCGTGAACGGCACGAGCAGGACGAGGAAGAAGAGCGGGCCCATCACGTAGTAGATCCTCGGACCGAGCTCGATGCCGACCGCCCGGGCCGCCGCCCAGATCGCGAGCACGCGAACTGCCTGGATGACGGCGGTGAACGCGAACAGGCCGATCAGCAGCCGAGCGTGCCCCCGGAAGTGGTGCACTCCCTCGTAGAACGCGCGGAGCGGGCGCTCGACGCGAAGGGCTCGGAGTAGTGGCGCCGAGCGGGCAACCCAGGGGCGCGCAGCACGGGCGAAGAAGAGGACCGAGAGGAGGAGCGTGGAGAAGACGAATGCCCCTTCGAGCCACAGATACGCGCCGACGTGGTACCGCCCGATCGCGAGTACGAAGCCGAATGCGCCGAGAAGCACCGTTGCCGCTCCTCCGAGCCCACGCTCGAGCAGGACGATCGCCGTGATGTCCGCAGTCCGGCCGGGATGCCGCCGCGACGTCTCGAAGATCCGCACCGCGTCGCCCCCGATCGCGGTGGGGAGGATCTGCCCGGCCGTGTACGAGACGAGATACGCACGCGTCAGCCAGCCGAGCCGCTCATCCATCCGCTGCGCCCGCAGCAGCCACTGCCAGCGCATCGCCATCGGCAGGACGGTCACGATCATGATCGCGATCGCGAGCGCGAACCACCCGAATCTCGTCGAGCGCAGGGTGTCGGCCGTCTTGCCGAGGTCGATCTTCCAGAGCAGATAGGCGACCGCGAGCCCCGTGAACGCGAGCGTCGCCACGACGCGAAGCGTCCTCTTCGAGCGCGTGCTCATGCCGCGAAGCGGGCGTGCACACGCCGCAACGCATCGACCGCGTCGGCGATGTCGTCGTCCGAGTGCGCGGGCGACAGAGGAAGAGACAGCACCTCTTCGCCGGCCCGCTCGGCGACGGGAAGCGGCCGCTGGTCCGGATAGCGCTGCCGGAACCAGGTCAACCGGTGGACGGGCAGGAAGTGGATGCTGGTCGCGATCAGCTCCTCGCCGAGCGCGCGCTGGTACTCGTCTCGCGTCGCGCCTGCCAGCTCGGGCGTGATGCGGACGACGTAGAGATGCCTCGCATGGCCGTCGCGCGGGTCGCGGCTGAGGGGCTCGATGCCGTCGAGATCGCCAAGACCATCGTCGTAGAGGGCGAACTGCCGCTCTCGTATGCGGGCGTGCTCGTCGAGCCGGTCGAGCTGGACGAGCGCGATCGCTGCGAGCACGTCGGAGAGGTTGGCCTTGAAGCCCGCCGTCGTCTGGTCGTAGCGGGAGCCGTCACCGCGTCGGGTCAGCCGCATGGCCCGGATCCGCTCGACCACGTCGTCGCGGTTCGTGCTGACGAGGCCGCCCTCGCCGGCCGCGACGTTCTTGGTCGCGTAGAGCGAGAAACACGTTGCGTCGGAGACGACGCCGACCTTCCGGCCCCGGTAGACGCTCTCGAACGCGTGCGCCGCGTCCTCCACGACCGGGATGCCGAGCGCGAGCAGCGGATCGAGGTCGCAGGGCTGACCCGCGAGGTCTACGGGAAGGATCGCTTTCGTTCGTTCCGTGACGAGCTCCGGCACGAGGGTGGCCTCGATGTTGAGATCGTCCGGACGCACGTCGCAGAACACGACTCGCGCTCCGCAATGCTCGATCACGTTCGCGGTGGCGGGCCACGTGATCGGGGTCGTGATCACCTCGTCTCCCGGCCCCACATCGAGGGCGAGCAGCGCGAGATGCATTGCCGCCGTCCCCGAGGTGACGGCCAGCACGTGCTTCGCGCCGAGATAGGCCGCGGCCCGCTCCTCGAGGAGCGCTGTGCGAGGGCCGGTGGTCAGCCAGCCGGAGCGGAGCGCCTCCGCTACCGCGGCGATCTCCTCGTCGCCGACAGCGGGAGGCTGGAAGCCGAGTTTCGTGCTACGCCGGGTCCGCATCGACCTCGAAGCGTACGGCCTGTGCCGCACGGCGAGCCCGCTCGAGCGCGTCGTCCCTTGAGGCACCGACGGCGAGGATCGCGCCCGCCCTATCGGCACCGCGTAGCAGCGGACCGAAGAGCCAGCCGCGTCGCCGGTAGGCCCGAACCCACACGACGCCCTCGGTCGCCTCCGCCTCCTCGACACCCGTCACCGAGCTCAGCTCTCCAACGGGCGCGACGAGGAACACGACGCACGCTCCCTCGGCTCGCGGCTCGCTGCCGGAGAGGGTCGGGCCGATCGGCCGGCCGAGGGCGAAGTCCAGCGCGAGATCGTTCAGCGGAACGCCCGTCGCGGCTTCCACGAGCTCGGCGTCGTGACCGCCGCCGAGACGCGCAGCGACCTCCATCACCCTGGGGCCGTCGGGCGCGAGGCGGATCTGCGTGTACGACGGCCCTTCGATGACGCCGAGCGCGGCGACCGCAGCACGCGCCGCGACGACGGCGTCGTCCGCATCAGCGCCGCTCGGCCAGGCATGAGCCAGCGCCACACCATGTGCGGGCGGATCGGCCGTCAGACGGTCGGTGACCGCCAGGGGAACGAAGTCGCCGTTCACCGAGACGGCATTGACCGTCACCTCGGGCCCGTCGACGAGCTCCTCGATCACGTACCCGCCGCCGCGGGACGCCGCGACTGACGCCGCGACCGCCGCATCCAGCTCGCGCGGGGCGTGCACGACCGACAAACCACGCTGGCCCTGCTGGTCGATCGGCTTCACGACGCACGGGTAGGTCGGCGCCTCTCCGTCGGCGAAGACGCGCGGCTGGGGCACTCCCATCAGGCCGAACTGCTGTCGCTGCCGCGCCTTCGACGTCGCCAAACTCGCGGTCGCGGCGTCGATCGGATGTGGCAGCCCCACGCGCTCGGCGATGCGGGCGGCGACGCCGACCGACCAGTCGGCTCCCGGGGAGACGAGGCCGTCGACCTCGCGCGCGCGTGCGAGCCGTTCCAGCGCCGGCTCGTCGTCGATGGAGATCACCGCGCGCTCGTCGGCGTGCGCGAACCCGATCGCCTGCGGATCGCGATCGGCGGCGATGACGTGGAGCCCGCGCCTGCGGGCGGCTTCGAGCAGCCCGAGCTGCGCCGGCCCGGCGCCTAGGACGAGGAGACGCGGTCGGCGCGCCGGAGGGTCTCCCGCCACCAAGCCTCGTTCTCGCGATACCAATCGACGGTGCGGGCCAGCCCGTCCTCGAAGCTCGTGCGCGCGCGCCAGCCGGTCAGCCGCTCGATCTTGCCGGTCGAGCCGAGGTGCTGGTCGACCTGCCCCGGACGCTCGCCGACACTCGTGATCGTGGCCTCCGGGTTGCCGACGGCCTCGATGACCAGCGTCGCGATCTCGGCCACGGGGATGTCGACACCGGTGGCGACGTTCACCACCTCGCCCGCCACACGCTCGAGCGGAGCCTCGATCAGCGCTTCGAGCGCCTCGGCGTGGTCGTCCACCCAGAGCCAGTCGCGGCTCGCGTGCCCGTCGCCGTGGACGGTGAGCGCCTCCCCCTCGAGCGCCTGCGTGATGAAACGCGGAATCACCTTCTCCGGATGCTGGCGGGGGCCGTAGTTGTTGAACGGCCGTACGATCACGATCGGCAGGTCGTACGTGACGACGTACGAGTGGGCGAGGCGGTCGCCGCCGGCCTTCGTCGCCGCGTACGGGCTCCGCGGATTGAGCGGATGCTCCTCGTCCATGGGGACGTACTCGGACGTGCCGTAGACCTCGCTCGACGAGATCAGCAGGAACCGCTCGACGGGGGTCTCGCGGATCGCGTCCAGCAGGATCTGCGTTCCCTCGACGTTCGTCGTCACGAACTCGGATGCGCCCTCCTCGATCGACTTCTCCACGTGCGACTCGGCTGCGGCGTTGACGATCACGTCCACCTCCGCGACGACGTCGCGCACGAGCGCGGCGTCACGAATGTCGCCGTGCACGAACGCGAGCCGCTCGTGCCCCATCAGGTCCGCGAGGTTGTCGATTGAGCCCGCGTAGGTCAGCGCGTCGAGCGAGACGACCTCGTACGGCGTGTGCGTGAGCAGGTGGCGGATGACGTTCGACGAGATGAACCCGGCGCCGCCCGTGACCAGTATCCGCTTCGCCTGCACGCTTCCCTACACCTCGCGGTCGATCGTATAGAGGGGGCGATGCTCGACGACGCGCTGGATGCGGCCGAGGTGCTCGCCGACGAGCGCCAGGACGAAGCCCTGCACCCCGAGCACGAAGAGGATCGCGACGCCGCCGAAGAGCGGGCCGGGGAAGTTCGACTCGCCGACCCAGAACACGACCCCGTAGGCGCCGAGCGCGGTCGCCGCCAGCGTGCAGACGACGCCGAGGGTGACCCCCGCCCACTGGATCGGCTGCGGCCAGAAACCGGCGAGCACGTGCAGCGCCACCCGCGTCAGCCTGAGCGGCGTGTAGCGCGAGCTGCCGGCACGTGGCGCGTGCCCGACGTCGACCTCGACGACCGTCGCCCCCGCAGAGAGGACGAGGGCCTTCGTAAACTTCTGGCGGCCGATCGCACCGAGCATCGGTTCGAGCGCACCGCGCCGGTACGCGTTGAACGCGCAGCCGAAGTCGGCAATCGGGACGCCGGTGAAGCGCCTGAGCATCCCGTTGATCAGGCGCGAGGGGAGCGTTCGGCCCCACGTGTCCTCCCGCACCGCGCGGCGCCCGCTGGCGACGTCCCAGCCGGCGTCGACCGCCTCCACGAGCTTCGGGATGTCCTCGGGCGGGTTCTGCAGGTCGCCGTCCATCGTCACGACCACCTCGCCCCGTGCCCGCACGATCCCGGCGTGCATCGCCGGGTGCTGTCCGAAGTTCCGCTTCAGCCGGACCGCGTGCACGCGTGGATCCGCGTCGTGGAGCCGCTCCAGCGCGGCGAACGTCCCGTCGGTCGAGCCGTCGTCGACGAAGACGAGCTCGAACGGCCGGCCGAGCGACTCGAGCGCGACCACGGCCCGGCTGTAGAGCTCGTCGACGGTTGCAACCTCGTCGAACAACGTGACGACGACCGAGACCTCCGGTCTCGGCTCGTCTCGGCTCTCCCGCGCCTCTGCCCCCAAGACGTCAAGCTGTTCCATCGAAGAGCGCCAGCGTACACCCATACACTCGGGAAATGCCGTGGAATGCAGGGGGGATCGTCGCGCTCCGCGACGTGTGGTTCGGCGCCGTCTGGCGCGCCGTCGCGGGCATCGTCGTCGAGGAGACCGAGCAGCGAAGCGTGTTCTGGGTGCCGGCCGGCTCGGCCGCGGCCTTCGCGGCGGACGACGAGGGCAACGAGATCCGCATGCCACGACGCGAGTTCCGGCGCGGCCGTCGCACGACGACTCGCCCGATAGTTGTCGTCTGCGACGAGGGCGCGCCGTGGACGATGTGGCTCTTCTTCGAGCGACCGGGAGTCCTCGCGCACTGGTACGTCAACTTCGAGGAGTACCTGGGGCGGAGCGCCGTCGCGTACGACTCGGTCGACCACAAGCTCGACCTGATCGTGCGCGCGGACGGCGAGCTCGTCTGGAAGGACGAGGACGAGCTCGAACAGGCGGGCGCGCTCGGGCTGGTCGACGTCGACGCAGTCCGCCTCGATGCCGCTGCCGCGGTCGCCTCTCCGCCGTGGCCGACCGGGTGGGAGGACTTCACCCCCGATCCGTCATGGGCCGTGCCGGAGCTTCCGGCCGGCTGGGATCAGGTCTGACATCGCCCAGACCCAAACGCCGGTGGAGCCGCCGCAGCGGCGCCGGCGCCCACCAGTTCCAGTCGCCGAGAAGCGCCATCAGGGCCGGTACCAGCAGCGCCCGCACCACCGTTGCGTCGAGCGCTACCGCCACAGCCGTCCCGACGCCGAGCTCCTGGACGAAGACGAGCCGCGACGTCGCGAACGAGCCGATGGCGACGCAGAACAGCAGCGCGGCAGCAGTGACGATCCTGCCCGTACGCTCGAGACCCCACGCCACCGCGGCGACGTTGGCCGCGCCGCGATCGTGCCCTTCCTTGATGCGAGAGAGCAGGAAGACGGCATAGTCGGTGGACAGCCCGAACACCGTCGCGGCGAGCAGTACCGGCTGCGTCTGCTCGAGGCCTTCGACGCCGACGCCGTGCTGGAAAATGATCACGAGCAGACCGAACGCCGACCCGATCGTGAGCACGTTCATCACGAGCGCCTTCAGCGGTAGCACGACCGAGCCGGTGAATGCGAAGAGCAGGGCGAAGGTCGTCACCGCGAGGAGCGCCAGCGCCCAGGGAAGGTGGGAGACGATGCTGGCACGTTGGTCGACGATGGCCGCTCCCTGTCCGGCGAGCAGACCGTCGGGGAAGAGCGCCCGGAGATGGCGGACGAGGGCCTGCGTCGAGCCGGAGGGAGCCGTCCCGGACGGAGCGACGTCGACGCGCCAGATGCCGGGCCCGGCCTCCGCCGGGGCCGACACTGCGGCGACGCCTGCGAGGGCGCGGACGTGAGTCATCTCGGTGGCCGTCGGAGGTCGGCGCAGGACCAGGTTGAGCGGTGACGCCGCTCCGCGCAGCCCGCTCTCCTGGAGAGCGTCGGCGACCTGACGCGCACTCGCCGACTTCGGCAGCGCGCGTGCGTCGATGCCGGAGAACCGGACGCCGAGGGCGGGGAGGGCGAGCGCCACGAGCAGCCCGCCGCTGATCACGGCTATGAGCCGGGGGCGCCGCATCACAGCCTGCGCGATCCGGGCCCAGCGACGTGCGGACGGTGGCCGCCGCCAGCGCTCGGGCGCGAGCGCGTCGATGCGCGGACCGAGCACAGACAAGAGCGCGGGCAGGGACACGAGCGCAGCCACGGCGGCCGAGAGGGCGACCAACGCCCCTCCGACCGCCATCGAGGAGAGAAAGCGAAGCGGGAACACCGCGAGCGATCCCATCGCCGCCGCCACGGTGAGCGCACTGAAGACGATTGTCCGCCCCGCCGTCCCGAGGGTCGCCCGCAAGGCCTCCGGACCGTGTCCCGTTCGCTCCGTCTCCTCCCGGTAGCGAAAAACGAGCAGCAGGCTGTAGTCGATGGCGAGGCCGAGCCCGAGACCCGTCACGAGGTTGAGGGCGAAGACCGAAACGTCCATGACTCCGGCAACGGCACGAAGACCAAGCGTCGTCGCACCGATCGCGACGGCGCCGACGAGGGGCGGTAGGAGCGCGGCGACGAAGCCGCGGAAGACGAGCAGTGAGAGGAGCAGGACGATCGGCAGCGCGATCAGCTCCGCCCGCTCGAGATCGGCGCGAACGGTGCTGTTGATCTCCTGGTTCGCGACCGGGCCGCCGCCGAGCACGACCATGGGATCGCCGCGGAACTCACGCCGAAGACGGCTTGCCGCGTGCTGGGAGCGGATGTCGAGGCCGTGGTAGAAGAAGCCGAAGACGAAGCGGTCGACGACCTGCGTCCGGGCGACTTCGGGATCGCGCTGGATGCGGGCGCGGACGGCGCCGATGTCGCCGCTCTCGACGAGTGCCACGACGCCGGGGTCGGGCTCGACTCCGGACGCGCTCTGCAGCACGTCGAAGGCGCGAACGCTCTCCGAGCCCTGATCCTGAAACAGGCTCGCGCCGCTCTTCAGGCGCGAGACGACCGTCCCGCCGAGCGCGAACGAGACCGCTGTGAAGACGGTCGTGACGATGAGGATCAAGCGGGCGTGCCGGGAGATGACAGACGCCATCGCTCCCCTATCTTCTAGTGCAACGGCCCCCATTGGGGGCCGTTGCACTAGTGGTACCTACGGCGCTTCAGGCTGCCTCGGCCTCGTACACGGGAGTCGTCACCTCGGCAACGGCCTCCTGTGCACGGCGCCGGCGCGGGATGGCGAACGCCGCGGCGGCGCCCAGGGCAACGACTCCTGCGCCGACGTACACCCCAGTCGTCATCCCGTTCACGAACGTGTCCGGCGTCCGGTAACCGCCGGCGTGAGCGAAGATCGACGCCAGCACGGCGACGCCGAAGACACCGCCCAGCTCACGGATGGCGTTGTTGGCGCCGGATGCCTTCCCTTCCTCGACCGGCTTCACGGCCGAGAGGACGACGTTCGCGACAGGCGCGAAGAAGAGCGCCATGCCGACCCCCGCGACGATGAACGGCGCGATCAGGTGTGAGTACGGCGTCGTCGGAGTGGAGACGGCCGCGATCCACGCGAGTGCCGCCGCCTGCATCGACAGCCCGACGCCGATGATGTTCTTGGCCGGGATCCGGTCGGACAGTGCGCCGGCGACCGGCGCGATGAACATCGGCGCGAGCGTCCACGGCAGGATCCGCAGACCCGAGCCGAACGGCGAGTAGCCCTGGACGGTCTGGAAGAACTGCGCGAGCAGGAAGATCGAGCCGAACATGCCGAAGTACATGAAGAGCGAGGCGGCGTTCGCGAGCGAGAACGTCGCGTTGCGGAAGAACCGCATCGGCAGCATCGGATGCTCGGCGCGGAGCTCCCAGGCGACGAACGCGCCCACCAATGCGAGCCCGACCGCGATCGCCGCGACGATCTCGGTGCTGGCCCAGCCCTGCTCGTTCCCGCGGACGAGACCCCAGACGATGCCGAACAGACCGGCGCTGGCGAGACCGAGACCGGGCAGGTCGAGCCTCCCCTCCGGGCCGTAGGACTCGTCGAGCCGGGCGAGGGCGAGCGGCACGAGCACGAGACCGATCGGGACGTTCAGCCAGAAGATCCACTGCCAGGAGATCCCCTGGACGACGGCACCGCCGACGAGGGGGCCGAAGGCGACCGCGAGGCCGGAGATCCCGCCCCACGCGCCAAGCGCGACGCCGCGCTTCTCGGCGGGAACGGCGGCGGAGAGGATGGTCAGGGTGAGCGGCATCACGATGGCGCCGCCGAGCCCCTGGAAGGCCCGCGCGACGTTCAGGATCTCCACGTTCGGGGCGAGCGCCGCGGCGACCGAGCCGAGCGTGAAGATCGAAATACCGGCGGAGAAGACGCGCCTGCGGCCGAAACGGTCGCCGAGCGCCGCGCCGGTCAGGAGCAGCACGGCGAAGGTGAGGGTATAGGCGTTCACCGTCCACTCGAGGCTGGAGAGGGACGCGTGCAGGTCCTTCCGGATCACGGGGATCGCGGTCGTGACCACGAGGTTGTCGAGGGTGACCATGAACAGCGCGATCGAGCTGATCGCGAACGTCCACAGCATCCGGGTTCGCTTGCTCATCTCAGCTCCTTCATTGCTTTGTGAGTAGTCACTTTCATAAGTGATGAAAAAAGGGGATCAGCCCTGGTCGTCCTTGCAGCCGGCCATGAGCTGAACGGCCCACGGCTCGGGGTCGGTGTGCAGGTCCATGGCCGCGATCACATTGAGCAGCATCCCCGTCGCGAACCAGTGCGAGACGACCTCGATCGGGACGTCCGCGACCGCCTCGACGAAGCGGAAGAGCTCACCGTAGCCGTGCCTGATCGCAGCGCGGACGTCCGGGTCGTCGCAGGCCGCGTAGGCCTGGAGCTGCCCGAGCAGCCGCGTGCGGTCGGAGATGACGAGATCAGCGTAGGCGCCACCCATGGCACGAAGCGCCTCCTCGCCCCGCAGACCGCGGCTGGCGGCCCGGAAGATCTCGAGGGTCTCCGCCATGCAGCGCTCGACGGTGGCGATGTAGAGCGCCTTCTTGGTGCCGAAGAGGCGGAAGAGGTACGGCTGCGAAATGCCTGCCGCGGCCGCGATCTCGTCGGTCGACGTGCCGTGCAGCCCCCTGTTGGCGAATGCCGTGGAGGCTGCCTCGAGCACCGCCTCGCGGCGCTCCTCGGCTGTCTTGCGCTCGGTAGCCGTCGTCATCACGGTAGTGAGTATTCACTCACAAGCACCGTTTGTCAAGCGAGCTTTGCGAGTGCCTCCGCGACCCGGTCGAGCTCGGCGTCGGTGAGGCTCGTGTGGAACGGAAGCGCGAGCGCGCGCTCGAAGGCCTCGTCGGCACCCGGGAACGGACCCTGGTCTCGGTACGCGGTCAGCCGGTGGAGCGCATACGTGCCGATCTGCGCCTCGATTCCCGTAGCACGGAGGGACGCGAGCACCTCGTCGCGGCGGTCGACCCGGACGACATAGGCCTGCCAGCCGTGGCGGTCGCCCTCGGCCGCCTGCGGTAGCTCCGCGACACCCGCGAGACGCTCGGCGTAGCCCGCGACGACGCGCCCACGCGCTGCGAGCAGCTGGTCGAGCCGCTCGAGCTGCGGGATCCCGAGCGCGCAGAGCACGTCCGAGAGCCGGTAGTTGAGGCCGGGCTGCGGGATGTCGAAGTCGCCGTGCGGAACGATCCCGTGGTGGCGAAGCCGCCGGATCGAGTCCGCGTGCGCCTCCTCATCGGTGGTGACCGCGCCGCCCTCGCCCGTCGTCACGATCTTGCGGGGATGAAACGACAGGCAGCCCATCACGCCCAGCGAGCCGCAGGGCCGGCCACGGTACAGAGCACCGAGAGCACCCGCCGCGTCCTCGACCAACGGCACACCGCCGGCAGCAACCTCGAGCCCCGCCCAGTCGAGCGGCCGACCGAACAGGTGCACGGCCAGGACCGCACGGCTGCGCGGCGTCAGTGCTGCCGCGACGCGCTCGGGCGTCGTGTTGAACGTCGCAGGGTCGACGTCGACGAGCACCGCCTTCGCGCCGCAGAGCTCGACCGCGTTGGCGGTGGCGGGGAACGTGTAGGCGGGGACGATCACCTCGTCCCCCGGCCCGATCCCGAGCGCGAGCAGCGCGAGGTGGATCGCCGCGGTGCCC
>Ga0066709_100000152_pt1 | contig 29303 bp, 31 predicted proteins | sample GraSoiAngelo_158_FD_79665 | JGI IMG/M metagenome (GOLD analysis project Ga0066709, IMG submission 79665) | Grasslands soil microbial communities from the Angelo Coastal Reserve, California, USA - 14_1009_16_30cm | ecosystem: Environmental > Terrestrial > Soil > Grasslands | place: USA...
CAGTCCTGTTGGTAGCCCTTGCGGTCACCGCCGCCCGTGATCGTCACGTCGACCGCGTCGCGGAACGGTCCGTAGAGCGCGGAGGCGTACTTCGCCGCGTAGGCCAGGATCGCGACCTCGTCGCAACCCGTGCCGTCGAGCGCGTCGCGAATGGCGCCGACCTGTCCGTCCATCATGCCGCTGGGGGCGACGATGTCTGCGCCTGCGTCGGCCTGCGCGAGCGCGATACGCGCATACAGCTCGAGGGTCTCGTCGTTGTCGACCACCGTCGCGCCCCCGGGGCCGGCGCGCACGATCCCGCAGTGCCCGTGGTCGGTGTACTCGTCGAGGCAGAGGTCGGCAATGAGGACGAGCGACTCGCCCACCTCGTCGCGCAGGTCACGCAGCGCCACCTGCACGATGCCGTCCGGGTCGTATGCCCCGCTCCCTGTCGCGTCCTTGTGCTCCGGGATGCCGAAGAGGATCACCGCGGGCAGCCCCAGGTCGGCGAGCTCGCGCGCCTCCTTCCGCAGCGACTCGCGCGTGTGCTGCACGACCCCCGGCATCGACGCGATGGGCTCGGGTGCGTCGATGCCCTCGCGCACGAACAGCGGGGCGACGACGTCGTCGACGCTGACGGCCGCCTCCGCGACGAGACGCCGCAGCGCCGGCGTGCGCCGGAGGCGACGGAGACGACGGGCCGGGAAGCTCACCCTCCTCATGCTACGGGTCCGGCAGCTGTTGCCCAAGGTGAGCCACGAGGGCATCGACGAGGCCGTCGACGGTGTGCTCGACCGCCTCGATGTCGACGTGCAAGCCCCGGCGGCGTGCAGTGTCGGCGGTGACCGGCCCGATGCACGCGACCACGCCCGGCACCGCGTCGAACCCCACCGCCTCGAGGTAGTTGGTGACGGTCGACGACGAGGTGAACGTGACGACGTCGGCGGAACGCGCCGTCTCGCGCATCGCGTCGCTCACCGGAGGGCGCTCGGTGCGGTAGGCCTCGACCACCTCGACCGTCCACCCCTTGGCCCGGAGCCCGTCGGGCAGCAGGTCGCGCGCGACCGCGGCGCGCGGGAGGAGCACGCGTCCGGTGCCGGGAGGAAACGCCTCGACCATCGACTCGGCGACGAAGCGCGCCGGCAACAGGTCGGCGACGACGCCCCACTGCCGGAGCGCAGCGTCGGTGCCCGGCCCGATCGCCGCGACCCGTGCCGTGCCGAACGCCCGCGCGTCCCGCAGCTCTCGACAGAGCCGCTCGGCTCCGTTCGCCGACGTGAACACGACCCAGTCGTACTCGTGCACCCGGGCGGCGGTGGCGCGCAGGGCGGCGCCGTCGTCCGACGGGTCGACGACGCGGATCACGGGCAGCTCGAGCGTGTCGGCGCCGGCCATGCGGAGGCGCGCCGTCAGCGCAGACGCCTGGTCACGCGCGCGCGTCACGACGACGCGCCGGCCGAACAGCGGGCGGGCCTCGAACCAACGCAGGTCGAGCCCGGCCACCGCGCCGATCACGATGGTCGAGGGTGGTTCGAGCGCGGCCGCACCCAACCCCCGCAGGGTGGTGCGCACGGTGCGCTGCTCGGGCCGCGTCCCCCAGCGCACGGCCGCGACCGGAGTGTCCGCCGCCAGCCCGCCTTCCATCAGGCGCGCCGCGATCGCACCGCGCGTGGCCACACCCATGAGGACGACGATCGTGCCGCCGACGCGCGCGACCGCGTCCCAGTCGGTGTCCTTGGCCGCCCACGGGTCCTCGTGCCCGGTGACCACGGTGAACGACGTGGACAGGCCGCGGTGGGTCACCGGTACGCCCGCGAACGCCGGTACTGCGACCGCCGAGGTGATGCCCGGAACCACCTCGAACGGGACACCGGCCGCCAGCAGCGCGGCCGCCTCTTCACCGCCACGCGCGAACACGAACGGGTCGCCGCCCTTGAGCCGCACCACCTCCTCGCCGGCGCGCCCGCGTTCGACGAGCAGCGCGTTGATCTCGTGCTGCGGCATGGTCGCCTTGCCCCGCGCCTTGCCCACGCTGATGCGCTCGGCCCTCTCGGGCGCGAGGTCCAACAACGAGCTCACCGACAGCCGGTCGTAGACGACGATGTCGGCGCGCGACAGCACCTCGGCGCCGCGCACGGTGACCAGACCCGGATCGCCCGGCCCCGCACCGACCAGGTAGACGGTCACGGGCCCGGAGCTTCGAGCGCGAGGTCGGACAACAGAGCCGCGCCACCCGCGCCGTCGAGCAGCTCGCGCGCGACACGCGATCCCAGCTCGGACGGGTCGTCGCCGCGGCCCCGGGTACGCAGGAGCACCCGGCCGTCGAGCGTGCCGAGCATGGCGGTCAACGTGATCGTCCCGTCGTCGGCAACGGTCGCGTGCGCACCGACGGGGAGGTCGCAACCGCTCCCGATCTCGCGCAGCCAGGCGCGCTCGGCGTCGACCGCGACCCGCGAGGCCCGATGCTCGATCGGATCGAGCAGCTCGCGCGTGCGCGTGTCGTCGACCCGGCACTCCACCGCCAGGGCGCCCTGCCCCACCTGAGGGACGACCACGCTGGGGTCGAGCAGCTCGGCGATGACCTCGGAGCGGCCCAACCGTTGGAGCGCGACCGCAGCCACGACCGCGGCGTCGAACTCGGCGGCCTTGCGCAGGCGGGTCTCGATGTTCCCCCGCAGGCCCGCGAACGTGAGGTCCGGACGGTGGTGCGCGAGCTGGGCCCGTCGGCGCACCGAGCCGGTGGCGACCCGTCCACCGACCGGCAGGCCCTCGAGCGTGGCACCCACGAGAGCGTCCCGCGGATCTCCGCGCCCGGGCACGGCGGCGATCACCAGCCCGTCGGTGGGGGACGACGGCAGATCCTTCGCGGAGTGCACCGCGATGTCGGCCCGACCGTCGAGGACCGCGGCCTGCACCTCCGTGACGAAGACGCCTTGTCCACCCATGGCCCAGATCGCGACGTCGACATTGCGGTCGCCGGTGGTCTCGACGACGACCGCCTCGACGTCGACGCCGAGCTCGGTCGCCACCAGCTCGGTCTGGAGACGGGCGAGTGGGCTGCCGCGCGTCGCGGCTCGGAGCATCGTCAGAGATCGAACAGCTCGGTCAGCGCGTCCGCGAGCCGCTCGCCGCGAGCCGAGCCGGCTGCGTCCTTCAGTCGCACGGTCGGGTCGTGCAACAGCTTGGCGAGGATGCCGCGCGTGAGGGCCTCGATCGCCTCGCGCTGGCTGGGGTCGAGGTCGTGGAGCTTCGAGCGGTAGTGCTCGAGCTCGGCGAGACGCAGCGCCTCCGCCCTCTCGCGCAGCGCGATGACGGTCGGCACCGCGCGGCGGGCGGTGACGTGCTCGGCGTGGCGCGCCACCTCCTCGGCAACGATGGCCCGGACCTGCGGGATCTCGCGTCGACGTTCGCCGAGGCCGGCCTCCGCGAACGTGCGCAGGTCGTTGAGGTCGAGCAGGGTCACCCCGGGCAGCTCACCTGCCGACGGGTCGATGTCGCGGGGCATCGCAACGTCGACGATCAGCAGGGGGCGACCCGAGCGGGCCACCATCACCGGAGCGAGGTCGGCCTGCTCGACGACGACGGCCGGCGCGCCCGTCGAGGTGAGCAGCACGTCGACCTCCAGGAGGGCATCGGCCAGGCCCCCGAGCTCCACCGCTCGCCCGCCGACGCGCGACGCCAACGCGAGCGCCCTGTCCCACGTGCGGTTGGCCACGAGGACGTCGGCGGCTCCCGCCCCCGACAGGGCGACGGCCATGCTCTCGCCCATCTCGCCGGCGCCGAGGACGAGCACCCGGGCCCCGGACAGCGAACCGAGGCGCGCATTGGCCATCGCCACCGCGGCCTGGGCGACCGACGTGGTGCCGCGCGCGATCGCGGTCTCCGAGCGGGCCCGCTTGCCGGTGACGAGCGCGTGCCGGAACAGCGCGTCGAGCCGCGCGCCGGTCGCGCCCTCGGCGCGCGCCTGCTCCCACGCGTCACGCACCTGGCCGAGCACCTCGCTCTCACCCAGCACCACCGAGTCGAGGCCGGCCGCGACCGCGAACAGGTGCGCCGCCGCCGCGTCGTCGAAATACGTGTAGAGGCGGTCGCTGAACTCCTCGGGCGGCGCGAACGCCAGCTCCGAGAGGAAGTGGCGGATGTCCTGCACCGCGCCGTGGAAGCGCTCGGCCACCACGTACACCTCGGTGCGATGGCACGTGGAGAGCACGACGACCTCGGCGACGTGCTCGCGCCCGCGCAGATCATGGAGCGCCTTGGGTAGGCGTCCCTCGGGCACAGCCATGCGCTCGAGCAGGTCGAGCGACACGGTGCGGTGGTTCAGTCCGACGACGACGACAGACACGCCTGCAGGCGCTCCCTTGCCTTGACCAACTGACCCTCGCGGATCATGTCCAGCATCCCCGAGTCGAGGGCACTCCGCCAGTCGGCCGCCGCCGGGGACCGGCCTGCCGCTCGCAGAGCATCGCGCTCGGTCGCCAGCAGCTCGAGGAGCGTCTCGTACTCGGGCCCGAGCTCGGCTTCGAGGCGGGCCCGCAACCACGACGACAGCGCGGGGCTGCGCCCGCTCGTCGACACCGTGACCAGCAACGCGCCCCGGCGCAGGACAGACGGAAGCGTGAACGAGCAGTTCTCGGGGTCGTCGGCGCCGTTGACCCACACGCCGGCGCGCTCGCCGTCGGTGAACACGGCCCGGTTGACCTCGGGCGAATCGGTGGCGGCGATGACGAGCCGGTACGAGCCCGCCTCGCCGCGACGATAGGGCCGCACCTCGAACGAGGCGGGCGGCGCGAGGGCCCGGACGTCATCGCCGACCCCGGGCGCGACCACGTGCACGCGGGCGCCGCACGCCAGCAGGCCCTCGACCTTGCGGGCGGCCACCGTCCCCCCGCCGACCACGAGGCACGGTCGGTCCTCGACGATCAGGTTCACCGGGTACTGCGGCCGGGTGATGCCACTCATGAGTCGGACATCGACGGGCGGACGACACGCCTGAACGCCCGGGCGGCCGGGCTCCGCCGCGCGTTCACACGACGCCCGCGGCCTCTGCAGGATCGGGCAACGTGGGCAGCCCGGCGCGGCGCTGTTGGTAGAACGAGAGGATCTGCAGCTCGATCGAGAGGTCGACCTTGCGGAGCGAGACACCTCTCGGCACCGAGATCACCGACGGGGCGAAGTTGAGGATGGACGTGACGCCGGCGGCGACGAGGCGGTCGGCGACATCCTGCGCTGCGCTCGCAGGAGTCGCCACGATGCCGATGGCCACTCCCTCCGCGGCCGCGATCGCGGGCAGGTCGTCGAGGTGCCGCACGGCGATGCCACCCACCTGCTCGCCCACCTTCCCCTTGTCCGCGTCGACCAGCGCGACCACCCGGAAGCCGCGTGCAGAGAAGCCCTTGTAGTTGGCGAGCGCGTGGCCGAGGTTGCCGATGCCGACGATCACGACCGGCCAGTCCTGGGTGAGGCCGAGCTCGCGGCTGATCTGGAACAGCAGGTACTCCACGTCGTAGCCGACGCCACGCGTGCCGTAGGACCCGAGGTAGGAGAGGTCCTTGCGGACCTTCGCCGCGTTGACGCCGGCCATCTCGGCCAGCCGCTCGGACGAGATCGTCACCGTGTTGGTCTCGGCCACCTCGACCAGGCTGCGCAGGTAGACGGGCAGCCGGGCCACGGTCGCTTCGGGGATGCGCCGGGAGCGGCGCGAGACGATTCCGTCGCCACTCGCGTCGACCGCACTTCCGGCCCCGCTCGGCTCGGTCGTTGGCCGGTCCGGCACGGGTTGGATCCTAAGCGCCTCGTGCGTCGCTTCACAAAGCCACGAGCGCGGTCCTGCTTGTGGCCTCCGGGGCCGGCCGGTCCCGCCGCCTCCCCCGAGATCGGCTCCGACCTCTACGCTTCGATCGTGACGATGCAGTCCGCGCTCGCGGCGGGCGCCGCTCTGGTTGCCCTGGGCTTCGCCATGGCCACGTTCGAGCGCTGGCTGGCCGGGCGCAGGCGCCACGAGCTGGCGTGGAGCGTCTCGCTCCTGTTGTTCAGCCTCGGCGCGGGCTGTCTCCTCGTGGGCGCGGCCAACGGCTGGAACGAGTGGTCGTTCCGGCTGTTCTTCCTCTTCGGCGCCATCCTCAACGTTCCCTTCCTCGCCCTCGGCACGGTGTACCTGCTCGGCGGTCAGCGGCGGGGCGACGTCTGCGCGGTCGGGGTGAGCCTGGCCGGGGCGTTCGCGGCCGGCGTGCTGGTGGTGGCGCCGCTGCGCGCGCCCGTGCCGGTCCACCAGCTCCCCCAGGGCCAGGACGTGTTCGGCGTGCTGCCACGCGTGCTCGCTGCCGTCGCGTCGGGGGGCGGGGCGATGGTGGTCATCGGCGGCGCGGCCTGGAGCGCGTGGCGGTTCCGGAGGGGGCCGATGCTCGTCGCCAACCTGTTGATCGCGGCCGGCACGCTCGTGCTCAGCGCGGGCGGGCTACTCAACTCCGTGCTCGATGAGATGGAGGCCTTCGCCGTCACGCTCGTGGCCGGGATCACCGTCCTCTTCCTCGGCTTCCTCGTCGCCACGGGACGGCGCCCACCGCCCGAGCCGTACCGACCGACGACACCTGCTACTGCCGTGCGCCCGTCCGCAACGCCCGCCGCAGCACCTTCCCGACGAGTCCCTGAGGCAGCGACTCGACGAACGTGACCTTGGTCGGGCACTTGTAACGCGCCAGACGCTCGGCCGTGAACTCGATCACCTCGTCCTCCTCGAGGTGGCGGCCGGGCTCGGCGACCACGAACGCGGTCACGGTCTCACCCGAGTGCGGGTGCTCGACGCCGACGACGGCCGCGGCGGCGATGCCGGGATGCTCGAGCAGCGCCTCCTCCACCTCGGTGGGGAAGACGTTGAAGCCCGAGACGATGATGAGGTCTTTGGCTCGGTCGACGATGAAGAGGTAGCCGTCGTCGTCGACCACGGCGATGTCGCCCGTGCGCAACCAGCCGTCAGACGTGAGCGCCGCCGCAGTTGCCTCTTCGTCGTGCCAGTAGCCGGGGAAGACGTTGGGGCCCCGCACCCAGATCTCCCCGGAGTCGCCCTCGAGCGCGTCCTCGCCCTCGAAGTCGACCAGCCGGACCTCGACGCCGGCCAGCGGCACGCCGATCGAGCCCTTGCGCGGCTCGCCGCCCACGAGTGACGTGGTCACGATCGGGGCTGCCTCGGTGAGGCCGTAGCCCTCCCACACCGGAATGCCGAACCGGGCCTCGAAGGCTTCCGAGACGGAGACGGGCAGCGGCGCGCCCCCGGAGACCGCCATGCGCACGGTGCGGAACGCGTCGGCATCGATGCCCCGAGCCGTGCTCCAGGCCTCGAACATCGGAGGCGCGCCCGCGACGACGGTGACGCCATGGGCGCGGATGGTCTCGACGCAGCTGAGGGGATCGAACCGCTCGACGAGCGCGACCGCGCCTCCGCCGTGCAGCGCAAGGCCGAGCACGACGTTGAGCCCGAAGATGTGGAACAGCGGGAGGACGCCGAGCACGACGTCGTCGGGTCGGTCGGCGAGCCCGGGGTGACGCATGACCTGGTCGAGGTTGGCGAGCAGGTTCCCGTGCGTCAGGACGGCGGCCTTGGGCGTGCCGGCCGTCCCCGCGGTGAAGAGCAGGGCGGCGATGTCGTCGGGCGCGCGATCGACGGCGTCCGGTGACGCGCCTTCGCCCGGCACGTCGAAATAGTCCTGCAGGGTCAGGGCGCCGTCGATGCGGGTGCCCTCGGGCGCGAGCACGTGCTCGAGCCCGGCCGCGGCCCGGTCGACGCCGGCGAACGCCTCGCGGCCACTCGGCCCCACCACCGCGACCCGCGCGCCCGTGGCCGCGAGCTGCCGCTGGATCTCGGCCGTCGTGCTCGCGGGGTTGAGGGGCACGACCGCGGCACCCGCCCCCAGCGCCGCCAGGTACGACACCACGTAGAACCAGTTGTTGGGGGCCAGGAGCGCCACCCGGTCGTCGGGCTCCACCCCCAGGCGGACGAGCCCGGCCCGCAGCTCGCCCGTCTGGCGGCGGAGCTCGCCGTAGGTGGTCGTGTGGCTCCGGTCGAAGAGGGCGACGGCGTCGTCGGGGTGCGGGTCGATGATCGTGGCCAGGTTCACGCCACGAGTGCAGCACACTCCCGGCACCGGACGCCCCTCCGACCACGTTCTGCGATTTCTAAGGCCGTCGGGACCTCCTGCCGATACGGAGAGTGACCGAAGAAGACCGGGGCGTGGTCGCCGGGCCAGGGGTCCCCCCCGGGCCGGGCGTGGCAAAGGGGCTGTCGAGAGATGTCGAAGCGCGTACGGGCGATGACGACGCTCGTCGCCACCGGGTTGGCGATGGTGATGGCGGTGCCGACGGCGCGCGCCGACACCGGCTCCGACGAGGCCCGCTTCCTGTCGCTCACGAACTCCCTGCGCTCCTCGAAGGGCCTCGCGCCGCTCGCCGTCGACGGCACCCTGGTCTCGGTGGCCCGCTCGTGGTCGGCGAAGATGGCGGCGGCAGGGACCATCTCGCACAACCCGTCGCTCTCCAGCCAGTTGCCGAGCGGCTGGAGAAAGGCGGGCGAGAACGTCGGCAAGGGGGGCAGCGTCGACGCCCTGCAGCAGGCGTTCCAGAACAGCCCGGCCCACTACCAAAACCTGGTCGACCCCGCCTTCAACTACGTGGGCGTCGGCGTGGTCTACGGAGCGGGCGGCATGATTTACGTGACCGTCGACTTCATGCAACGCGGGACCGCGTCGGCACCGCGGCCGGCGCCCGCACCGAGGCCGTCGAACCGGCGGGCGCCCCTCCCGCGCGCCGCGCCGGCGCCGCTCGCCGCGCCCGCGCCTGCACCCGTCGCGGCCCCGGCCCCACCGCCGCCACCCCCGCCCGAGCCGTCCGCTCACCTGCTCTTCCTGTTGGACCGGCTGCGCGCGCTCGACCGCAAGCCCTAGCCGGGCCGCGCGCGGTCTACGTCGAGCTGCTGGTGTAGTAGCCCACGGCGTCGAGGATCACGTGGGTGGTACCGGAGTAGTTGTACACCCGCACGTTCCCGTTGGCGCCGACCTTCACCATCGCCAGGTTGGGAACGGTCTGGCCGGCCACGAAGTTGAGGTTCGACACGAACGGTTTCGTCGTCAGGTCGGGATAGAGCGTGAGGTAGCCGACGGCGCTGGGCTGGTCGACGGTGACGTTGAGCACGACACCGGACACCTCGCTCACCGGGGGCACGCCGCCGACACCGGTCACGGCCACCGCGATCGAAGTGTTGTTGCCGATCGGCTGGGTGCCCGGATTGAAGCTCGAATCGCGGCTGTCGAAGATGCGTGTCGGCGGGAGCGCGTGGAACCGCTTGCCCGTCGCCGGACCCGCTCCCGCCACACCGAACCACCCCACCACGTCGAGGATCACGTGCGTGTGGCCGAGGTGGTTGTACACCGTCACCTTCCCGTCGGCACCCACCTCGACGACCGCGAGGTTGGGCACGGTCTGGCCGGCGGTGAAGTTGAGGTTCGACGTGGACCCTCTCGTCGCGTCGCTGGCATAGAGCGTCAGGAAGCCGCTGGCGCTGGGCTGGTCGGCGGTGACGTTGAGCACGACGGCCGAGACCTGGCCCACGGGCGGGACAGGACCCTGGCCGGCGACCGGCACGTTGATCGTGCCGAACTGAGGCACCGGCTGCATCGTCGGGTTGAAGGCCGGGTCGCGCGTGTCGTAGATGCGCGCCGGCTGCACCGGATTGAAGCGGGCGCCCGGGACGGCGGTGGACCCGTCGGAGAACCAGCCCACGACGTCGGCGATCACATGGGTGAAGCCGAAGTGGTTGTACACGTTGACCTTGCCGTCGATCCCGAGCTTCACCACCGTGAGGTTCGCCACCGTCTTGCCCGCGGTGAAGTTGAGGTTCGAGACGGTGCCCTTGGTGAGACCCGTCGGTGAGAGCGTGACGTAACCGCTCGCCGTCGGCTCGGTGACCGTGACGTTCATCACCACGGCGAGGATGCCCTTCGCCGGCACGGTGCCCTCGCCGGCCACCTGCACCTGGAACGCGCTGTCGTTGCCGACCGGTGTGCGGAAGTGACCGAAGCTCGCGTCGCGCGTGTCGAGGATGCGTACGGGGTCCATCGGAACATAGGTGCCCTGGCGCGGCGCGGTGGTGAGCGCAGCGTTGACCGCGGCTCCCGCGTCGAGGATGCCCGCGCCGTAGGTCGTGTCGTAGCCAGCAGTTCCGAGGTCGTGGGCGGTGCGTTCGAGGATCTCGCCCGCCTCCGACGGCGACAGCAACGGGTTCTCCGCCAGCACGAGCGCCGCCGCGGCCGCGACCGTGGGTGAGGAGAAGCTGGTGCCCGCATTTGTCGTCGTGCCGCCCCCGGTCGCGAGGACGGGGATGTTGTTGCCGGCCGTGTCACCCGTGCCGCCGGGGGCGACCAGGTCGACGAAGTTGCCGGTCTCCGAGTAGGGCGCGTGCACGCCGTCGCGGCCGGTGGCGCCGATGCCGAGGACACCGGTCTCCGCGGCCGGGTAGAACACCGGGTTGCCACTGGAGAAGGAGTTGCCCGCCGCCGCCACCACCAACGCGCCGCTCGTCTGGACGCGCTCGATCGCGTCGGCGAACGGCGCGGAGTTGCAATCGCCGCCGAGGCTCAGGTTGACGACGTCGGCGCCGTGGGCGATGGCCCGGTCGAGCCCGAGGATGATGTCGGAGTCGAAGAACAGCCCGTTCCCGACCTTGATCGGCATCACCTGGGTGTCCCAGCCCAGCGACGCCAGACCGCTTGCGTTGTTGGTGACCCCGGCGATCAGACCCGAGACCGCGGTCCCGTGCCCCTGTGAGTCGGTCACGTCGGTGGTGCCGCTGACTACGTTCCACGGGTCGACCAGCTTGCCGGTCAGCTCCGGGTGCGCCGTGTCGGCACCCGTGTCGAGCACCGCCACCTTGATCGAGGACGAGCCGTGCGTGCCCGTCCAGGCGGCTTCCGCGTTCACACCGTTCGACCCCGCGAACGTGCCGAAGTTCCATTGAAACGCGAAGCCCGGGTCGTTCGGCGTGTCGGCCGGCGCGCGCACATAGTCGGGCGCGATCGTCGCCCGCTGCCCGACCGTGGCCAGCGCGCGGGCGGCCTTGCCGCGATCACCGCCGAACGTCAAGATCGAGCCGCCGCGCGCCTTCACGTCGCGGAGGCCCGCTCTGCGCAGCGCGGCGCCGGCCTTGCCCGCGTCGACGTCCGCGACGTAGTAGCGGGACGTGCCGTCGCTCGACGACGCCGTCGGGCACGGCCCGTCGACCATCCAGCCCCCACTATCGGGGAAGTCGTCGGGCGCGAGGGACGGCGAATCGCTGATCTCCCCGTACCACGTGAGCGACGAGGGGTCACTCAGTGCTGCGTTCGAGAAGACCATGTCGACGCGGGTGGAGTTGGGCCGGCTGATGACTGCGCTGGCCACCGGCACGAACTGGCGGCCTGCCGTCAGGGCACCCACGCCCGCCACTACGCGGCCGCCGTCCCAGAACCCGCAGACATCGCGGTCGTGCCCGAAGCAGTTATTGGAGAGCTCGCCGTCGACGTCGGCGAAGTAATCGAACGTGTAGAGCGCGCTGTCGGCCCACGGGGCCGCCGTGGTGACCGAGAACGTCCAGTTCGGCGCACCGCAGTCGAAGGCGAGCTGGTAGGACACGGCGTCGAGCTGGCCGCCGGGCACGTCGCCCGCGGGGTCGCTGATCGGGCTCGCGCCCACGCACACTGCGGACGGGCTGCGGCTGGGCCCGGATTGTGGGCCGGGAAGGGAGCGGGCATACCTCCGCGCCGCGGCCTTGGCCGTCTCGTGGTCGATGTGCACGCTCTGCCGCCGTGCGGCCGGGCTCGTCGGGGTGGTCGGGCCGCCCGACGCAGCCGCGGCCGGCCGGCCGGCGAGCACGCCACCTTGGAGGGCCCCCACCAGGAGCGCGCCGGCCAGGGCGGCATTGCGGACTCTGCTCATGGGCACCTCGATCCGGGGAAGTCCACAAATGTACCGACATGGGATGAGTGGAGGAAGAAAGTCCATTCGCCCCCTTCGAGCGGGGCCTCGGTCGCGACGGGGCACACTGGTGGGGATGGCGCACGCGGCGATCGAGACCAGCGGGCTGACGCGGTCGTTCGCGAGCCGGCCGGCCGTCGACCAGCTGACGTTCGAGGTCGCCCCGGGTGAGGTCGTGGCGCTGCTCGGTCCCAACGGCGCGGGCAAGACGACCACCGTGCGATTGCTCAACGGCGTCCTGCGGCCCGACGCCGGCACGAGCCGCGTGCTCGGCCTCGATCCCGTCGCCGACGGCGACGCGGTGCGACGACGTACCGGTGTGCTGACCGAGACGGCGGGCCTCGACGACCGCCTCACGCTCCTCGAGAACGTCGTGATCCCCGCCCGCATCCGCGGGATGTCGCGCGTCGACGCCGAGCGGCAGGCGCGGCTCATGCTGGAACGCTTCGACATGGCCGGCCGCGCCGGCGAGAAGGCGCAGGGTCTCTCGACCGGGCAACGCAAGCGCGTGGCGTTGGCGCGCGCCCTCTTGCACGAGCCCGATGTGCTGTTCCTCGACGAGCCCACCTCCGGGCTCGACCCCGAGGCGACGCGCGACGTCGTGAGCCTGATCGCGACGCTCGCCCGCGAGCAGGGCCGCACGGTGCTCCTCTGCACCCACTTCCTCGCCGAGGCCGGCCGGCTGTGCCAGCGCATGGCCGTGCTGCAGCGGGGGCGGCTTCAGGCGTACGGACGGCCCGAGGATCTCGCGGCCCAGCTGTGGTCCGGGCTCAACGTCGACCTCGACCTCGGCGGCCCCGCGGACGACCGCACCCTCGCCATCCTGCGCGGCGCGCGCGGTGTCATCCGCGCGGACACGTCGCCCGCGGGCGCGGCGGTCTGCGTCGAGGGTCGTGCCGCACTACCGAGCCTGGTCGCCAGCCTCGTGAGCCGCGAGGTGCCCGTCTACGGCGCGGTGCCGCGCCCGCCGACGGTCGAGGAGATCTACTTCGCGCTGCAGGACGGAGAGAGGTCGTGAGGCGGCGGTGGCCGGCGATGCAGGCCGTCGTCGTCAAGGACCTGACCGCGATACGCAGGTCGAAGGGCGTCCTCATCCCCATGATCTTGGTGCCGGGCCTGCTCCTCGTGCTCCTCCCGTTCCTCATCGGGCTGGCGGCGCGCAGCCACGCTGCGCCCAACGTCGACGGGATCCTCCGCTCGGTGCCCAAGGGCGTGGCGCGGCCGATTCTCGACCTCCCCGAGTCTCAGCGCCTCGTCGTGCTCGTGAACGGCTATCTGCTCGCGCCGCTGTTCCTGATCGTGCCGTTGATGGTGGCGAGCGTCCTCGCCGCGGACGCCTTCGCGGGCGAGAAGGAGCGCAGCACGCTCGAGAGCCTCCTCCACCTGCCGATCCCCGAGCGCGACCTCTTCTACGCGAAGGTGCTCGGGGCCTTCCTGCCCGCGGTGCTCGTGTCGTGGGTCGGGTTCGTGCTCTTCGCCGTCGTCGTCAACACGACCGCGTGGCCGGTGATGCATCGCATCTTCATCCCCACCCGGCTGTGGCTCGTGATGATCCTATGGGTCGCCCCCGCGGTCGCCGCGCTCGGCCTCGGTGTGATGGTGCGCGTCTCCGCCCGGGCCAAGAGCACCCAGGAGGCGAACCAGCTCGGTGGTGCGGTGATCCTTCCCCTGATCTTCCTCGCCGTCGGCCAGAGCACGGGCCTGCTGCTCGTCACCCTGCCCCTTGCCATCGGCGCAGGCGCGCTGGTGTGGCTCGTCGCGCTCGTGCTGGCCACCGGTGGCGCTCGTCGCTTCACCCGTGACCGCATGGCTGCGGCCATCTGACCCGGCCGGTACCCTCGCCAAATGCCGCCTCCGATCCGTGTGATGGTCGTCGACGACACGCGCCGGGTGCGCAACATGCTGACGTCGATGCTCGCCCTCGACGGCTTCGAGGTGGCGGGATCGTCGGGCAGCGGGCAGGAGGCGATCGCGATGATCGAGACGGTCGATCCCGACGTGGTGGTCATCGACTACAAGATGCCGGGAATGGACGGGCTCGAGACCGCCCGCCGGGTGCGCGAGTCGCGTCCCGCACAGATCATGATCATGTACTCCGCGTTCATCGACCCTCAGCTGCAGGACGCGGCAGAAGCGGCCGGCATCGCGGTGTGCCTCGCCAAGCTCGAAGGCCTGGCTTCGCTCGAGCACGAGATCAGCCGCCTCTGCACGATGCTTCTTTGAGGCAGTGCTGCTTCGAGGCAGTGCTGCTTCGAGGTAGCTCCTCGGGTGTGGGGCCGGTCAGCGGCCGGCCACGACGAACTGCACGATGGCCGCCACGAAGATGCCCAGCAGCAGCAACCCCAACGTGATCGTCGTCCCTGGTCTCATGTGACCATCCTCATCTCGCGGCTTCAAGTGTGACGGCGTCGCCCGGGTGCAGTCGCAGCTCGTCGGCGGCCGATCGCCGATCGAGTGCGAGCGCGAGCAGACCGTACGAGTCGACCACGAGCCCGACCTGACCCGCGTCGAGCTCGGCGAACGCCGCGGCGCGCACGGCCGTGCGCACCTGCTCGCCAGCGTGCAACGTGACGACGTCGCCCATCGCCGCGACCTCGTCGGGGTCGACGTTCAGCTGCGCGTTGCCGAAGCGGTCGACCCAGAGCACCTCACCCACGACGGTGGCGTCCTCGTGTCGCGTGAGCGGGAGGAGGCCCGGCTGCAAGGTGTTGGGGTCGATGAGCTCACCGAGGGCAGTGATGTCGACTCCGTTGCAGAGGTGGGCCGCCGCGGGGGCGAACACGTCGCGGCCCGCAAAGGTGGGACCGGGGGACGGCAGGTGGTAGTCGTCGTTGGTGAGCGATACCGCCCGACCCGCGCCACCCGCCATGCCGACGGCCGGTGCCAGGAGCCCGTTGTCGGGACCGACGAACACCGACGCCGGATCGTGGCCGGCCTCGACCGCAACCGCGCGGCGGGCGGTGCCCACACCCGGGTCGACGACGGCGAGCACCACGCCCGACGGCAGGTACTGGACGCTGCGGGCGAGCGCGAGGCCACCGGCGCGCGTGTCGTGGGGCGGGATGTCGTGGGTGATGTCGATCACGACGGCGTGGGGGGCGATGGTGCGGATGACCGCCTTGACCACACCGACGAACTCGTCGGCCAGGCCGTAATCGGAGAGGAAGGAGACAGTGTCGAGCCGCGGCATCGCGCGGCGACGCTACCCGTCGATCCCGCGAGTTGGGTCAGCCCGCCTGCGTGTAGCGACTGGCGAGGTAGCGGTCGACGTCGTCCTCGCGTACCCGGAAGGACTTCCCGACGCGCACCGCGGCGAGGTCACCGGCCTTGATCAACCGGTACACCGTCATGCTCGACACCCGCAGGAGCTCGGCCACCTCGGCCACCGTCATGAAACGAGCCCGTGCGTCTGATTGGGACAGTGGAATCACCCCTCTCCGCCTGTGAGGACTGTACGCCACTGTGGCGAATGTGAAAAGTGGAGTCAGTCCGCCCCGAGCTGGCGTGACCGCTCGGTCGCGGCCTGGACCGCCTCGATGAACGCACTGCGCACGCCGCGCGCCTCGAGCGTGCGCAGGCCGGCTGCGGTGGTGCCGCCGGGCGAGGTGACGGCCGCCCGCAGGGCCTCGGGACCGTCGTTCGACTCGGCCAGCAACCGCGCCGCGCCGAGGAGCGTCTGGGTCGTGAGGGCCTCGCTCACGGGACGCGGCAGCCCCGCGAGCACGCCCGCCTCGATGAGCGCCTCGGCCACGAGGAACACGTATGCAGGCCCGGAGCCCGACAGGCCGGTGACCGCATCGAGCAGCGGCTCCGCGACCCGGTGCACCGTGCCGACCGACGACAGGACCATCTCGGCCCAGGCGAGGTCGTCGTCGGTGACGGATGCGCCGCCCGCGATGGCCGCCGCGCCCGCGCCCACCAGGGCAGGCGTGTTGGGCATCGCCCGCACGACGGGGACGCCGCCGCCCAACCATCCCTCGAGCCGCGCGAGGGGCACGCCGGCGGCGATGGACAGCACCCGCGCCGCACCGGCTGCGCCGATGGACCTGCATGCGCCCTCGACGTCACCCGGCTTGACCGCGACCACCGCGCCGTCGGCCCGGATGCCGTCGGCGCGCACCTGCACGCCGCGGTGCGCCTTTTCCAGCTCGTCACGGCGCGCCGCGACGACCTCGACCACGCACAGCTCGTCGGGCCCGGCCCACCGCGCCGCGAGCAACCCGGTCACGAGCGCTTCGCCCATCCTGCCGCCGCCGTAGACGGCCAGCCGCACGCTCATGCCCGAAGGTTAGGGCAGGTACCTCAAGGGGTTCTGCGGCGTGCCGTCGATGCGCGTCTCGAAGTGGAGGTGCGGACCGGTCGAGTGGCCGGTGGTGCCCACGTAGCCGATCACCTGTCCCTGGCTCACCGCGCCACCCGAGACGGCGATACGGCTCTGGTGGGCGTAGAGCGTGCTGAGACCACCGGAGTGCGTGATCACCACGACGTTGCCGTAGCCGCTCATCGTGCCGGCGAACGTGACCGTTCCCGCCTTGGCCGCGTGGATGGGCGTGCCGGTGCCGGCGCCGATGTCGATGCCCTGGTGCATGCGGCCCCAACGCATCCCGAACCCCGAGTTGATCGGCCCGCGCACGGGCCAGATGAGACCCGCGCCCGAGACCTTGTCGCTCCCGCCGACCGACGCGCCCGATTGCTGGGCTGCGAGCCGCGCGTCGTCCGCTCGGATCCGGGCGCTGAGGTCTCCCTCAAGCGCGGCGACGTCGTTCGCCTCTTGCGTGTAATCGCGGATGCGCGCGTCGAGCTTGGCCCGTACCCGGCGCTGCTGGACCTGGGCGTCGGTGAGCTCGTTGAGTCGGGCCCGCGCCGCGCCGCGACGCTCCTGCGCGAGTTGGCGCGCCTGCGTCATCGTCTCGCGTTGGGTCGTCTCGTCCTGCTGGGCGGCGTGCAGCTGGTCGAGGACCTCTCGGTCGTTGCTGGCAACTCGACGCAGCATCGTCGCCCGCCGGCTCACCTCGCCGAGATCGCGCGAGTCGAGGACCTCGATGACGGTCTCGCCGGCGGGCCGCATGTACGCGCTGACCGCCCGCCGTGCCAGCTGTTCGCGAAGCTTGCTGATGCGGCCGGTTGTCGCCTCGAGCCGCGCCTCGGCCTGCGTGAGCGCGACGTCGGCCGCGCCCGCGGCCGACTCGGCGGCCTGGGTCGCCGCGCTCTGCGTATTCACTTGCGCGTCGAGCGCGTCGACGGCTTGCGCGAGCTGCCTGTCGGACGCCTTCGCCGCGTTGAGCTGCAAGGCCAGCTTCGCCCTGCGCCGCCGGACTTCGTCGCGCTTGGCCCGGTTCGACGACGCCGCTCCGGCTGCGGGTGCGACCAGCGCGAACACCAGCAGGCAGACGAGGGCGGAGAGGAGGGGTGTCTTTCTCATGACAGGCACGAGACCGTCCGCCGCACGGCCTGGGCGGGGCGGACGAGAAGGGTGGGAAGCTGGCGCGACCCTAATGATCGCCGGGCGCAGGCCGCAAGCGGAGGATGCTCGCGGCACGCGCGTCGAGCCGCAGCGCTCGTTCCAGATGCTGAAGGGCCCGAGGAACCTCACAACGCCCTCGCACTTCCCCGAGCGAACGCGCCGTTCCGCCCCTCGGGCCCGAGCCGTCATGCTAGCGCGGCGCTCCCGGAACGCGCCAGTGAAACTGCATGAGAGACCATGGAACGGCGGTCAGCCCCGGAAGCGCGCCCCGAAGCCGAGCCGCATGGCCGGCCGGAACCACTGCTCGACGTAGGCGTAAGCCGAGCCCACGACCCGGTCGAGCTCCGCCTCGTCGATGGCGGCGAGCGGCAGCTGTCCCGTGAGGTACACCGCATCCTCGGGCCCGATGCTGAAGCGCATGGCGTAGAGCCTTTGGTTCCGCCGCAAGAGGAACTCGTACAGCGGAGTGGGCTCCTCCTCCGGCGCGGGCATGAAGTACACCTCGTACCCGAGCGTGTAGTCGCCGACCGTCAGCCAGACGGCGACGAAGTCACGCTCTTCACCCCGCAGGCGGACGTACCACCGGTCGACCTCGGGGTCGCGGTCGATCGCAGCCAGCACGGGGTTGTCGTGACGCTGCGCCTCGAGCCACCGCTCGACGACCGCGAGCGCAGCGGCGCGATCGTCGCGCGCACCGCCTAACGGCACTCGACCAGCGTGCGCGCCGCAAGGTCGGCATACAGACGCCTCAGGCGAGCGGCCGTGATCGACCACCGGTAATGCCCGGCACGCGCCGCCGCGTTGACGCCGAGCTCGTCGGCGAGACGCGGGTTGTCGATCACCTCGCGCACGTACGCCGCGAACCCGTCGGGGTCGGGGCCCTCGACGAGAAAGCCCGTGTGACCGTGGTCGACGAGCGTGCGCAGCCCACCGACGGCCGCGGCCACCACCGGGGTGCCGCACGCGGCCGCCTCGAGCGCGACGAGACCGAAGGACTCGGACCGGCTGGGCACGAGGCAGACGTCGGCGGCCCGGTAGTAGCTCGACAGCAGGTGATGGGGTTGCGGGTCGACGAAGCGCACACGCGACGCGAGCCCCAGCTCGGCGACGAGGTCGCGCACCCGTTCGAGCTCCGCCGCGCCGTCGGGCCCGCTGGGCCCTCCGACCACGAGCAGCATGGCGCGCTGCTCGTCGAGCGCGGCCAGCGCGCGCACCGCGACCGCGAGTCCCTTGAGGGGTTGGATGCGGCCGACGAAGAGCAGGACCGGGTGCTCGGAGGCACCCAGGCCCAGGGCCGCGCGTGCACCGCCACGGTTGCCCGGCGAGAAGAAGGCGTGGTCGACACCGGGTGGCACGATCTCGATGCGCTCCCGCACCGCGCCGTACAGACGCTCGAGCTGCGCCCGCTCCTCGGTGTTGGATGCCAGGATCACGTCGCTGCAGCCGATCACGTCGGACTCGGCGCGGGCCCGGCGGACGGGTTCGTGCTCGAAGTCCTCCGCCTTCACACGCGCGAGCGTGTGGAACGTCGACACGAGCGGAAGCTCCAGCTCGTGCTTCAGCGCGTGGCCCGCGACACCCGAGAGCCAGTAGTTGGCATGGATCAGCGCGGGCTCTTCGCTCGCACGGATCCGCTCGCGCACACCGGCGGTGAAGTCGTCGACGAGCGCCGGTAGGTCGTCCTTGTCGACCGTCTCGGTCGGGCCTGCGACCACGTGGTGGACGCGGAACCCTGGTTCGACCGCGACGACGGGGGCCAGACCGGGCTGCGCGGCGCGGGTGTAGACGTCGCACGACAGCCCGGCGCGGGCGAGCGCAGCCGAGAGCTCGCGCACGTAAACGTTCATGCCCCCGCCGTCGCCGGAGCCGGGTTGGGCGAGCGGTGACGTGTGGAACGACAGGATGGTCAGCGTGCGCACAGCGGGGCGCAACCCTACCCGTCGGCCCCGCTTACGGTTGCCGGCGCGGCATGGTTGGCACCGACGGAGTCGTCGTCGTTGTCGTGCTGGAACGACTGGTACACCTGGATCAGTGCCTGCTTCTGGGGCTCGGTGATGCTGGGGTCGCGGAGGATCTCGTTCACGAGGTCGTGCTCGCCGGTGCGCTCCTCGAGGATGCCCGCCCGCACGTAGAGGGTCTCGGCCGAGATGCGCAGCGCCTTGGCGATCTGCTGGAGGATCTCGGCCGAGGGCTTCCGCAGGCCGCGCTCGATCTGGCTCAGATAGGGGTTGCTGATGCCCGCCATGTCGGAGAGCTTGCGGAGCGAGAGCCGGGCCACCCGCCGCTGCTCGCGGATGAACTCGCCGAGGTCGTGCATGCGGGCCTCGAACTGGTCCTTGACGTCGGTCACAGGGCTAACTGTAGCTAGCGCGCCGGGTGCTCCCTGCGAACGGATCGTCGTAGGCGCGGGCCGCGTCGGCGTCAGCCCTGGACCAGGCGCTCCACGTGATCGAGCAGCTCGATCGACGAGAACGGCTTGCCGAGGAAGTCGTCGGCTCCCGCTTCGAGGCTGGCCGCCTCGATCGTGGCGTCGTCGCCCCGGGCGGTCAGCATCAGCACCTTGACCTCCGCGTGGTCGAGCTGCCGGCAGACCTCGATGCCGTCGAGGCCAGGCATGACGACGTCGAGCACGATGACCACCGGGCGGTTGCTCGCGACCGCCTCGAGGGCCTCGTGCCCCGACGCGGCCTCCACCACGTCGAAGTGGTCGACCTCGAGGACGTGGCGCACCACCCGACGGACCGTCTCGTCGTCGTCCACCACCAGGACGAGGCGGTCGCGTTGCACGCCTGTCACTTCAGCAGCGACTCCACACTGGCCTCACCCGTCTTGTACCGGCGCGTGAGCTCAGCTTGCAGTGCATCGATCCGGGTGAAGAGGGCCTGCCGCCGCTCGGACACCTGCCTCTCCAGGTCGGCCAGTTGATTGGTCAGCGCGAGGGCCTCGTCGTCGTCGAGCTGCTCGAGGGCGCCGAGGGTGTTGGCATCGACGATGGCGTCGAGCCGGGAGGTGAGCTGACGCGTCACCTCATCGTCACGCGGCGCCATGAGCGTCGGAAGCCGGCCCACCCCGGGCGCGTGTACGCGCTCGCCCAGGATCTCCGGCAGGTGCTCGACCAGGCTGTGGAGGTCGGGGGCGTCGCCACCCTCGCGGCGCCGCCGCAGATCGGCGGCGACGATGTCGAGCCGGCCCTGGGCCAGGCGACGGACGTAGGACAGACCCGTCTCGACGGCCTGGGACTCGGCGCGCATCGCCCGGATCTCCTCGATCGAGCGCGAGGCGAGGTCGCCCGTGTAGGCGTTGTCGAGGAGCCGGTCGAGCTCGGGGATGTCCATCGTCTCTCAGCCTATCGGCAGGGTCGGCCTGTCCCGTACACCTCGCTACACGCCCATGCCCTTGGCGATGTAGTCGAGCATCACCTCGTCGGCCCCCGCTCCGATGCGTGCCAGACGGCTGTCGCGCCAGGCCCGCTGCACCGGCATCTCCATCATGTAGCCCATCCCCCCGTGGAGCTGCAGGCACGTGTCGGCGACCTGGAAGTGGACACGGGTGGCCAGGAGCTTCGCCTCCGTGATGGCCCGCACCGGATACTCACCCAGCTGCACGCGCCAGGCCGTCTCGTACGTGAGCGCGCGGGCCGCGTCGATCATCGTCTGCATCTCGGCCAGCTTGTGCCGGGTCGACTGGAAGTCGGCGATGCGCTTCCCGAACGCCTCCCGGTGCTGCACGTAGTCGATCGTCGCTTCGAGCGTGTGCTGCGCGCCCGCACAGGCGCCGGCGGCGGCAGAGAGGCGCTCGCCCTGCAGCTCCCACATGATCTGGTTGAAGCCAGCACCCTCGTCGCCGAGGAGGTTGGCGACAGGCACGCGCATGTCGTCGAACGCGAGCTCGGCTGTGTCGCTCGACAGCATGCCGACCTTGTCGAGCCGGCGCGTCACGTGGAAGCCGGGCGTGTCGGCGTCGACGAGGAGCAACGAGATCCCTGCGTGGCGCTGGGTGGGGTCGGTCTTGGCGACCAACAGCAGGAAGTCGGCGCGGCAGCCGTTGGTGATGAAGGTCTTGCGTCCGTTGACGACGTACTCGTCGCCGTCGCGGATGGCCTTGGTGGCGATGCCGGCGACGTCGCTCCCGGCGCCAGGCTCGGTGATGCCCAGCGCGCCGATCCGGCGGCCCTCGATGGCGGGACGCAGCCAGCGGGCCTTCTGCTCGGGCGTGCCGAACCGCGCGATCGGCGGGGTGACGTACTCGCACTGCACGCTCACGGCCATGCTCACGCCGCCCGAGCCGCACCTCGCCATCTCCTCCGCGAGCACGAGCATGGTGAGGTAGTCGCCCCCGGAACCGCCGTCGGACTCGTCGAAGTGCAGGCCGAGGAAGCCGAGCTCGCCCATCCGCGCAAAGACGCTGTCGGGGAAGTCCTTCGCGTTTTCCCATTCGTCCGCGTGCGGGCGGAGCTCCTTCTCGACGAAGGCCCGGATCGAGCGGCGCAGCTCCTCGTGCTCGTCGGTGAAGAGCGGGTGTCGGGTGTCGCGTGTCACCGCGTGAGTCTCCCACGGCGATTCTCCGGCCAGTAGCGGTAGATGGCGCGCCCCCGCAGCTCGCGCCGGTCGACGGGACCGAAACACCGGCTGTCAGTGCTGGCGCCGGAGTTGTCGCCGAGCACGGTCACCGCGTCGCCCTCGACGCGGTCGACGCGCTTCACGATCGTGCGATCGCGCTCGCGCGGGTCGAGCAACGCGACCACGTCGCCGCGCCGCACCCGGCGCGTGCGCACGACGAGGAGCCGGTCGCCGGGGATGAGGGCGGGCGACATGCTCTCGCCCTCCACGACCACCCGAACGAGAAACGCCGGCACCGGGGGTAGTCTGCGCCAACGATGGCGTTCCCATCATGTCGCTGAACTTTCCATGCCGCTGAAGTCGATCAGAAGGAGCAGAAGCATGTCCGCTCTCGCCCGACTCCTCGTTGCCGTCGACCGGGTACGCGCGCCCGAGACCGCGCACGCGCACTGCGACCTGCCGTGCGGCGTCTACGACCCCGCCCAGGCCCGGATCGAGGCCGACGCGGTGAAGGCGATCATCGAGAAGTACCACGAGTCGCAGGACGACACGTTCCGGCAGCGGGCCGTCATGATCAAGGAGCAGCGCGCCGACCTGCTCAAGCACCACCTCTGGGTGCTCTGGACCGACTACTTCAAGCCCGAGCACCTCGAGCAGTACCCCGACCTCCACACTCTCTTCTGGGACGCCACGAAAGCAGCCGGCGCGTCCAAGAAGTCCCTCGACACCGCCGACGCGCAGAAGACGATCGATCTCGTCGCCCGGATCGACAAGATCTTCTGGGAGACGAAGAAGGGTTAGCGTGCCACGGCGCGCGACGCAGGGCCGCGTACGACGTGGCCGGGCAGCGCGCCGGTGTGCTTGCCGTCTTCCAGCAGCACCTCGCCGTTGACGATCGCCTTGACGTAGCCGGCCGCGTCGACCACGTAGCGCCCACTCGCGGCCGGGAAGTCGCGCACATAGCGCGTCTCGCCCACCGCGAGGCGGGTGCGGTCGAGCACCAGCAGATCGGCCGCCGCACCCTCGGCGACGACGCCGCGCCCCGCGAGCCCGTGCACGCGTGCGGGCGTGCCGGTGAGCCGGGCGACCGCGGCCTCGAAGCTGAGCGTTTCCGGCACCCATTCGGTGAGCAGCCGGGTGGTGAAGTCCACCCCGCAGAACGAGAGCAGGTGGGCGCCCGCGTCGCTGCTGCCTGCCATCACGATCGGGCTGCGGATGAGCTCCTCGGTGGCGGCGGTGCGCTTTCTGTCGGGCGGGCCCTGTAGGACGAACTGCGTGGCCAGCCCCTCGGCGAGCGAGATGTCGAGGAAGCAGTCCAGGGGATCGAGCGCCATCTCCCGGGCCACCTCCGTCACGCTCCGCCCGACCCACCACTCGTGACCGGGGTTCGAGACCCGCTCGACGCGCAACACCTCCCAGACGAACACGAAGGAGCGGCCGGTGGGATCGGCCAGCTCGCGGCGCATCTGTTCGCGCACCGCCGGGTCGCGTAGGCGTTCCTCGCGCTGCGGCGCCGGCAACGTGAGCGTGGCGCGAAAGCTCGGGATCTCGTCGAACAGAAACGTGTTGTCGAGCGAGAAGTGGGCGCCCTGGCGGTTGGTCGCGAACATGGGGTGCACCGCCAGGCCCTCGGCCGCCGCCTCCTGAGCGAACTCGAGGCTTCGCTTCCAGCCATCCGGCGCGTTCCACATGCGGGTCAGCGTGTTCAAGTTCACCGGCGTCTTCGCGGCGCGCGCCATGGCCCGGATGAGCTCGCGGTCGTCGTCGGAGTAGCCCTCGAGGAACGTGCGAGGGATGAACTCGATCGACCCGTGGTCGAAGTCGCCGAGCACACCGGCGAGGGCGATGAGCTCGTCCGGTGCCGCGAGGTTGGATGGCACCGGACGGCCGTCGTGGGCCATGTGGATGTCGAGCTGCGACGACGTGAACCCGATGGCGCCATCGTGCAGCGCGGCGCGAACGAGTCGCGCCATCGACTCGATCTCCGCGTCGTCGGCGGCGCGCTCGGACGCCTCGTCACCCATCACCATGCGCCGCACCGCGCAGTGGCCGACGTTGCCGGCCGCGTTGACACCGATGCGGCCGTCGAGCCCAGCGAGGAACTCGGCGTACGAACCGCCGCGGAACGTCACCGCCTCGGCCAGCGCGTCCGGCGACATCCCTTCGACCCGGCTGAGCATCTGCGACAGCCATGGGAGGTCCTTGGGTTTCGACGGCGCGAGCGTGAACCCGCAGTTGCCCATGAGCACCGTGGTCACGCCGTGCCACGACGACGGCGACGCGGTGGGCTCCCAGTGCAGCTGCGCGTCGTAGTGCGTGTGGATGTCGATGAAGCCGGGCGTCACCGTCAGCCCGTCCGCGTCAAGCCTCTCGCGCGCCTCGCCGTTGAGACGCCCGATTGCGGCGATGCGGCCGTCCTGTACCGCGACGTCGGTGGTGACCGGGGGTGCGCCGGTGCCGTCGACGACGCTGCCGGCCCGGATGAGCAGGTCCCACATCAGCGCAACCCGTACATGCGCAAGGCGTTGGTGCCGTAGAGATTGGCCTTGGCGTCGTCGTCCATCGCCGCCGTGTGCTCACGCAGCTCGTCAACGACGCCCGGGTACTTGGCGTCACTGTGCGGGAAGTCGGAGGCCCAGATGAACCGCTCGCTGCCGACCACCGGGGTGAGGAGTCCCATGGTGTGCTCGCCGGGGTCGAACGACACCCAGCACTGCCGCACGAAGTACTCGCTCGGTGCCAGCGTCAACGGCGCCGCTGCCCACGCGTAGCTCTCGAGGAACTCGTCCATGCGGTCCATCCAGTGGGCGATCCAGCCGCCGCCGCACTCGAGCACGGCCACCTTCAGGCCCGGATGGCGCTCGAGCACCCCGCCGTAGACCAGGTTGGACAGCGTCAAGTACTGGTCGAAGAACAGCACCACCGCGTGGTGGGTGCCAGGCGCCATCAGCCGCCCGAGGTACCTCGAGGCGCCGGGCATGTCGGTGAGGCCCGCGCCGTGCAGCGCGAGTGGGATGCCTGCCTCCTCGAGCGCGTCGTAGACAGGGTCGAACACGGGGTCATGGAGCCCGTGCCCGCCGTAGGGGTTGGGCCGGCAGAAGCCACCCCGCAGCCCGAGCTCGCCGGCGATGCGGCGAGCCTCTCGGGCCGCGGCTCCCGGGTCCTGCATCGGGAGCGCGCCCACGCCCGCCAACCGCCGCGGATCGGTCGCCGCGTAGCCGGCAATCCAGTCGTTGTAGACCCGACACGATGCGACCGCCAGCTCCGCGTCGCGGATCGCGCCGAGCTTCAGCCCCAGCCCGGGGTAGAGGACGGCGAGGTCGATGCCCTCGGAGTCGAGCACCTTCACACGCTCGCGGGGGTCGAACCCGGCCGGGCTGATCTCCTCGTAGTGCATGCCCCGCCCGAAGTCCGCGAACGACAGACCGGCGTTGCCGAGACCCACCAACCCCCGGTCGGTCGCCATACCGTCCTCGACCCAGCACTCGTCGTAACCCGTGTCGGCGTTCCAGCGCAGGCGGATGCCGTTGTCACGCAGGTGAGGGGGCAGGTTCTTCCCCCAGAGGTCGGCGGGCTCGCACACGTGCCCGTCGGCGTCGACCACGATCGGGGGCGGGTTGCTCATGGCGCGACCATCCGCCTGCCGCCCCCGGCGGTCAACGTCGGGCGAGTTATCGGAAGTGACGGGTACCGTGGCCCCATCGCCTCACCAACCAGCCGCGCCCTGTCGCCGAACAGCCTCCGTGCCTACCGCGCCGACTGGTCGCACTTCGAACGCTGGTGCCGCAGCCGCCGGCGACGGGCGCTCCCGGCGACGGCCGCGACGGTTGCCGCGTACGTCGCCGAGCTGGCCGAGACGCGCAAGGCCTCGACCGTCCGCCGCCGGGTGTTCGCCATCGCCGATGTGCACCGCGCCGCCTCGTTCGAACCCCCCACCCACGACATCCACGTCCGGGTCGCGGCGCTGCGGGTCGAACGCGACCAGCGCGCCCGCTTCCGGCCCACCTCACCGCTCTCGGTCGACGAGCTGGAGGCGATGTCGCACGCGTTGCCGTCGACCAGATCCGGGTCGCGCGACCGCGCCATGCTGCTGCTCGGCTTCGGCGGTGGCCTGCGGCGTTCAGAGCTGGTCGCGCTCGATGTGAGGGACGTGCAACCGACCCGGCGGGGGTTGCGCGTGCATGTCGGCGAGCGCACGGTCGTGCTGCCGTTCGGCTCGCGACCGGGACTGTGCGCGGTGACGGCATGGCGGACCTGGGTGAGCGCTGCGAGGCTGACGCGGGGCGCGTTGTTCCGGCCGGTCGACCGCCACGGCCACGTGGGCACGCGGCGTCTCAGCGACCGAGCCGTGGCGCTGGTCGTCAAGCGGGCCGCGGTGCTCGCGGACCTCGACCCGACGCGCTACTCCGGCGACTCGCTCCGACGGGGCCTGGTGCGCGCGGCGGCCGACCGGGGCGCGCCCGAGTGGGGGATCATGGCCCAGACCGGCCACCGCACCCGTCGCCTGGTGCGCGACTACATGCGCGACCCGCCGTCAGCCTGACGCCGTCACCATGACATCGGCGACGGGGACACCGGGTCAGCCGCCCGAGACGGGCGGCAGCACGGCCACGGTGTCGCCGGCGGCAACCGCGGCGTCGTCGGTCGCTGGCTCGCCGTTGAGCCAGACGCGCGACGCGCCGAGCACCGCGGCGAAGTGCTCCCCGAACAGCACCCGGGCTTCGTCGAGCACCGCGCCGACGGTGGGCGCGTCGATCGTCGTCGTCGCGCGACCGGCCGCTTCCCGCGCCGCTGCGAAGAGGCGCAGCGTGGCTATGCGGGAGCCACCTCGGCGCGGCCGTCCTTGATGACGGTGGAGCCCGCGCTCGTCGCCTCGAACGCGTACGCGCCGTTACCGATGTCGTAGATCGTCGTGACGACGTCGTTGCCCGGGAGCACGGGTTTGGAGAACCGCACGGCCAGACGCCTCAACCGGCTCGGGTCGCCGCCCGCCACCGTCTTCACCACAGCCTGGCTGCACATGGCCATCGTGCAGAGGCCGTGCACGATGATGCCGGGCAGGCCGACGCTCTTGGCGAACGCGTCGTCGACGTGGATCGGCATGGTGTCGCCCGATGCGTCGCGGTAGCGGTAGGTCTGGTCGTCGTCGACGTGCACGGTGAACGTGGCCACGGGCTCCCCGTGGTCGGGAGGAAGAGCGTGGACGGGCTTGTCCGGGCCTCCGCTGTCTCCGTCGCTCATGCCGCGGATGAACGTGGTGCTGAACACCTCCATGACCGTCCTGCCGTCGACGTCGTTGCTCACGATGCGGGTCGTGAAGCGCGTGCCCGAGCGACCGACGCGCACGCTGTGGGCCTCGGCCGCGGTCGTGAGCTCCGCGCCCGGCACCAGCGGCTGATGGAAGTGCATGTCCTGCTCGCCGTGCACGATGAAAGGCAGCGCGTCGGGCGGGATCACGTCGGCCGCCGCGAGCAGCATTGCGTCCCACGTCGGCACCACCCCGAAGATCGGCGGCGCGTACTTGCCCGACTCGTAGGCGGGATTGTCGTCGTTGGTGGCTGCCGCGTAGGCCTTGGCCCTGTCGGGGTCGATCGTGTCGGTGCGCTCGGCGTAGCGGGTGCCGAGCTTCTCGATGGGAAGTGCCATGTGCGGAGACGGTAGTCCAGCCCTATTAGCTTTCCGAGCGATGAATGTGGAGGTCGTGCGGAGCGCCCGGCGGCGCAAGACCGTGGAGGCATGGGAGGTCGGGGGGGTGCTGCGCGTGGCGATCCCCGCCTGCATGAGCCGCGCCGAGGAGCAGCACTGGGTGGGCGAGATGGTGCGGCGCTTCGAGCGTCGCCGGTCATCCGACCACATCGACCTGCGCGCCCGGGTCGCCGCCCTGGCCCGGCGCTACGAGCTCCCCCATCCGGTGTCGGTCGAGTGGTCGGACCGCCAGCGCTCGCTGTGGGGCTCGTGCACGCCGGCGCAGCGCTCCATCCGCCTCGCCTCCCGCCTGGCGCGCGAGCCGGGATGGGTCCTCGACTACGTGATCGTGCACGAGCTCGCGCACCTCGTCGAGGCGACGCACGGGCCGGAGTTCTGGGCGCTCGTCGACCGCTACCCGCGGACCGAACGGGCGCGCGGCTGGCTCATGGCGAAGGGCCTCGACGCCGGCGACTGAGTGCCGCCACGACGAGCTACGGCGCGACCGTCGACTGTCGCGCGCGCCATGCGGCCTCGACCTGTCCGAGCTCGGTCGACGGAGGGGCGCCCTTGCGGTACTCGGCGAGCAGTGCCTGAAAGTTGCCGCGCGCCCCGAGGCGTCCCAACAACGCGCTGACCCCCCACACCACCCGGTCGAGGATCACGTACGACGGCGGCATGTTGAGCTGGCGGATGACGTCACCGAACTCGCCGTTCAGGTCGATCATCGTCTGGATGGTGGTGGCGACGTGCTCGGGCGTGTAGGTGAAGTCGTCGGTCTGGAACGGAAGGTACGGCGTGCTCACGTACTCGTAGATCCGCTTCGCCGTGAGCGGATGATGGGCGGACAGGAAGCCCGCCTCGATGAGCGCCGCCTCGGTGCCGTCGGGGTCGCTGCGCAGGATGGCGTCGAGGATGGGGCTCAGGCTCTCGAGCTCACCTGGTGACCAGCGCTTGACGAGCCCGAAGTCGAGGAAGGTGACGGTGCCGTCGGGCAGGAACCGGTAGTTGCCCGGGTGGGGGTCGCCGTTGAAGACGCCGTGGTGCCAGATCGAGCCCTCTGCGAAGCGAAAGAGGATCTCGGCTGCCTGTTGCTTCGCCTCGGGGGACGCGGTCGCCAGCAGCTCGGCCCAGTTGACCCCGCCGACCCACTCGCTCGTGATGACCCGCCGGGTCGAGCGCTCGGGCACGACCTCGGGCACGTGGATGAACGGGTGGCCGCGGTAACGCGCCGCGAACTCGGCCTGGCACCGGGCCTCCAGCCGGTAGTCGAGCTCGTCGCCCATGCGCGCCCGGAGCTCGTCGACCAGGCCCTTGACGTCCATGTTCTTGAGCGCGAACGAGGCGAACAGCCCGTAGAGCATCTCCGCGTTGTCGAGGTCGCTCTTGATGGCCTTGTCGACGCCGGGGTACTGCACCTTCACCGCGACCACGCGCCCGTCCGGCATGACCGCCCGGTGCACCTGACCGATGGACGCGGCGGCGACCGGCACCGGGCTCCACTCGAGGAAGAGCTTGTCGGGGTCGGCGCGCAGCTCGGCGCGGATCACGCCCTCGGCCAGGCTCGGCGCCATCGGCGGCACGTCGGCCTGGAGGGTCGCGAGCGCGGCCTGGGC
>Ga0066709_100000153_pt1 | contig 29235 bp, 31 predicted proteins | sample GraSoiAngelo_158_FD_79665 | JGI IMG/M metagenome (GOLD analysis project Ga0066709, IMG submission 79665) | Grasslands soil microbial communities from the Angelo Coastal Reserve, California, USA - 14_1009_16_30cm | ecosystem: Environmental > Terrestrial > Soil > Grasslands | place: USA...
GGCACTACGCGCTCATCACTGCCGACATCAGTGGTGTGACCGTCTCGCGCCAGAGTGTCGTTCTGCGCATCGGGGACCGAGTCGCACCTTCCTTTGAGTTGGTGGATCTCGCCGATGGCTAGCCGGCCGCCGCGAACAGCCGCCACCGATCCGGAACTCCTTTGAGTTCATGGTCGCCCCGGTCCGTGAACGTGAGGCCGGATCCGGCGACGATGCCCTTGACTGTCTCGGAGACGAGCACCTCACCCGGTGCGGCGAGGGCACCGACGCGCGCGGCGATGTGAACGGCGATCCCTCCGACGTCCTCACCCATGACCTCGAGCTCGCCCGTATGGAGACCAACGCGAACGTCCATCCCCAGCGATCTCACCTTGTCGACGATCGCATGGCCGCACCGAACAGCACGGACCGGGCCATCGAAGGTCGCGACGAACCCGTCGCCGATCGTCTTCACTTCAGTCCCGCGGAAGCGGACGAGTTCAGCTCGGATCGCCTGCTGCAGCGACTCGAGCAGGTCACGCCAGCGGTGATCTCCGAGCTGGGAGGCGCGAGCGGTTGACGCGACGAGGTCGGTGAACATCACCGTGGCAAGTATGCGGTTCGCGTCGACGGGTGCAGGGCTGCCCGTCACGAATTCCTCGATCTCATCGAGGATTTGATCGGGGTTCGTGATCGGCGAGTGGTCGATACCCTGCAGTTCGACGTAACGGCCTCCAGGGAGATGCTCCGCGAGCCACCTCCCGTTACGCACATTGACCCGTCGGTCACCGCGGCGATGCAGGATCAGCGTCGGGACACGAACGTTCGGCACGATGCCGCGGACGTCGATGTCCAAGAACATCGTGAACAGCGCGAAGAGCATCGCGGGTGAAGCGCCCATCCGCTCAAGGCGTCCGTACCACTCCCGGACGCCAGGTTCGTCGGCGTCGCTCGGCGAAGCATCCTCGGCAGTGATCCCTTGCCCCCAGTACGGGAAGATGAACTCGGCGGTCGCCTCCAGCATTGCCTCGGCGGTGGAGGTCCACGGGTAGTCGGGAGCCCATGTGGAGCGTGCCATTGCTCCGTAGATGACGAGACTCGTGACACGCGCGGGGTGCGTGACCGCGTAGAGCAACGCCGTCGCTCCGCCTTCGGATATCCCAAGAAGGATCGGCCGTTCCGACCCGACCGCATCAGTCACCGCCTTGAGGTCGTCCATCCGGGTCTCGAGCGTTGGCACCTCGGTGACCGGATCAGACATACCCGTCCCGCGCTTGTCGAATGTGATCACGCGCGAGAACCTCGCAAGGCGCTCGAAAAAGTGGCTCGCTGGCGGCGACAGATAGAGGTCGAGGTGGGAGATCAGCCCTGGCACGACGATGATGTCGAGCTCTCCGCCCCCGACCACGGCGTAGGCGATCCGGACATCGCCGGACTCTGCATAGCCGTAATTGGCGTCCACTGGCGCGATCGTAAGTGCTCGCTCGCTACCCCGTCCCAGTCGCGGGCCAGGGGAGGTGTGAGACCGTCCCGAGCCGGACGATCTGTGCGGCTCTCGGTTCGTCAGCACGACCAACGAGCGACGAATCTGATAGCGGCCCGAACTGCCGATATGCCGGTGATCCTTGCTGCTGTTCGCTGTCGGTCAAACGGGCGGGCAGCAGAGCTGGCTGGCGGAGCGCGTCAGCGCGCTGTCGCAGTCCCGAGGCGCCCTCGGCGTGCCATAACGAAGTGGCACGAGGCGAATTGCACGGCACCAGGTGGACCGCGCTCATGCCGTCTGAGCGGGTCTTTTCCGTTTTGGTATCACGGCGTTCACTGCCCCGGGTTGCCTTCTAAGCAGCGGGTCGCAGGTTCGAGTCCTGCCGGGGGCGCTCGCTAGCCAATTCTGGCCGTTCCACCTGGTGCAGCGGCCTTATTCATGTCCGATCGCTCGCCGGCCTGATCGCACATATTCGAACCGTACCCGCGCCGTAACGTGAGCCCTGATGCACGGCTCGTGCCGATCTCGGGAGCGGACAGCGGATCTCGTCGCCATGATCGACACTGCGTGCAGCCGATCCGGCTATGAAGAGGTGCTCCCGATGATCGAACGGACGTGCATGAGCCCGGGCATGGCTCGATCCGTGTTCCAGGGCTACCACCTCCTCGAGCCCGGGAAGCTCCCGCGTCGCGGCGTGTCAGCGGCGCGGCTTTGAGCGTGCGTCTTAAACCCCGAGCTGCGCCTCCCCCTCGGTCAAGTCCCTTGATCAGGGCATCGAGGAGGGCCTAGTTATCGGGACCGTTGTCGTCCTTGACCGCGTCGCACGAGGACACGACGGTCAGCGCTCAGGTGGTCGCTCGCGTCGGAAACGCTGTACGGCGTCAGACGTCTGACGAGAACGGGAAATCGGCGCTCCCGCCGAGGCGAAGATCTGCCCCGCCGCGGTCGACGAACCCGATGGCGCGGTACAAGCTCTCGCTGTCCTCGGTGGCATGGAGATCGATCTCGGCTACGCCCCGCCCCTGCAGCATCTCGATCAGGGACTCGATCACTTGGCGTCCGACGCCCTGGCGACGCCAGTCCGTGTCTGTCGCCACCGACCCGATGTAGCCGCGCAACCCTGACGGGTTGCGCGGGCTGGGGAGCCAGCGGCGTATGGCCCCGATTCCACTCGCGACCACCCGACCGTCGTCCGATTCGGCCACTGCGGCGACAAGATCTCCCGAGGACAACCCGTCGAGCAGAATCTGCCGGCAGGCCGATTCCCAGTGGGCCGGCTTGTAGTCGACCTCCATCGCGTCGAACATCACTGCTCTGAGTCGGAGCAGCGCTTCAATATCATCGACGGTCGCCTGACGCACGATCGGCACAGCAAATGATGACGCGCCTGATGCCCTTCGACGCGCAGCCCGCCCTAGACGTGACGCCCGACTGCGCCCACAGGGCACGTTCAGCCGCCAGCTGTTCTTGGGCGAGGCCCTCGACGTCGATCATCTTGAAGCGAACTACGACAACGGGGTGCTCACCCTGACGATCCCGGTGGCCGAGCAGGCCAAGCCCCGCAAGGTGGAGATCACCAGTGGCGGTGGGCGCAAGGCGATCAACGCCGACTCCTCGGCCGCGTAACGCACAGGGGACGGGCGGCATCGGCCGTCCCGTCCCTCCGTTGTTTCCTGCGAACGAACAAGCCGAGAGGAGGGGCAATGGCTCTATCTGTTCGACGTAGCGACGAGCCCGTTCCCGTCGATCCGTTCGCCGGGCTCGCCCATCTCAACCAGCAACTGCAGCACTTACTGAACAACTGGTCGTCCTTCACGCCGATGCCGGGGGACGGCTTCACACCGCTTGCCGACCTCGAGGAGACCGACGATGCCTACATCGTCGAGATCGAGCTCCCGAGCGTGAAGCGCGAGGACATCGACATCGAGATCGGCGGACCTCACCTCACCGTCAGCGGCGAGCGCAAGGAGCGCGAGCGCACGGGCATCCTGCGTCGCCAGACGCGCACGGTCGGTCGCTTTCGCTTCGAGGCCCAACTTCCCGGTGACGTGGACAGCGAAGGCGTTGAAGCGAACCTCTCCGATGGTGTGCTCGCCGTCCGAGTGCCTAAGCCCGCCGCGGAGCGACCCCGACGCATCCCACTGAAATGAGGCGGGGGTGGGGGGCGATGGGTGTTCTCGTCAACACGCGAGCGATCGATGGTGCGACCGTCGTGCGCCTGGCCGGCACCGTTGACGTGGCCTTGCTGGAGCGTATCGGAGGGGGCATCGTTGCGGCGTGTGACGGCGACGACGCCATCATTCTCGATGTCAATGAACTGACCCTGGCCGATCGCGGCGGCTTCCACGCGCTGGTCCGAGTGCTACAGGGGAAGCGAGTGCGCGTCGTACGCCAACAGTCGTTCAGTTGCGCCACAGAACGCGAGCGGCACCGGGACGGGCAAGTGCCCATCTTTCGAACGCTTGCCGATGCCCTTCGTGACCCCGCATCCGGCGACGGCGACGTCATTGCGCGGGGTGAGTTCGACGTACCACATCGGCGCCGCAAGCGACTGGGGTCGCAGCCCGCTGCAGACCCTCAGCCTGGTGGATCTGTGCCATAACTCAGGCAACCAGATGCTCACGCCAAGTTGTCGGAGCCTTCCGCTCCTTCACACTCCGTGAGATAATCGAGGAACTCTACGACGGCTTGACCGAATTGTCGGTTCGAAAGCCGTCCGATTCGGGGCGCACTGCGTCAGTTCGCGGGCGCCTTGACGAAGATCGCGTCCGTGTTGCTCGTCGTGCGACCGAACTGGACGCCGTTCGCGGTGAACGTCCCGTAGAAGGTGTTCCCGAGAGAACGTAGCGATTGGTAGTCGCCGAGCACGCGCTGCCGAGCGTTCCCGTTGTCCTTCGCAGGAGACGCGAACGCGAGGAGGCGGACATCAGAGAACGTGAGCGCGCGATCGGTGCTCTGCGCGAGACGCGCGGAGAACAGAGGGAATCCACTCGCGTTGTACCCGTCGAACGTGTCGTAGAGCACTCCGACGGTTCCGTTGGCGGCGACGGCGACCGCCGGAAGCGCGGCTTTGACCTGACCCGTCACGAAACGGTTCGAGACGACATCGAGCCCGCCCGCGAAGTTCGTCACGAGACGGACGATTGCCAACCGGTCGTTCCCTGTCGAGGCGTCACGGGTTCCGTACACCACGTAGACGGAGCCACTGGTGTTGTCCACTGCCACTGCGTCGACGCCCCCGAGCAAGGCGTTCACCGACCCGAACTTCGGAGTTGGCTGTTTGCTGTCACCCGTGGCCACGATCACCCCTGACGTGGAGCCGTTGAGTGTCCAAACGCTGCCCGCGTTCGTCGAACGGTTGAGCCTGTACTCGACATGCACGGTGCCGTCGGCGTTCTTGCGTGTCGCGCGCTGGTAGACCACGTACACCGTGCCGTTCCGGTGATCAGGTGCGAGACGTGTGCCCGGGTTGACGAAGGCGCCCATCCCGCCGACGACTCCTGTCGACACGAACCTCGGCGGGTCGCTCCCGCGTGAGACCGACACCTTGACCTGGAAGGTGCTGAAGTCGTCGTACCCGACGTAGGCGTTGTCCTGGGTGGCTGTGACCGGATCGCGTGTCACGCGCAGCCAGGGTTGATCGCCACTGTTGGCGGCCGGGTGGTCCGTCCGTCTGGCCACCCCGCTGACGTTCGTCGCCCAATGCCATCCCGCCGCGTTGCCCGGGGTGGTCGTCGAACCCGTGTAGATGTCGACGCTGTTGGAGACCGCGTTCAAGAAGGTTCCCAGGAGCCGCCCTGAACGGTCGAAGTCGATGACCTGGTCGCAGGGGCATCCCGCGCCTGTGGTCACGCCCGTCGGGGGAGGAACGGAGAACGCCTTGGTCCACGTCGATCCCCCATTCGTCGAACGGAAGACCGCCGCGTTGCCATTCGTGTTCCACGAACTGCTGAACCCCGTGATCACGATCCCGTTGGGGTTCGCACCGTTGATCGCAAGGCTCGGCTCACTGTCGGAGTACGTGTCGGAGTTCCGCAGGTTCGGGTCCGTGTTCGAGACCACGGTGTCGACGAGCGCGTAACCCGCGGGCAGCGCCGGGCGGACGAGCCGATCGCCGGCTTGCGCGGTCCGAACGTAGTTCTGGCGGTCGGGCGGTTGGCTGGCGACGACCGCCGAGCCGTCCGACCCGGTGGGCGCACCGACCGCCGCGGTGGCGGAGAGGAGCGCGATCATGACGGGAACCGCTGCCAGCGCGAGCCGTCTCGCTGCGCTGTGGCGCCATACGCGCTCCATCGCGCCCCATCCTCTCACCCGATCCTGACGCCGGACCGTCTCGATGCGCTCCGGCTAGGCTCGTTCCGCGGTCGCCCAGATGTCGTTGCAGCGCTCGCACACCTCGGCGGGGATGAGGCCGATCCTCATGAGCAACGCGAACAGATGGCAGCCGACGCAGTAGGCGAACACCGACTCCAGCGTCGCCGCGACGACCAGGAGCCCGAGCACCACGTCGGCGGCGCCCCGTGCCCCGAAGCCCAGGGCCAGCACCGCGGCGGTCACCGAGAAGACGACGCCGATCCCTTGGGCGAAGCGCTTCGGCGGACCGGCTACCAGCTTCGGTGCAACGGGGAGTCGGGGAGTGATGACCCGCGTCACGAGCTGCCCGAGCGGGCTCAGCGTCGGCCCCGTGAGCGCGCGAGCCACGAACCCGTAGGCGATGACAACGGTGAGCCACGGCTGGTCGAAGACGATCGTGGCGAGCGCCAGCAGCACCACGCCTCCGGCGACCAGGCGCGCCGAGACCTCGTTCACCGGGTTGGGGAACGAGAAGAGCCTGGCGGCCCACGTCGGGTGGGTAGTGGTGCCGGATGTCGCGCCTCTGGCCATGTGATGCCGTCAACGTGCGCGAGGCGGCGCAGATTCCGATGGAGCCGCGGCGCCGCGTTGCGCAGCCGGGTTTCCCCCGATGGGCCGATGGAGCTAACCGACCTGGATGCTGGCCTCGTCGAGGGTGCCCTTGAAGAACTCGGAGCCCGGATGGGCGCCGATCACCACCGGCTCTGTGTTGGACATCGACCCGAGGTTGGCAGCCTTCGAGAACGTCTGCCCGTCGACGATCACCTTGATCGCGGACGATGTCTTCACGCACTGGACGGTGTGCCACTTGCCGTCGTTGAGGGCGGGGCCGGCGGTGAGCTCGCTGTAGTTGGCCGAGCCCTTGAAGCCGCACGAAGCCTGCCCGGACGGCTGGTACTCCATCTTGAACTCGCCCCCCGTGGTCGTGTACTTGCCCTTCCGGATCAGGTCCCAGTCGGGCGTCGCCGGCGCGCTCGTCGTCTTGAGGTGAATGGTGATGGTGATGTTCGAGCTGCCCGGGTTCAGGTCGCTCGCGGACGGGACCGAGACGTAGGAGCTCGACCCGTTGAAGCCGAACGCGGCGCCCAGGAACCCAGGCTGTCCGAGCGCCACGGAGAACAGCGTGCCGTCGTGGCCCGCGACGGAGTCGTGCATGACGCTGCCGGAGGTCTCGTCCATGTGCCAGAGCGCAACCACGCCCGACTGAGTCGATCCCGGTTGCACGACCGTTGTGGCGCTCGAGGTCGCGACGCCCGAGCCGGCGGAGTTGCCGGCGGTCACCACCAGCCGCATGGTGCTGCCGACATCGGGCGACCCGAGGAGGTAGGTCGTGGCCGTGGCACCGGCCACGTCGGCACAGGTGGCGCCGGCGCTGTCACAGCGCCGCCATTGGTAGGCGAAGGTGATCGGCGCGGTGCCGCTCCAAGTTCCAGGGCTGCCGTTGAGCGTCGAGCCCTGCGTCGGCGTTCCACTGATCGTCGGCGGCGCGGTGTTCGTCGGCGGCGACGCGGAGCTGGCCGCAGCCACCACCGCGGTCGGTGCCGACACCGAGCTGCTCGTGCCCACGGCGTTCGTGGCGGTGACCGTCACCCGCAGGGTGGCATTGACATCGGCCGATCCCAGGACATAGGTCGTGGCCGTGGCGCCGCTCACATCGGCACAGTTCGCGCCGACGCCGTCGCAGCGTCGCCACTGGTAGATGTAGGTGATCGGCGTCGTGCCGCTCCAGGTCCCTGGATTCGCGGTGAGCGTCGAGCCCTGCGTCGCGGTGCCCGAGATCGTGGGTGGCGAAGTGTTGGCCGGCGGGGTCGCCGTGCCTGTCGAGCCCGTTGACACCGAGATGTTGTCGGCCACGATGGCGAACGCCTGGGACGCCGAGTTGTTGCCGATCTGAACCGAGCTGAAGCCGCCGGCGGGGAAGGTCGCGGTGGTCGAGTGGTACACGGTGGCGCCGTTGACCAACACGTCGACCGTGCCGGTTGCGGCTCCGGTGGCGATGACGTGAACCTGCAGCTGCGCCCACGTGTTGAGCGCCAGGCTCGCCGTGGTGGCGTTGTAGGTGTTCGCGTACCAGACCCAGATACCGGCCGACTGGTTCTGACGGTAGAGGCTGACGAGCTTGGTGCCGGCCGCGTCGAAGAGCCGGAAGATGGGCACGTTGGCTCCGGACGCGCCCTCGGTCTGCACCTGGAAGTCGCCGCTCGCAGTGACGTCTGTCTGCGCGCCGGACAAAGCTTCCCGGGCGTAGGCGAGCGAGCCCGCGGCGGTGGTTGCGGTGAGGCGCGCCGCATAGGTGCCCGTCTTGACCGTCGCGCTCTGCACCGTGGCCGTGCCGTCTGCGCCGGTCTGGACCGAGGACCACGCCGCGAAGTTGCCGCTCTCGAAGCCGTCGGCGAACGCGGTCGAGGCGGCGTGGGCCGCAGGCGCGGCGACCAACGTCAGGACCACCGCCGGGGTCAGCGCGAGGGAGAGGGCGGTCCAGCGGCGCGCCGACCTCCCCATCCGCGGCGCGCTCCTCGTCTTCGGCGCACGCATCATGGCGCCCCCCTCTGCTCGTTTTGGCCGGCTCCATCGTTGCCCAACGCACGGGCTTCCAAAATGGGTCGATCGACCCATGGCGAGGCACGGCCGCGCCTCCCCTCCGCCTCACCGCCCGCTCGACGATTAGGAGATCGGCGCAATTCGGACCGCCCCCGGCGCGCACGGGGGTAGGGGCCGCGCACCGGTAGCTTTGGGGACGTGCCTCGATTCGTCTCCGGTGCGCTGCTCGTAGCCGTCGTCGTGCTGACCGGATGCGGCTCGACCTCGTCGGCCTCCCATGCGCCGAGCACGGTCGCGTCGCGCGCGGCTGAGGCCGTGGGCGACAACCCCTCGGAATCGGCGAAGATGGTCTGTGCGGCGGAGGCGCAGAGCGACATCGCGGGGAGCCTCGGCGTCACCCCGACCCAGGTGACCTCACCCACCTGGACCGATCGCGTGTACGCGTGCGATTACGTGTACCCCGGCGGCAAGATCGCGCTGTCGGTCAAGGAGCTCGCGAGTGCGTCGGCGACCGCGACCTACTTCGAGGAGATGGGCTCCCGTCTCGGAAAGCGTCCTGACCCGCCGCAGCTCGGCGACGGGGCGTTCGTCACGAGCGACGGCTCGGTCGTCGTCCGCAAGGACTACAAGGTCCTCGAGGTCGACATCTCCCATCTCCCGATGCAGTTCGGCGATCCGCCGCAGGACCGCTCCTCTGTCGCGGTCAGCGTCGCAACCACGGTGATGGGCTGCTGGGTGGGTGCGTGATGACCACCCGCGGCGACGTCGACGGCGCTGTCGTGGCGATGGCATCGACCTGACCGGCACCGCCCACGGCGTCAACGAGATCGCAGAATGACCACTGACACGGTGACCCTCTTCCTCGCGTTGTTGAGCATCGTCGCGGAGGTCACCGTGGCCGCAACCGTGACGCTGCACGTCGCGGCGCGGATCTCTCCGACGGCGGCGCGGTGGAAGTCGGCGTTCGCCGACGAGATCGGGCCCCAAGCGCTCGTCCTCGCCTTCCTCGTCGCAGCCATCTCGATGAGCGGAAGCCTCTATTTCTCCGAAGGCGCCCACTTCACGCCGTGCAAGCTGTGCTGGTACCAGCGCATTGCGATGTACCCGCTCGTACCCGTGCTCGGCCTCGCAGCCTGGCGGCGCGACGACGGCATCCGGCCCTATGCCGCGACGCTGGCCGCGCTCGGCGCGGTGGTCTCGGCGTATCACGTGCTCCTCGAGCGAGTTCCTTCGCTCGACTCGGGTGCCTGCGACGTCGCCAACCCGTGCACGATCATCTGGGTTCGTCGCTTCGGCTACCTGACGATACCGACGATGGCCTTGTCGGCCTTCGCCCTCGTCGTGTCACTCGTGCTCACGCGCGCCGGTCAGCCCCGGCGCCCGGTCCAACTCGAAGGAGTCTCTGATGGCGACGACCAAGTCGCGTCCGTCCTCGTCGCGCCCCCGCGGAGGTAGCCGGGGGGCGCCGCCGCCGATTCACCGCACCCCTGTCATCGGCTTCGCCATCGGCGTGGTCGTCGTTCTCGCCGTGGTGGCCGTCATCGCATCGCGCGGCACGAGCCCGAAGACCGACGCGGCCAGGGGACTGCAGCAGACCGGTCCGGTGACGATCAGCGGGACGCCGCTTCCGCAGCTTGCCGGCGAGGGCGCCGACCCTGCCGTCGGGGCGCCGGCGCCACAGTTGCGGGGTGCGACGTTCGCGGGCCGGCCGGTTTCGATCGGCAACGACGGCCGGCCGAAGCTGGTGCTGTTCGTCGCCCACTGGTGCCCGCACTGTCAACGTGAGGTGCCGCTGCTGGCGAGCTGGCTGCGCAGCAACGGGAAGCCCTCGGGAGTCGACCTGTACGCGGTGGCCACCGGAACGACGCCCGACCGGCCCAACTACCCACCCTCCGCGTGGCTCCAGCGCGAAGGGTGGACGGTGACCACGATGGCCGATGACGACAACCAGACGGCCGCCGACGCGTTCGGGCTCCCTGCATACCCGTTCTTCGTGGCTGTCGACGGCTCGGGCAAGGTCGTGGCCCGAGCATCCGGGGAGCTGTCGATCTCATCGCTCGAGAAGCTCCTCGATCAGGCCCGACAGGGGTGAGGCGCTCATCGGTGTGTGAGCAGGCCCTCGAATCGCGACTTGGCCCGCGCCGGGCCGCCTGGAAGACTCATCGCAGTGATGCTGCCCGATCGGGTGAGTCCCGAGGAGGCCGCTCAGGTGTTCCGCCGGGCGGCGGAGCTCGAGACGGCCGGGATCCGAGGCGAATCCGCGCTGCTCGACCCCGATACCCTCGAGGCGATCGGGCGGGAGGTCGGGCTGTCACCCGTGGCGATCCACGCCGCGCTGGACGAGCTCCGGAGCGGGGGGTTGCGCGAGGCCGACCGCGAGTTCGACATGGTCGTCTCCAGGGTGGTGCCGGGCCCGGTGAGCGACGTGCGGGTGTCCGTCGACGAGCTGGCCCGCGGGAACCTCCTCACCTTGCGGGTGTCCCGCGGTGACACCACGGCGTGGGCCCGCCAGCGAGGCGTGGGCCGGGCGGTGTTGCGCAGGTTGGGTGGTCGGGCTCGCTACCCCCTCGGCGCGGTTCGGGAGCTACGGGCAACCGTGACCGCTCATCCGTCGCGTCCGGGCTTCGTGCGGCTCTGCCTCGAGGCGCAGCTCGCGTACCCGTGGCAGTTCCTTCCTCTACGCACCCAGGCGCTCGTGGGTGCAGGGATGGGGGGAGGGGCGGTCGCAGTCGCCTGGGGGTTGCAGAACCTCGGCGGTACGTCCGGGTTCTCCGCGGCAGCCCTCGTCGTGCCGCTCTCGGCGTTCGGGGTCGGAGCGCGCGCCTATCGCAGAGCGGTGGTCTGCGCCGAAGGTGCTCTCCAGCTCTTCCTCGACCGCCTGGCGCACGGCCAGCCGGTCAGCACGGCCCGCCTGGTGCACGACCCGGCGCGCTGACGCGCCGGGGCACGGCCTAGGAGCCGTCCACCGCGCCGCCGTCGGTCGTCAACGGCACGCTGCCCAAGCGCTTCCGGAGGCAGGCGTTGTTCTCCTTGTCCCACTCGTCCCTTTGCGAGGGTGTCATGCCGTCCAGCTCGATGCCGTCGGTCTTGAGGTCGCGGTCGGTCGACGCCTCACACTCACTCACCACCCGTTGATAGCGAACAGGGTCGAACGTGTTGTCGGACCCGGTGAGCGTGTAGACGAGCGCAAGGGCTGCGATCAGGATCATCACGCCCGCAACGATCACGAGGGCGCGCCGTGCCTGCCACCGTCGCTCCGAGTCCAACTGCGTCAGGGACCCGAGAGGGCCGGAGCGGGCGCGTGGGGGCGCTCGACCCAGTTGTCGTGCGAACCGGCAGGGACGTGCGGCACAGCAACATGATCGCCGGTCGGACTTCCCGGTGCCGGACAGGGCTGCCGGGCGGGAGAAGGAGGATTACGACCGGCCGGCCCGGTCGACACCGGCGAGGGCGCGCCAGGGTCGCGGGATGCGACCGGCCCGCAGCACGCCTCCGTCGATCAGCGCCTTGACGATCGGCCGAGCCGCCTGGTGGCGGAGACCGACGCGGAAGGGCGTGCGGTTGGCGCGGCGCCAGGTCGAGAACCTCGGGAGGCCGACGGTGGCGTAGACGCCGGGGTGCACGATCGTGTCGAACATCCCCCAGATGATCCGAGGGACGACGAAGCGGACGAGGAACCGCTCGAACGCGCCTGCGGCGCGCCACTGCTCCGCGAGCACCGTGCGGGCGAAGGCCAGGTGACGGGCCTCCTCGAACCGGTGGTAGCGGTTGACCTCCCGGATGAACGGATCGGTGTCGCCGTGCTCCATGGCCTGCTTCTGCAGGAGGTCGGGGATCTCCTCGCCCCCGAGGACGAGGACGGACAGCAGCGCCTGGCGACGGATGATCTGGCGGACGACGAAGAGCTCGACGGGCCGCAGCACCGAGAGCGGGTTGCGGGCGGACGGCGAGAGCTGGCCGAGCAGGCGGCTGAAGAGGCGTGAGTGGCGCGTCTCTTCGCCGACCTCGTGGAGTGCGTACACGACGCGCGCGTCGGTGAGGTCGGGCGCGGCGACGATCGCGTGCGCGAACCCGGCCATCAGCACCGCTTCGAAGCGCAGGCCCGCGTCGATCACCGAGGCGATCTCCTCACGCGAGAGCGTGGCCCGTTGCTCACGGGTGAGGCCGGCGAACTCGGGCAGCTCGTGGATCGACAGCAGCTCGTCGGGCAGGACCTGACCGGGCCCGACCTCGCCGGGCAGGTCGACGTCGGGGTCGATGATCTTGCGCAGCGACGCGTGGCTGAGCTTCTCCACCCGGCGGGAAGCCTCGTCGTGGGAGCGGGTCATCGTGGTGGTCATGGCTCCAACCTATAGGAACTGAGGAAATCATGCAATTCCTCATTTCTGTGACTTCCGCTACACTCGGTCCATGGCGCTGTCGGAGCAGGTACGGAAGGGCGAACGGACCCGGGCCGCGTTGATCCGCGCCGCGATCGTCCGGTTCGCGTCCGAGGGCTTCAACCGGGTGTCCCTGACCGACATCGCTCGCGACGTCGGTGTGTCGCCCACCGCCGTCTACCGCTACTTCCCCGACAAGGAGGCGTTGTTCGAGGCCTCCGTCGACGCCGACGCCGAGGCGCTGGTGGCCGTCGCCCGCGACGCGCTCAACCGCGACGTCGACGGGTCGTTGCTCGAGCTGCTGGGAAGCCTCGCGGCCGGGCTCGTGACCGCGGCTCGCGCGCACCCCCTCGTCGCCCGCGTGCTGGCCGGAGCCGACATCATGACGCCGGCTCGCATCCTCGCCCTGCCCACCCTCGCCGTGTTCCGCTCGGAGCTGGCCGAGCTGCTCGCGCTCGGGCAATCGGTCGGCGCGGTGCGGCGCGATCTCGATGCCGCGGAAGCCGCGCTGGGACTGGAGACCGTCGTGTTGAACCACGTCGGCTACCTCGTTGCCTCCGCGACGACCGAGAGCCACGAGCCCGACGCGCGCTGGGCCGCGGTCGTCGGCCTGCTGGACGCGGCGCTGCGCCCACTGTCGGGCGCGGTACCGCCCGCCGAGTCGCGGGATGGGGAGGCCCGACCGCGCTAGGCGCAGGCGGGCAAGGACGACGGGAACGTGGTGCCCGCCCGGTTGGCGCTCCAACAGTTGCCCGCGCCGCTGAGGTCCCATGCGAGATCGACCGCGAAGACGGACGGCAGCGAGGGGTCGGGGGCGAGGCCGTTTCCCAGCACGGTGTTGTGGCGGACCTGGTTGGCATCGGGGTTGGGGGCGATGTCGACCGCGGCGCACTTGGCCGCCGATAGGCCCGTTGCCACGCAGTAGTTGGCCGTCCCGACGCCGAACGAGTGGTTGTCGCGCACCTCGTTGGATCTCACCAGGTTGCGGTCGGCGGCCAAGACCAGGATGCCCGTCCCCGACGGGACCTGGCACACGTCGTCGCTGGGGTCGAGGCACGTGTTGGCCTTGTTGTTGGCCAGGACCTGATTGTCGGCGACGACGTTGTCGTGGTTGGACTTGACGTCGAGGAACGGCAGGGCGAAGGAGAGGATGCCGCCGGTGTTTCCCACCGCCCGGTTGTGGCGCAGCACGACGCCACTGCTGTTCTCGATCTCGAACCCGCTCACGTTTCCCGTGGCCAGGTTGTGGTCGACCCGCACGTCGGAGGACTGGCCCACGTAGATGCCCGTGTCGTTGGCACCGGTGGCCACGTTGTGGGTGACCCGGCCGCGACGACTGTGGGAGGGGAAGATGCCGTACTCGGCGTCGTCTTGCGTGGCGTTGTGGGCCACGACCCAGTCGTCCACGCACAGCAGGAAGATGCCTTCGCCGCCGAAGCCGTTGACCGTGAAGCCCTCCACCCTCGCATGCCGGAGACGCTGGTCGGGGTCCGTCAAACAAGAAGCCCCCGACGCGCCGGGCTTGGCGACGGCGATCCCCTGGTCCTGGTGTCCGGCGTTCTCCAGCACGACCCGCCGCCCGTCGTCGCCCTGCGCCCGCAGCGTGATCCCGCTCCGGGTGACGACGACCGCGCACACGTGGGTGGGATCGCTCGGACAAGGCCGTCCGGCCTCCCGGTACCGGCCCGGCGCCACGATCACCGTGTGACCCGGCTCGGCGCGATCGACCGCGCTTTGGATCGACTGGCCCGGGCGCACGTGGACGGCGCCGTGGTCGTCGTCGGCGAACGCGGGCCCCGCCGGCACGACACCCAACCCGACGAGCAACAGAGCAGCAATCGTGCGCATGACGGACCCCCTCTGCCCGCGGACCCTACGGTCGCGACGATCGAGCGCGCAAGGCTCGACCACCGTTCGGCGGTGGCCGCGATGCGTTCCCGCGAAGCGGGGACTACCGCGTTCGGCTGGGTGCGGCCTTACGCGGGGCGCAGCGCGACGAGCCAGCCCGCGAACTCCCGGACCGAGCTGAGCGTCCAGGTCTTCGTCCCGCTGGGCCCGGCCGCGCCTTGCAGGCCGTCGGCCACCTCGTTGCGCTTGCCGGCGATGTCCCACGCCTCGGTGAGATCGGCCGGCGAGGCGATGGTGACGGCGGGGCTCGACGAGTTGATGCCGACGCACCCCGCGACCATGGCGTCGGGGCTCACCGTGGTCACGCCCGGCACGCTCGCAGCGGTCACCGCCGTCGCGGATGCACCGGTGGACGGCGCGCTGTCGAGCGGCGAGAGGTTGCTCACGCCGGAGTAGCGGGCGATCCCGCCGCCGTTGGCGACCGACGCGCTGAGGTTCCAGGTGGGGGTCGGCTCGGAAACCCCGGCGACCTTGTAGTAGCCGTAGACGTGGGGGTTGGAGACGGACGTCACCGCCGCGATCGGCGCCCAGCCCGAGGGCACGCCGTTCACCGTGCCGCCGTTCAGGGCCACGCACGCGACGAGCACGTCGCCCGCGCTCGTGCCGGCCGGCGTGGGGATGGTGATCGCGTTGGTTGCGGTGGCGTTGACCGTCGTCGAGGTCGCCTGGCGCGCGATCTGGGCCGCCCCTGCGACGATCGTCCACGTGCGTGACGCCGGGGTCGGGTCAGGGTTCGTGGCGTTGTCGGTGGCCCGCACCTGGAACGTGTGGGTGGTGGCGCTCAACCCCGAGTAGGTCTGCGGCGAGCTGCACGGCAAGAGCCCGCCACCGTCGAGGTCGCAAGCGAACGTCCCCGGCTCCGAGGCGGAGAAGGTGAAGGTGGCCGACGTGCTGCCGGTCGTCCCCGACGGTCCGGAGTCGATGAACGTGTCGGGTGGCGTGTCGTCGACGCCGGTGGCGACGATGTAGTTCGAGCGGGTGAAGGTGTTGCTCCCTGCCGCGTTGCTGGCGGTGAGCGAGACGCTGTAGGTGTTGGGCGTGGTGTAGGTGTGCGAGGGGTTCTGCTGCGTCGACGTGCCGCCGTCGCCGAAGTTCCATGACCAGCTCGTCGGGTTGCCCGTCGACGTGTCGGCGAAGCCCACGGTCAGCGGGGCGCCGCCCGAGGTGGGCGAGCCGGTGAACGAGGCGGTCGGCGGGGTGCCCGGGCCCACCACGTCGAACACGTAGACGGCGTACTTCAGCGGATCGCTGGAGGCGCGGGAGTCGAAGCCGTCGAGCACGTAGAACTGGTCGTTGATGAGCTCGACGGCGCGGGTGTCGCCCATGCCGAAGGAGCTCAGGTTGAAGGTCCAGCCGGCGACCGCCTTCTTGGTCGCCCAGTCGGCGCGGATGAGCTTCGTCTGCGACGCGGCGACCAGGAGATCGGCGCCGTTGTCCGAGAACGACATGCCGTAGATGCCGCTCACACCAGTGACCGAGAAGGTGGAACCGACCGTGTTGCTGTCGTAGGTGTACTGGCGCACGGTCGACCCCACGCCAACGTACAGCTTCCCGTCGCCGGGGTGCACTGCCGACGCGGTGAAGTCGCTGCCCGAGGGGAGCGGTTGATACGACTCGACGTGGAACTTGTGGTCGCTCCCTCGCTTGAGCCGGAACGCCGTCGGGAGCACCGACGAGGTGCAGCACTTTCCGCTGAACGCGTACAACGTGTCGGTCGCGGTGTCGTACGCCATGGACTCGAGGTCCTGGATCCGGTTCGAGCCTGCCGACGCGCCTCCTCCGAGCTTGGGAGCGGCGGCGAACTCACTCTGGGTGATGACCCGCTTGAGCGCGCCCGTGGTCGGGTTGACCTCGTAGGCCTGGTCGGAGTTGTCCTCGGCGAGCCAGAGCGAGGTGTCGGCAGCCACGTAGGCGCTGCCTTCGCCGTCCTTCATCTTCGTCGACGTCCCCGTGAACGGGTTCGTGTGGATCGTGCGGTTGAGCCGCAGGGTCGGCGAGGAGGTGTTCGGCAGCGCCTCGACCGGGGCCGCGGCCGTCCCCAGAACGAGGAAGGCACCCAACGCCGCGAGCGCCGAGCGCCCCAGCGGACGTGTCATACCAGCCATCGATCCCCCTGTTTGGACCCCGACCCCGGAGTGCCCAGGGTCATTCTGCGCGGCGGCACCGCCCGCGCGCCTTAGGTCATTCGACCCATTCGCCGGCCCGTCTGCCCCCCGAGGACTCGCTACGCGGGCGTCTCCCGCTTGTAGCTGATCGCAACCGTGTAGAGCGTCGTCGAGGAGCTCGCGGCGCCGGGAATCTCAACCGGCACGTAGCTCAGGGAGAACGCGTTGTTGACCGTCACTCGTCCGGCGTAGATCTGCCCCCCGCCCGAGATCGCGTTGTTCATGGTGATGTTGCAGGGTGTGTAGAAGAAGACGGTGATGTCGCTGGTCGACGAGTTGGAGTTCTCCGAATACATGTCGTGCGGCCCGTTGTCGACTGAACCGCAGGGCGAGCTCACCGTCACCGCGTCGGAGGGAACGATCCACGAGACCTTGTGCGCGACGCCGTCGACCGACGACTTCACCTTGAAGGAGTTGTTCCAGTAGAAGCCTCCGTCGGCCACCACCGCGAGATCCCGCGCCAGCGTGACCGTCTCGTTGTTGCCCCACGTCATCTTGCAGGAGCCGTGGATCCTGTACACCTTGTTGACCGTCGCCGTGCTCATCGTCGCGATGTCGTTGTGGGCCTGCGTGCAGTTCGTGCCCTCGTCGACGACCGTGAATCCGCCGCTCGTCCACGCAGCCGCGTCCCAGTTGAGGGTCGGCATGCTGGCGGTGGGCGGGTCGGGGATGCCCGTCTGGTTCGAACGGCGCTGGCCGGTCACCGTGCCTCCGGTGTTGGTGCCCTTGGCGGTGGCGTCGTGCGCGACCGTGCTGGTGTTGCCCAACGCGATGTTTCCCTGCGACGAGATGGCGTCGTGGCCGATGCTCGTCGAGTTGCTGGTGGTCAGGTTCTCCTTGGCGTAGACATCGACCGTGATCGTGCACGCATTGTTGAGCTGCACGGTCCCTTGGGTGTAGATGCTCCCGTGCACGGTCGCGGCGTTGTCGCAGATGACGTTGCCGTTCGAGTAGATGTCGCCGTCCTGGCCCGAGTAACCGTTGATGGTGAGCGTGTTGTTGAGGTGCGGGCCCTGGTCCGAGAAGATGGCGCGGTTGAACCCGGAGCCCGAGCCGGGTACCGGCGTGAGCTTGATGAGCGCGTCCATCTGTCGCTTCAGGCCGACGACCGCTTGCGTGTCTCCCGTCGAGACGAGCTCGGCGGCCGCGGGCTGAGCCGAGAGGCCGCCACTGCACGTGAGCGGAGCGCCCGCGGGAGGGAACGTGTCGTAGTAGGTGATCGCGACCGTGTAGCTCGCGGTCGTGGGCACGTCGGAGAGCGTTCCTGTGAGCGTGCATGGCATCGTCGGATAGGGATTGGCCTGGAGCGCGGCGAGCGTGACATCCAGCCCCGCTTCCGCCGCGTCCGCAGCCTGGATGCGCTTTCGGTCCGACGAGGTGGAGGTCAGGCCATGCTGGGACAGCTGGACTGCCGTGAGGCTGAGGCCGACGACCACCATGGATGCGAGCAGCACGGTGATCATGGCGATGCCGTTCTCTTGGCGAGTCTCGCGGCGAGCGGGGTTGAGGAAGCGGAGCATCAGTCCTTCTTGTGAGGCTTACGAGTAGGGCGGGATCGTGGCGCAGACGAAGTTCGGGTAGCCGTACTGGGTGTTGCGGCCGGCGACCGATGCTTGGACCGCTGAGTTCTTGGACGACGATCGCGAGTCGTTCACCAAAAGGGAGATGTTGAGCAGCCGGCTCCCGAAGCTCGAGGTCGCGTCCAACGAGAACGCCGGGCTACCCGTGTCGTTGACGATGTGGTCGGCCACGGTTCGCCACCCCGACACGATGTCGTCGACCTGCCAGGTCGTCGTCCAGCTGCGCGTCTGCAGCAGGTTGTTGTAAATGCGCCACTGCACGCAGCGCTGGACGGAGTTGGACTGCGTGTAGACGCGGAGGGCGAGGCCGGGCCGGATGCCGTTGGCCGGATCGTTCTCCTGCGCCGGGTTGTAGATGAGGTTGCCGGACCGGATCTGGCGGTCCAGCTGCTCGACGCCGAGGCGCGCCTGGTCGATGTTGTTCGACCTGGTGTCAGCAATGGTCACCGTGCGCTGCGCGGACACCAGGAACGCCATGCTCATGGCCATCACGATCGACAGCACCGCAGTCGTCATGACGACCTCGATGGCGGTGAAGCCGCCGTCCGCCGCTGCCCGACCCGGCTCGGCTCGACCCGGCTCAGCCGGCACCGGGCGCCGCCTTGTAGGAGGTCTGCGCGAGCAGGGTGCCGAGGTCGACGTGGATGGTCAGATTCGCGAGGGTGACGCCGTTGTGCGTGATCGTGTAGGTGATGTCACCGACGATGGGCGATGCCGACTGGGCCGACGCCGACGTGCGCGTGCAGGTTCCACAGTTCCCGGGATCGGTCTTCACGGTTCCCCCGGTCGAGATCGCCGCGGTGATCTGGATGGTGAGCGCGCCGCCCGGGAACCCGGCATCGTTGATGTTCACGCTCGCAACCGGCACGGCGACAGCTGCTCCCGGCGCGATGGTCGTGGTGCTGTAACCGGCACCGTTCCAATAGGAGATCGTCGGCGCGCTACCACTGATCGGAATGGTGACGGTCGGTGCCGCGCTGCCGACGCCGCTCTCCGCGCTCACGGTGTCCGAGAAGCTCGACGCCCGCAAGAGGTAGCCGTTCCAGCCGCTTGGGATGTCCGCGGGGCGCAGGGAGGCCAGGTTGGCGGGCAGGTTGACGAGGGTCACAGTGCCGATCGAGCGGCTGGCCTTGGACCGTACACAGCCGTCGCCGGTGGTCGGCGAGCCGGAGCACGCCGGGGTGTCGAGGTTGGCGAAGCTCTTGGCGGCCGACGGGGCAGCCGCGATCGAGCCCAACAACGCGTTGCCCATGGGGATCGCGCCCGCGCACACGCTACACGTGCCCGACATCAGCCCCGTCTGCTGCAGTGACCCGCTGCCACATGGCGACAGGTCGTTCTGGTTGATCCCGAGCGGATCGGGACAGAGGTTCGTCGACGACGACGCGCTGGATGTGCTGATGCTGTTGCCCGTCTCCGTGGGGCTGGGGGTGAGCACCAGGGAGAAGTACCCGTTGGTGGCGCTCAGCGTGGCCGGGCTGCCTTGCGACACCGGTGTTTGCGAGTAGACCAAGGCGGTTGAGACAGGGTCGGTGTCCGATGCGGAGGCGCCCAGTTGTGCGCCGCTGTTCTGGACCGACTGCCCCGTGATGTCGAGGGAGACACCCGACGTGGTGGCCCGTCCTTGCGCGGCCGAGACCTGCTCGATCTGCATCGTCGAGTCCAGCTCGCCCGCGCGCAGCACCGCCTGGTGGAGGTTGATCCCGAGGAGCGTGCCCGTGACGGTCACCGCCCCCTGGCCCATAGACGAGGTGCCGTAGAGGAACGGTTGGCAGGGCGACGCGAACGGATGTGTGGCGCTCGAGACGCAGCCGGCCGGCGAGAACAGGATCGTCTGCGTGGAGACGCTCGCCACGAGCCCCTTCCGGAACGAGCCGGTCCACGAGGTGATCACCGTGGCCCGGAAGGAGGTGGTGCTGCCCTGGTAGTTGGTCGGGTACACCGCCACGGTGTAGGTCGTGCCGTTGACGACCTTGGTCTGCCGGTGGGGGTTGAGTGGCACCTGTGCGGTGCCGCTCGTGCCGGTCGGGATCGTCTCGCCGGTGGGTGTGAAGGTGTAGACGGCCGTCGCGCCGGAGCCGGTCACCGTGATGTTGGGGTCGGCGGTGGCGAGGTCGGTGCGGTCGAGCCCCGCGGCCAGGGTGGAGAACGGAAGCGCCCGAACCTGTTCCATGGCCTGGGTGGCGAGATGGTTGGCCACCTGTCGCTGCCGGGCGAAGGCGACGTCGACCATCGAGCCGGTCAGCACGTACCCGAGCGCAGTCGTGATCACCGAGAAGACGAAGATGGCCATGACCAGCTCGATGAGCGAGAACCCGCCGTCAGCCTCGCGGCGCGGATGGAGCGCGCGATCCACCTCTCCTCTCCGCTGGCGGTCCCTCACTGCCTTGGTATCGGCGCGCGGGCGCGTCGACTTCAGTGCGACCGGGCGACGACGAACCTCACCGGATCCGCCTGGATCGAGCACCGGCGGGCACGGGGACCGACCGCCTCTCCACCTTCACGATCCCCGTCCCCGCGCGGCCCCCATGCCGGCGACGCCGCGGTATCGACTCGTCATCGTTGACGAGACGGGATCTCATCGGCGCTCGACGGCCAGACCACCGTGACAGCCCAAGTGCTCGGCGCCAATAGGGCGTCAGGCCCAATTCGCCGGGCGCTCCCGTGAGCTCGCTCCCGCAGGAGCAGGGCGTCAGGGACGCGTGTCGGTGTGGGTCTCGTTCTCCTGCGTGGCTCCCGCCGCCCCGACGGGCTGCAGCTCACGAGCCACCTTGTACGGCTCGAGCAGGGCCACGAGGTCCAGATCCGGTGGAGCGGCGCGCTGATCGCGCTTGCGACGCAGAAACATGCTGATCCCCTTCCCTTCTTGGCGCAGAGTACGCAGAGTGGTCCGACGACCACAATGAGCCGTACGACTCAGCCCGGAGCCCTCAGCGGTCGAGTATGGCGGACGCCGCCGCCGGGGCGGTGGACCGACTCGCTCGGACTCGGTCGGAGGCCAGGGGCTATCGTGACCGTTTGTGACGACCCGTCAGATTCGGTGCGCGACAGCCTGACGATGACGGCGGGAGCAGCCACGACGCCGATCCCCAGGATCATCAGCGTCGACGATCACGTCGTGGAGCCGGCCCACGTGTGGACGACCCGGGTGCCGGCCAGGTTCCGCGACGCGGCGCCGCGGATCGAGCGGCGCGGCCTCGGGGGACTGACCTACGTCGGCGGCACGACCTACGAGTACGAGCTCACCGACGATGGTCCGCCGTGCGACATCTGGTTCTACGAAGGCGGGATGTACCCGCACAAGCGGCACGTCGCGGCAGTTGGCTTCGACCGCGACGACATGACGCTGTCGGCGATCACCTACGACGAGATGCGGCCCGGCTGCTACGAGCCCGAGGCCCGCGTCGACGACATGGAGCTGAACCACGTCGAGGCGTCGCTCTGCTTCCCCACGTTTCCTCGCTTCTGTGGCCAGACATTCCTCGAGGCCAAGGACCGCGAGCTCGCCATGCTCTGCGTGCGGGCCTACAACGACTGGATGGTCGAGGAGTGGTGTGACGGAAGCGCCGGCGCGCTCATCCCGCTCTGCATCATCCCGCTCTGGGATGCCGACGCGGCGGCCGCCGAGGTCAGGCGCAACGCCGATCGCGGCGTGCACGCGGTCTGCTTCAGCGAAATTCCGCCCAAGCTCGGCCTGCCCAGCATCCACGGGGGCTACTGGGACCCCTTCTTCATCGCCTGCCAGGACACCCGCACCGTGGTCTGCATGCACATCGGCTCGTCGTCCCAGATGCCGGCCACGTCGAAGGACGCGCCACCCGCGGTCGCCGCCACCCTCAGCTTCAACAACGCGATGGCGTCGCTCAGCGACTTCCTCTTCTCGGGGGTGCTCGTCCGCTTCCCGACGTTGAAGCTCGCCTACTCCGAGGGCCAGATCGGCTGGCTCCCGTACCTCCTCGAGCGGGCCGACGACGTGTGGCGTGATCACCGGGCTTGGGGCGGTGTCCGCGACACGGTGCCCGAGCCGCCGTCGACCTACTTCTACCGGCAGGTGTTCGGCTGCTTCTTCCGTGATCGTCACGGGCTCGAGTCGCTCCACGTGGTGGGCGTCGACAACGTCACCTTCGAGACCGACTATCCGCACACGGACTCCACCTGGCCCCACACGAGACAGGTGGCGGAGGACCTCATGGGCCACCTTCCCGAGGACGTCGTCTACAAGATCGTCCGGGGCAACGCCATCCGGATGCTCGAGCTGGACCGGGTCTGAGCGGTGGACGTCTCCGACCTGGTGGAGATCGAGGCGATCAAGCGACTCAAGTACGCCTACATGCGGTGCCTCGACCAGAAGCGCTTCGACGAGATCGGTGCGCTCTTCACCGACGACGCGGTCGCCGCGTACAGCGGTGGGAAGTACGAGTACCACGGGCGGGACGAGATCGTCGGGTTCCTCAAGCGCACGATGAGCGCGGAGACGTTCCTCTCCACCCACCGCGTCCACCAGCCCGAGATCGACATCGTCGGGCCGTCGCGGGCCACGGGCACGTGGGCCATGGACGACGTCGTCGTCGAGACCGCGTGGCAGATCACGATTCGGGGCTCGGCTTTCTACGAGGACGAGTACGAGAAGGCCGATGACGGGCGTTGGCGGATCAACCGCACCGGCTACAAGCGCACGTACGAGGAGATCCAGCCCCGCGGCGAGGTCGCGGGCCTGCGTCTCACCGCGAGCTGGTGGGCCACCGATGGCCGAAGCGAGTTGGAGGCGTAATGGTCCTCGACCAGTTCATGCTCACCGACCGCGTCGCCGTAGTCACCGGGGCCGGGCGGGGAATCGGCGCGGCCGTCGCCCGCACTTTCGCGGCCGCCGGCGCCGACGTGGTGATCGCGTCGCGCACGAAGGACCAGCTCGACGAGGTGGCTGCCGACGTGCGTGCCGCGGGACGTCGCGCCGTCGTCGTGCCGTGCGACGTGAGCGAGACCGCGAACCTCGAGGAGCTCGTCGACCGGGCGATGGCGGAGCTCGGACGCATCGACGTGGTGGTGAACAACGCCGGCGGCACGAGCCCCCGTCCGTTCCTCGACACGAGCGAGCGCATGTTCGAGCGGGCGTTCCACTTCAACGTCACGACCGCGTTCGCCCTCAGCAAGCTGGCCGTGCCCCACATGCTCGCGGGCGACGGCGGGAGCATCGTCAACATCGGCTCCGCCATCGGCCGGCTGCGCGATCGCGGCTTCGTCGCCTACGGCACGGCCAAGGCCGCGATGGCCCACATGACGCGGCTCATGGCGGCCGACCTCGCCCCGCGCGTGCGGGCCAACGCCATCGCCGTGGGCTCGGTGGCCACCTCCGCGCTCGAGACCGTGCTCGACAACGACGACATCCGCAACGAGATGGTCAAGAAGACCCCGCTGCGCCGCCTCGGACTGCCCGACGACATCGCGTTCGGCGCGCTCTGGCTCGCCTCGCCGGCCGGCAGCTTCGTGACGGGCAAGGTCATCGAGATCGACGGTGGCCTCGAGGCCGGCAACCTCGACCTGCACCTGCCCGACCTGTAACCCCTCCTTCTTGTCGCAGACAACCGTCCGGTCGACGGTTGCGCACGACAAGAACGACGGGGTTCAGCGCATCACGTGGCGGCCGGTCACGAGCGGCAGGTCGAGGGTGGAGAGCAGCCCGGGCTCGGCCTCGCAGACCGCGGGGATCGCGTTGAGCAGGCGCATCGCGGTCACGGTGAGGCCCGCGGCGTTGTGGTCGCCGGCCGTGTCGGACAGCTCGAGCTCGCACTTCAGCGACGGCGATCCCTCGATGAGGATGCGATAGGAGCCATGGCCGGCCGGCTGCGGCCAGTCGGGGGCGAGGGCGTCGTGAAGCCGGGTGACGTGCTCGACGACGATGGCGGGCCGGCCGTTGACGATGCCCTGCACCTCGAAGCGCAACGCGGCCGTGGTGCCGGCTTCGACTCGGCCTGCCGCGATGTCGAACGTCGTCTCCGCGGGCCGGCGCTCATGGGTCTCGCGGATCTCGTCGAGCTCGACGCCGAGGCCCTCGGCGATCATCGAGACCACGCCGCCCCAGGCGAACGTGAGCGCGCCCGGGAAGAGCAGCAGTGGGGTGCTGTCGAGGGCCTGGCCGAAGCCCATCGTCTCGAAGAGCACCTCGGCCTGGTCGTAGGTGTCGTAGTTGAGGATCTCCATCACACGCACCGAGTCGACCCGCTCGCACGCGCCCAGCAGCGTCAGCGGCAACAGGTCGTTGGCGAAGCCCGGATCGATACCTGACGTGAAGCACGACGTACCACCGACCCGGCACGCCTCCTCGAGTCGTGCCGCGGCGCGGGGATCGGCGGTGGGCGGATAGACGAGGGGTACCACCGAGGTCGACACCACGTTGGACCCGGTCTCGAGGATGCGGCACATGTCCTCGACGGCCTCGTTCGGACGCAGGTCACCGGTCGCCATGTAGGACACGCAGTCCGCCCTCATCGCCATGAGCTCGTCCGCGTCGTTGGTTGCGAGGACCCCGACCGGGCCGACACCGCAGAGCTCGCCCGCGTCCTTGCCGACCTTGTCGTCGCCGTGCACCCACACACCGACCAGCTCGAGGTCGGGATGGCCGATGATGCATCGCAGCGCATGCCGCCCGACGTTTCCGGTGCCCCACTGCACGACCCGGTAGCCCATGGCCGCACTGTAGGCGGGTGCTCAGGTGGCGGCGCGGGCGGAGGGCACGGGAGGGTTGCTGAGGAACCGGAAGCGGTGGACCGCCTCTTCGTACTGGCGGCGGGCCTCGCCCTCCTCGGACTGCAGCCGGCGCTGGAGGGCGGCCTGCGTCGGGGAGAGCGGGCCATCGCCCGCGGCGGCCGCGAGGTCGGTCAGTTGGTCCTTGAGCGCGGCGAGCCTCGCCCCCGCGGCCAAGACGGCATTGGCCGCGCGGCGGGAGGAGATGCCGTGCATCGAATGGATGTTGTCGGGACGGGAGGGGCTCAGCTGAGCTGCACCTCCCCGGTCCCCGGCGACGTCGCGGCGGCGACCGCCGTCCGATCCGGGCCCCACCACGACAGCGTGTCCACGTGACCTGCATCGACGCGGGCTTTTGAGGGCTTGAGCGCCGGAAGTAGGTTGACGCCGTGGACCGCACCGTTCTGACCACGGGCGCCAACTCGGGGATCGGGCTGGCCACGGTGCTCGAGGTGGCTCGGCGGGGGTACCGCTCGGTGGGCTCCGTGCGCTCCGACGACAAGGCCGAGGTGGTGGCGAAGGCGGCCGCCGACGCCGGTGTCGAGGTCGAGACCGTGCTGCTCGACGTCACCGACGCCGACGCGTGCGGCGAGGTCATGGCGGGGCTCTCCCTGTTCGGCCTCGTCAACAACGCGGGCTACACGGGCACCGGCGCCATCGAGGACGTGGGCGACGACGACGCGCGTCGCCAGCTCGAGACGATGACCGTCGCGCCGATGCGGCTCGCGCGCCTCGCGCTCCCCGCCATGCGCGAGCGCGGCGAGGGGCGCATCATCAACGTCTCGTCCATCTACGGCCGCACGACCACGCCGCTCACCGGTTGGTACCAAGCGACGAAGCACGCGCTCGAGGCCCTGTCCGACGCGCTCCGGATGGAGGTGGCGTCTTCGGGCGTCAAGGTCGTGCTCGTCGAGCCGGGCGGCTTCAAGACGGGCATCTGGGAGGACTTCGCGCGCGACGTCGAAGGTCACGCGGGATCGCGGTTCGAGGGTGCCTATCGCCGCTCGCTGCGGACGATGAAGCTGACGCAGGCGCTCATGGGCCAACCGAAGAAGGTGGCGGGGGTCATCGGGCGCGCGCTCGGCTCGCCGCTCCCGCGCGCCCGCTACCTGGTGGGTTACGACGCCCAGGCGCTCGCACTGGCCCAGTCGCTCACGCCCACCGCGGTCAAGGACCGGGTCATCCGTCTCACGCTCGGTCTCTAGGAGCCCGCAAAGGAGGAGTCTGCTCGGCAGCGGCAACGACTGATCGGCAACGAGAGAACGGAGATTCGATGGGCTTCCTCGACAAGGCCAAGCAGCAGGCGACGCAGCTCGCCCAGAAGGCGCAGGAAGGGGTGAAGACCGGTCAGGCCAAGCTCGACCAGGTCCAGTCCAAGAAGAAGGAGGACGCGTTGTTGCGCGACCTCGGCGCCGTCTTCTATGCGGAGAAGACGGGTCGCGCGACGGGCGAGACCGCGGCGGAGATCGAGCGGCTGCTGAGCGAGCTGCGTTCACACGAAGTGGAATCGGGCGCGATCGCGACGACACCCACCGCCCACACCGTCGAGGCCGGCGGCGGAGCCGCGCAGGCAGATCCCGAGGGCGATTCCAAGCTCGACGACCTCTAGGCGCCGAGACCGGCCCTCGCTCCGCCCGGGCGGTTTGCCTCAGCGCGAGTCGACGAAGGGTTGCGGCACCCCGATGCGACCGTCCGACCAGATGAAGAAGGTCTTCTCGCCGCTCGAGGCGTTGTCGGTGTAGTCGCCGAAGTTGGGGTTGATCAGGCTCGAGGTGCCTGCCCAGTCGGTCGCGCCGGTGGTGACGCGAACGTCGGCACCGTTCTGCGCCGGCGTCGCTCGTACGTCGGCGAAGTAATCCGTGCGGGTGGAGTCGGCACCGTTGAGACGCCGGTCGTACCACGAGATGGCGACCGCGCCGCTCGCGCGGACGCTCACCGCCGGCAGGAAGTGCAAGGCGAAGGAGTTGTCGTCGTTGACCTTGCGGATGGGAGTCGAGGGTGAGATGTCGAGGTTGTAGTTCAGCGCGCGCAGCCAGATGTCGCCCAACGGATGGAGGCTGGCGTCGTTCCAGACGGCCACCACCTTGCCGAGCGGCGCGTCGACGGCGAGGCGCGGGAAGTCCTGGCCCAGGCCGCGGCTGTAACCAGCGATCGGGACCGAGTCGAGCGAGCGCACGCCGCCCAAACCATCGGAGTTCGCCTGACCCGTGGTGAGAACGCGGGGGAGATTCGGGCCACCGATGTCGGGGGCAGTCCCGGTGGGTTGCACCCGGGCGACGTGGAGGTACACATAGGGGTTGCCGAAGAACAGGTTGGTGTCGACGTTGCGCTCCCATGCCACGAATGCCACGCCTCCGGGAGCGACCGCCGGATACGCGCCCTGGTTCACCACCTCCCCCTCCTCGGGCCACACGACTACCGGCGGGCTGAAGTCGGTCTTCAACAGCGTGGCCGGGTCGGCGGGCACGTGCGCACGTACCAGCTCGATCTGCCCGGTGCCCGAGTGGGGGAAGCTGCTGAAGAACCTGGTGTAGGACATCACCAGGGTCCGGGTGGTGGCGTCGTAGCTCAGGAACTCCTTGTCGAGGAACGCGCTGTCCGGATTGCTGAAATCGCAGAGGTTGGCCCCGCGGGCGGCGACGATGGGGTTGGTGAAGCTCACCTGGTTGGTGGGGCTCACCGTCGCCACCGACACCGCCAGCTTCGAGATGAGCTTCTCGGTGGGGGAGAAGCAGAAGGCTTGACCGGGCGGCAGCAAGAGGCTCCCGACGATGAAGTGGACGCCATCACCCAGCGCCACCACCGTCGGGTCACCGAACCACTGGCGAGTGGCCTCGTTGTTGGGCAGGCCCACCAAGTCGGTGAACGTCTTGCCGCCGTCCGCGGAGAACCCGACGCCGGTGAGCGATGCCGCGCGCAGCGTGCTGGGCTGCACCAAGAACCCGGTCGCATCGTTCCAGGCCGCGAGAACCCGATTGCCGTCGGCTGCGATCGCCGTCTCGGATTGGCCGGCCGCCAGGTCGCGAGCCGGGTCGTTAGCGTCGACGTTGGAGCCGAAGGCCACCGAGCCCGCTGCGGCCGCGAGGCCACTCGTGGCGGTCGGCGACGGCTTCTCGAACCACATCCGGCCGCCCTGCGAGAGCAACGACGTGTTGATGTGGACCGGAACCGGCGAGGCTGCGGCGCCGGTGCCGCCCGCGCCGGCCGGACCGGCCAGAGCGATCAGTGCGGGGACGGACAGGACGGACAGCAAACGTACGAAGCGCTTCACGGCTTCCCCCCTAGCTTCCTGTCAAGGACGCCGTCCGAGTCGCGACGGCTGCGCACCGCATTCGCCGCGCGTGTGCGCATCGTGTTCACGCGGCGAGGATGTGTCAAGGCCCAATCTCGCTAGTCCGAGCCTCCAGCTCCTCTGCGCCGGAAGAAGAGCACGGCCGCTCCCGCTGCGAGGAGCAGCGCGAGCGCACCGAGCACGATCCACACGGCGCGACTGCTGGATTTGCGCGCGGGCGCGGCACGCGGGGTCGTCGTCGTGGCTCGGGGCGCTGTCGTCGTCGGGGCGACCGTGACGACCGAGGTGGATGTGCTCGACGTGGTCGTCGGTGCCACGCCCGTCGTCGTCGGCGTCTGGGTCACCTGGAGCGCGGCCGAGACGCCGACCGCACCGCCGCCGCAACGCACGCCGATGCTGTGAGCCCCTGAGCTCGCGGTGGGAGGGATCGTGTAGGTGATGTTGAAGTTGCCGATCGCGTCGCGGGGCGCCTGTGGCCCCAACCCGTCCGGCGGAAACAGGTCCGCGGTCGAGGTGAGCTGGGCCGGGTCGCCGGAGGCACAGGACGCCGTGCCGCTGACCGGCACGTTCCCGGATATGGTGACGGTGCTGCCTCGCGGCGCGGACGAGGGAGACACCGTGATGCTCGACGCGGCAGACGCCGCCGAGGCCAGCAAGACGGCTGCGACCGATGTGAGCGCGAAGGCCCCCGCCACTCGAGCTGCCGTGCGTCGCGTGCGCGCTGACCGACACATGGCCGTGTCTCCGAGTCTCTGAGCGGGCGAGAGCCCTTGTTCAAGGGGGAGCGGGTGACGGGAATCGAACCCGCGTCGCC
>Ga0066709_100000154_pt1 | contig 29183 bp, 20 predicted proteins | sample GraSoiAngelo_158_FD_79665 | JGI IMG/M metagenome (GOLD analysis project Ga0066709, IMG submission 79665) | Grasslands soil microbial communities from the Angelo Coastal Reserve, California, USA - 14_1009_16_30cm | ecosystem: Environmental > Terrestrial > Soil > Grasslands | place: USA...
GAATACCTGCGCGCGAACTACAAAAACCTCAAGCCGCAGGTGTATGTCGTGCCCGAACATCTGGACAAAGAAATCGCGCGCCTCAAGCTCGATTCGATGGGTCACAGACTGGACAAGCTCACCGCCGAGCAGGAACGCTACCTCGCTTCCTGGCAGGAAGGCACGTAGCTCTCGCCGCCATTCCGGGCTGCCTGATCGTGGTATCTTTCCAGGGGCGTAGCATCCCGACAGGTCGGAACAGGTGCTGCGCCCTCATGTATTTGCTGATAGTTTTTTCAGTCTGACTTACACGCATGTGGGATCTCTCGACAAACGCTCTTGATACGGCCAAGCTGCGCGGCGCTGCGTACGGCGATGTGCGCGTGATGCATCTGCGCCAGCGTGACCTCACGACAAAGAACGGCCAGGTCGGCACGCTGGCACAGAGCGAATCGATCGGCCTCGGCGTTCGCGTTCTGGCGAATGGTGCCTGGGGCTTTGCCTCCACGGATCGTTTGACGCGCGAAGGCGTTGCGGCTTGTGCAGCACAGGCTGTTTCCATCGCAAAGGCATCGGCGCTAGCGAAACGCAACGAAGTCGTTCTGGCCTTAGAAAAAGCCTACGTGGATAGTTGGCAGAGCCCGTTCCGCAAAGACCCCTTCGAAATCCCGCTCGAAACACAGCTGGCGCTGCTACTTGCTGCCGATGCTGAAATGCGCCGCGTGAAAGGCGTAACACTGACGGAAACGGACATGCAATTCCGCAAGATCGATTCTTGGTTTGCTTCGAGCATCGGCTCGCGCATTCACCAGCGCAGAGTGATTTCCGGCTGCGGAATTGCCGCAACTTCCTTTCAAAAGGAAGAAATTCAAAAACGCTCTTATCCCAACAGTTTTGGCGGCCAGCATGCTCTCCAAGGTTACGAACTCGTTGAATCACTCGATCTGCTGAAGTACGCGCCGATCATCGCCGAAGAAGCCGCCGCGCTTCATTCCGCCTCGCAATGCCCGGAAAAGGTCGGCACGCTCATCCTCGGTGCCAGCCAGCTCGGACTGCAGATTCACGAATCGATCGGCCATCCCATCGAACTGGACCGCGTCCTCGGCCAGGAAGCGAATTTCGCGGGCACGAGTTTTCTGACGCTCGACCAGTTGAACCAGCTGAAATACGCTTCGAGCATTGTGAACGTCGTTGCGGACGCGCGGCTCGACCACGGGCAGGGACTCGGCACTTTTGCTTACGACGACGAAGGCGTCCCCGCGCAGTGTACCGACATCATCAAAGATGGCAAATTCCGCGGGTATCTTTCGAATCGCGAAACGGCGCATCTCGTCGGCCTGGATCGCTCTTCCGGAACGATGCGCACAGAAAGCTGGAACCGCCTTCCGATCATTCGAATGACCAATGTCAGCTTGCTGCCCGGCACCTGGGACTATGACGATCTGATCGCCGACACCCACGACGGAATCCTGATGGAAACAAATCGTTCCTGGTCCATCGATGACCGCCGCTACCAATTTCAATTTTCAACCGAAATCGGCTGGGAGATCAAAGGTGGAAAAAAAGTTCGCATGTTGAAGAATCCCAGCTACAGCGGAATCACTACCGAGTTCTGGAATTCTTGCGACGCCATCTGCAAGTTCGATCACTGGACTCTGTGGGGCACACCCAATTGCGGAAAAGGGCAGCCTATGCAGACCATGGGCACGGGCCACGGGGCAGCACCGTCGCGCTTCCGTAACGTCCGCATCGGAACGGCATTTTCAAACCAATGAAAGCGGCGTCCAAGACTAGAAAAGCATCAACAGGGGCAAGCGCAGAAGCCGCGGACCTTCTCCACGAGCACGAGCTTCGGCGCATCATCGATACGGTTCTTCGTCTCGCGAAATGCACCGGAGCCGAAGAGACGGAAGTCCACGTGGACGAAGTTGCGGACGCGTTGACGCGTTTCGCCAACAACGCCATTCACCAAAACGTCGCCGAGCATGGGCTGACGGTTTCCATCCGCACCGTCGCCGACGGCCGCACCGCGCGCGCCACCACCAATCGCATTGATGAAGGCTCGCTCCGCGCCGCGATCGAGGCCTCTCTTTCCCTCGCGCAAAGCCAGCCGAAGGATCCGCGCCTCCTGCCAATGCCCGGAAAGCAGCGCTATCGTCGCGTAAACCGGTTCTTTAAACAGACTGCCGCTCTCTCCGCCGAAGAGCGAGCCCGGGCCGTCCGGCGTGCCTGTGACTTGACCGTCAAAAAAGAACAGGTCGCCGCTGGAATCTATTCGAACGGCCAAAGCCAGTCCGCTCTGGGCAATTCTCGGGGCCTTTTTGCAACCTATCGCGAAACGCATTCCGAATTCTCCATCACTGCGCAGGAAGGTCCTGCCGCGAGCTGGGCCAAAGCCAATTCCGCGGATGTCCGCGCTTTCGACCCGCAGAAACTCGCCGCGCGAGCCTGCCAAAAGGCACATCTTGCCGTCAACGCGCACGAGCTTGCGCCCGGACGTTACACAGTAATCCTCGAACCCGCAGCCGTGCTCGATCTCGTCGGGTTTCTTTTTTACGATTTCGCCGCCACCGCCCTGCAAGACAAGCGTTCCTGCCTGAACGAACGCATGGGCAAGCAGCTCTTCGGACAAAGCATAACCATCACCGACGACATTTATCATCCCCTGCAACAGGGTGCGCCGTTTGATGGCGAGGGATTGCCGCGCCAGCGCGTATTGCTGGTGGATCGCGGCATCCCCACGAATCTTGTCTATTCACGCGCCGCCGCCAAAGCGGCGCGCAAACAACCCACCGGGCACGGCTTCGCGCTGCCGAACGAGTACGGGGAAGCGCCGATGAATCTAGTCTTTGGAGGTGGAGATTCGTCGATAGAGAAAATGGTCGCCTCCACCGAACACGGGCTGCTCGTGACTCGCCTCTGGTATATCCGGGAAGTTGATCCCTACGAAAAGATCATGACCGGCATGACCCGCGACGGTCTGTTTCTTGTTGATAATGGGCGGGTTACCGGCGCCGTCCGAAACTTCCGCTTCAATCAGTCGCTCATCGAAATGCTCAAGAACGTGGAATTCTTGGGTCCCGCCGTCCGTGCCACCGGCGAAGAGGCCTTCGAGATGGTCGTCCCCGCCATGAAAGTTCGTAACTTTCATTTTTCCGAAGTGACCAAATTCTAGCGATCCGGGCTTCCGCCTCACCTATCAAGAAATCAATTCACAGAATCAAAATTCTGCGTTGTACTTCCACCCCCCTTCCGTTCAATAAACTGGTATGTGCTGCGGGGACGGTCGAGGCCAATCCGGTCATCAGGATGCGCGACCCCGGTCGACTCGGGGTCGTCACCCCAACTGGGGCCACCCAGACCACGACGCCTGCGGTACAGGTTTCATTGCCCGCCTCGGTGGGGCTCCCAGCTATGACATTATCCAGTTTGCTTTGACAGCTTTGGAGCGCCTCACCCACCGCGGAGGAGTCGACGCGGATGGAGCCAGCGGCGACGGCGCCGGCTTGCTCACTTCGCTCCCGCAGGCCTTTTTCCGCGCCCGCGCGCAAGAGCAGGGAATTGACCTGTCCGAAATGTTCGCGGTTGGCTTTGCCTTTCTTCCTCCCTCCGTCGTCGACGAGGCCTGCGCCGCCGTGGAAGCCGCCGCAGGCACCGAGCGCCTCCGCGTCATCGGATGGCGCCGCGTGCCGGTGAATACCAATTCGCTGGGCCGCCGCGCGCTTGAAACGATGCCCGAGATTTGGCAGTTTTTCGTCGAACCATTCCATCCGGGGCGGGGAGTGGCGCGATTTGAATGGCGTCTGGCTCTTTTGAGAAAACGGGCGGAATCGCTCTTGCCGCCACGATGTTACATCTGCTCGCTCTCCTCCGAGACCATCGTGTACAAGGGCCTGCTCACACCCTGGCAGTTTCCACAGTTTTACGAGGATTTGCGCGATCCTTCGTTCGCCACCACATTTGCCGTTTTTCACCAGCGCTATTCGACGAACACACAACCTTCCTGGCATCTGGCACAGCCGTTCCGCTACGTCGCGCATAACGGTGAGATCAATACCATTGTCTCGAACCGCCGCTGGCTGCGTGCCAAAGCAGCCGAAATCCGCTCACGGCTTACCGTGGGGCCGTGGTTTCCCTTACTGGAAGAAAACGTCAGCGATTCGGCGAGTTTCGACAACGGCTTCGAGCTGCGGCTGCTCGAAGGTCTGTCATCGCAAGAAGCCATGCTGGCGATGGTTCCTCCGGCATTTGAGAAAGATCCCCTGCTCTCGCGGGACGTGCGCGGTGCGTTGTCCGCGCTTTCGCAGCACAGCGAACCCTGGGATGGTCCCGCCGCGTTGGTGTTTTCAGATGGCCGATTTGTCGGCGCCAAGCTCGATCGCAACGGATTGCGTCCACTGCGCTACACGCTCACGCATGACGGTCTGCTGATCGCCGGATCCGAGACTGGCTTGGTTGATCTCGAAGAATCGCGAATCGCCGAGCGCCAGCGGCTCGGTCCCGGAGAAATGATCCTTGCCAATCCCGCCACGGGGCTCTTTTTGCGCTGGCGCGACATCCTCAAGCGCCTCGCGATTCAGCAGGCGCGCAACGCGATTCCACAAAAAATGCTGACAGCTTCAGTTACCACGCCGTCAGCCCCGGTCAAAGAGCCAAAGCGCGTCGCCGGCGCTGCTGGCTGGACGGAAGATCAATTCAAGATTCTCTTCTCCGCGCTTACCCACGGCAAGGAAGCGGACTGGAGCATGGGAGATGACGCGCCGCCCGCATTTCTTTCCGCGCTCCCAAGAACTTTGTGGGATTACTGCAAGCAGCGGTTCGCACAGGTCACCAACCCGCCGATCGATCCTTTGCGCGAAACCCAGGTGATGTCTCTCGATGTTCAGTTGAAAGACGGAATCACGCTGCCGAGTCCCCTAATCTCGGCCGGGCAACTGTCACAGCTCTTTGCGATTCTTGGACCCGAGCGGCGAATCGATATCACTTTTCCTGCCGCCACTGGAGTCTCGGGGGCGCGCTGCAGTTTTGCTCAGCTTTCTACCACCCCTCTGGGCAGCAGCGGGCGCCCGGGGCTCCTCCTCCTTTCCGATCGCACGATCAGTGCCGATCGCGCACCACTGCCTGCGCTGCTTGCCACCGCGGCTGTGTGGAAAGTCATGGTTCGCGAAGGTCTATGGGATGTACCGCTGGTTGTCGAATCGGCCCAGGTCTTTGACACGCATCATGTGGCGCTGCTTGTGGCGGCTGGCGCCAGCGCCGTCGTGCCATACCTTGCGGATGAGTTTGCGGAATCACTTGAACCCGGCGGCATGGAAAAAGCCCGTGCAGCCATCAACGCCGGGCTGCGGAAAGTTCTCGCGCGTATGGGCGTCTCCACCCTGGTCAGTTATCGCAATAGCCATCTCTTTGAGATCGTGGGCCTCTCCGAAGACCTCTGCGCGGAAGTGTTTGAAGATGCCGCTGACTATCCGGGCCAGAAATCGCTGGACGATCTCCTCTCGGATTATCTGCGCTTGCACAAAGCGGCCTTCTCCGGCGAGTCCGATGAATTGATTGATTCCGGTCTTTACCGGTTCAGGAAAGGAGCAGAACTTCACGCCAGTTCGCCCGAGGTTGTCCGTCGGCTTCACGCGCATGTGCGTGCGCCCGGTGCGAAAACCTATTCGGCGTTTGAAGAATTGAGCGAACATCAAGGCCCCGTCTTTCTGCGGGACTTGCTCGACACCGTCCCCGACACGGCCGTTGCGCTGGAGGAGGTCGAGCCGCTCGAATCCATCGTCAAACGTTTCAGCACTCAGGCGATGTCTCTCGGCTCGCTCAGCCCGGAAGCACACCGCACGCTGGCGCTGGCGATGAATCAGCTCGGTGGCCGCAGCAATACCGGCGAAGGCGGCGAAGATCCCAATACCTATCGCTTCGAACCGGCCGCGGCCAACAAGATCAAGCAGGTCGCCTCGGGGCGTTTTGGAGTCACGGCGGATTATCTCGTCCACGCCGAAGAACTTGAAATCAAGATGGCGCAGGGCTCGAAACCGGGCGAGGGCGGCCAATTGCCCGCCAAGAAAGTCAGCGAATACATCGCGCGCATCCGCCACGCTACACCAGGCACGCCGCTGATTTCACCGCCTCCGCATCACGACATTTACAGTATCGAAGACCTCGCGCAATTGATTCACGATTTGCGCGCCGTGAATCCGCGCGCGCGCATCGGCGTAAAACTTGTTTCCGGCGCTGGCGTCGGTATCATTGCCGCGGGCGTGGCCAAAGCAGGCGCGGACGTCATCACCATCAGCGGACACAACGGCGGTACCGGCTCTTCGCCATTGACCTCCATCAAGAACACGGGTCTTCCCTGGGAAATTGGTTTGCGCGAGGCGCATGACACGCTGGTTCGCGCGGGCCTCCGTTCACGACTCTCTCTCCGCGTGGACGGAGGCCTGAAATTTGCGCGCGATGTCGTGCTGGCCGCTATTCTCGGCGCGGATGAATTCGGTTTTGGTACTGCGTCCCTGCTGGCGATTGGATGCGTGATGGCCCGGCAGTGCCATCTCAATACTTGCCCGGTGGGAATCGCCACGCAGGACGAAAAACTGCGTGCGAGATTTCAAGGCAAGCCGGAAATGGTGATCGCGTACTTCCGCTCGCTGGCTGAGGAAGTGCGCAATCGGCTTGCGCAGCTTGGCGTGCGTTCGCTCAGCGAGCTTACCGGCTGGTACGATCGGCTCAGCGCGCGATCTGGAATGGATCCGCTTCTGATTGTGCCGATCTCTTCCTCAAATCGGGTAGCCCCGCAGCAGGAGCCGGGCCTCCACGTCGCGGCGCTGGAAGATTCGGTTCACTTCCATGCTTCGTTGACGTTGCAAAATGAGCCTCAACCGATTCAGAATTCGGATCGCAGTGTTGGCACGGGCGTGAGCGGGGAACTGATGCGCCGGCGCAAGAACGGCCATCCTGTCGAGGGTGAAATTAGCCAGGAATTTCACGGCGCGGCAGGTCAGAGCTTCGGGGCTTTTCTTGCCGAGGGAGTAACGCTTAAACTCAAGGGTGAAGCGAACGACTACGTCGGAAAAGGACTGTCCGGCGGGACCATCGCCATCGCCGTGGGGCTTGGTGCCTCCAGGCGCGGTGACGTTCTTGCCGGCAACACCGTGCTATACGGCGCCACTTCTGGCCAACTCTTTATTGCCGGCCGCGCCGGAGAGCGCTTCGCCGTCCGAAATAGCGGTGCACTTGCTGTAGTGGAAGGTGTTGGCCAGCACGGCTGTGAGTACATGACGGGCGGCGTGGCCATCATCCTCGGGCCGCTCGGCCCCAATTTCGGTTCGGGCATGACCGGCGGGCTGGCTTACGTGTTGCGTGCCGAAGCCGGGGATGTGCTTCACCGCGATTTCGTGACGCTCGCTGAGCTCGATGCCGACGAAGAGAACTGGCTACGGCGCACCCTGGAGGAACACGTTCACTTCACAGCGAGTCCTCGCGCGGCTCGTTTGCTTTCACGGCGCGGCGTATTGCCACTGATGCGCGTCCAGCCGATCCATTTTCAGGGCTCGGTGGAGGCCACGTGGAGCCCTGTCCTCGCCCAACTCAAACGTCGTCTCACGATTTTGCCGGTGGTTGCCCGGCCGATATCGCAACCTGCGCTTCACGCCTGAGAGGAAGGATATTAACTCCGCATCCGGCAAGAAGAATCCGCTATAATTCTGCCGGGCGCTCTGACTATGGACTTTGATCAGCTAACCACCTTTGTCTTCGTCGCCAAACTAAAGAGCTTTTCACGTGCGGGCCAGAAAGTCTTCCGCTCGCAATCCGCGGTCAGTGCCCAAATTCGCCAGCTCGAACAAACCTACAAAGCCAGACTCCTCGACCGCTCCGCCAAGTCCGTCGAGCTGACTCCCGCCGGCGAAGTTCTTTTCGAGTACGCAGAAAAGTTGCTGCGCATGCGCGACGAATCCATTCAGGTCGTTGCAGATCGCGGCAACGTTGTACAGGGCCCGGTCGTCTTCGGCGCCAACGAAGCAACCTGCCTGTACCTTCTTCCCGACATTTTTGCGGAATTTCAACGCCGCTATCCGCTGGTGCACATCAGCATCTATCGCAACTTCAGTCACAAGATCCTACAGCGCGTCGAGGATGGCTCTGCAGATGTGGGAATCGTGACGCTGCCCATCAAGGCGCCCAACCTGAAGATGCACCACATTTACAAGGATCGCCTTCGCTTTATGGTCAGCTCGCGAAACCCGCTCGCTCATCGTTCGAAGATCACGCTCGCGGAGGTCGCCGAGCAGCCGCTCATCTTCCCGCGCACCGGCTTCACCCGCCAGGTGCTCGACAAACTCTTCCGTCCGTACCGCTCGCGCATTCACGTCACCATGGAATTGCCCAGTGTCGGCATGATCAAGCGTTTCGTCGCCGCCGACGCCGGTGTCTCGTTTATCAGCGAGAGTTTTGCGAAGGATCAGGTGAAAGCCGGCGAAGTGAAGCTCCTCACCGTCGAAGGCGTGGATCTCTGGCGCGAACTCGGCCTGGTCTACCGCCGCGACCGCAGCCTCCCGCGTGCCGCTCAGGCCCTCATCGGCATGATCCGCGAACACCGCAAATCCACCGACTCCGCCGAAGCCGCTGCCAGCTAGCTCCGCCTTCTCCGTCTCGTGGAGTTCCAAAAACATCGGGAATGAATCCAGAGTCTCCGAGTGATTCCGCGATTGTTTACGCGCGGGCGAGCGTATGCAGGGTTTCTCGCCCTGCGAGAAGAGCACTATCGCTCCATGGAGCGCGCCGACTTGGCTTGATCCACTTCCAGCCCGGCATGCACTTCTGATTTCTGAGATTTCCGAAGCGACTCACGGAGTGGACGGTGAAGTCCAGATCGGAGAGGTTACTGAATTCGGGCAGATGGACCGAGGATGACCGAACTTACAACTCAAAACTGTCGTCGCCCGGCTAGTGCGCGCTGAAGTCCAGGCTCGCGATGGCCCGGGCAATCACATTCTCCTGAATCTGAATGAGGTCGCTGTCGGCATAGGTCATGGCCAGCACTGTGAACATGTCTTTGCCGCGCGCAACAACCACTAGCTTTCCCGACCAGTCATGGTCGTCGGCCTTCCCTCGATATTGATACTCCACCGCTGGTAATCCGCCGACCGCGGTCTTGCGCTCCGATAGTCGCTGGTAGTTGGAGTAGACCTCGTGCAGCCGTTTCTCCACGCCCGCGGCCGCCGCATCCAAAGGTTCTTTCGTTTTCTCCTCGCCGACCACCATCAGCGTGGATTCGTTGGACGTGCCCATCGCCACGATCGCGTTGGGAAGTGCGCCGCGCGCCTCTTCGATCAAGCTCCAGCTCGGCGCTTTGTACATCCGGAAGCTGTGGGTGTAATTCGTATAGAGATTGCCTTGGATTTCCTCGCGGTTTGCGGGAACTTCGGGCTCTTTTGGCGGGGCAGGCGATGCCGCAGACGCCGCCAGCCCATTCGCGGTTGCCGCTGGAGATCCTTTGATCGCCGGCGCCGCGACGTTGGCCGTTGCTGTATTCGTTGGAACTTCGGGTTTCACAGCCGCGTTCGTTATTTTCGGCCGTGCTTTCTCGGCTTTCCCCGCCGTGCCCGGATCGTTGGTTGGCGCGGAAATACCGGAAGATGACGCGACCGCCGGCTCAGCCCGTGGCTGCGAATCTCCGGCCGGCTTTGACGGATGCTGGGCTGCGTCTTTTTTCGTCGCCGATGCGGGTTCCGGCTTTCCCGCCGGCGTCGATGGAATAATGGATGCAATCTTGTCTTTTTCGATGAGCTCATATCCAAAGTCAGTTTTGACCTTGAACATGTTGTCTTCGTAGGCGACGATCACGCCGTAAAGCTTCCTCCCATCTTTGAGGCGAATCTCATCCGCCCGCGCGGATAGAGCGATCGCGGAGAACGTCACAGCAAATATCGCAAGCAGAAAGGGGCCGCGCTTATTGGGGACAGCCATAAAGAAAGTATCCCGCCGCTGAGTGTGGCCCGCAACCTTCACGCGCACGGCGGTGTCCGTCGTGCTACCTCCGCCAGCAGCGCCCGCGTCCTGGCTACCAGCCGCTCGAGTTCGTTTATCGTAGCGCTGAGGCGTGCGCGCAGTGGTTCCGACAGCTGTGCGTGAGTTTGCTGCAGCGCCAGCGCCTCGGCAATCATGCGGATCTGCCCGCGGCTCCGCGGATTCAATCGCTCCCAGAGCTGGCGCTTGCTACTGCGGTTTCGCCCCAGCCATTCCTCCCCGGTCCCTGCCGGGCGGCCGGTCTCCGGTTCCGCCACGGGTGCCGGGTTTTGTTTTCTCGGTTGAATCATGATGTTCCTATCGCTTTCGCGGGCATCCGCGGATGACTTTTCCGCGAGTCACCGATGTTGTCGGGGTCACGAATCGTCGATCACTTTTTCAACGCTTCGAGCATTTCGCCCTTGATCTGCCCATCCTGCTCGACGCGCCCGGTCACGCGCATGGAACGCGTCTCAAACACCAGGCTGCCATAGCGGTCGTAAACATTGGGGAAGAGCACCACTTCATATACACCGCGCTGGTCCTCGAGCGTTACGAACATCATGTTGCGGTAATTTTTCGTGCCAACATGCCGGTAAGTCACCACCCAGCCGCACAAGGTCACACGTTTCCCGCGCAGGCCCAGCAGTTCATCACTCCAGGCTTCGCCGTTGCGCGGCAAAAAATCCAGCGGGTGCCCGCTCACGCAGACTTCCAGAATCTCTCGTTCGTATTTTAACTTTTGCTCGATCGTGTATTCCGGCGTCTGCATTTCCGCAAGCGCTGCGTCAATGACATCATGCGGATTTGCTGTGACAAACAGCGTTTTTGCACTCTCCGGCAGCGCAGCCGCTACTGACAGTGCATTTTTCCCACCGACCTGCAGGAAATTCCAGCGCCACAACATCGCCGGCCGCGTCATGTTACAGACTTCATCGAACGCTCCGCACTTGATCAGAGCTTGAATTTCATCGCATTCGGTCGGCACGCGGCGCACAAAATCTTCGAGTGATTGAAACTCGCCGCCTTCTTCCCGCGCCCGCACGATCGACGTTATCGTCTCCACTCGCAGCCCCTTCACCTGCATCAGTCCGACACGAAGCGCATGTGTTCCGTTTTTGCCGGCCTCAACCGTATATTCCATCCGCGAGCGATTCACCGACGGCAGCCGCACCGCGATGCCCCAGCGCTTCGCTTCTTCCACATACGCCGATACGTGATAGAACCCCGCGCCCGCGCTGCACATCGCCGCCAGAAACTCTGCCGGGTGATGCGTTTTCAGATACGCCATGCGGTACGAAATGTCCGCATACGTCGCGGCGTGCGCTTTGCAGAAACCGAAGCCGGCGAATTTTTCCACCATCATCCAGACCTCTTTGCGCTGAGCTTTCGTCAATCCCATCATTTCTGCGGCTTTCATAAATTTTCCGAGCAATCGCTGGCGGTCGCTCTGGCCGGAGAATTTTGCAGATGCACGCCGCACAAGGTCGGCTTCGGCCAACGACATGTTCCCGATGGTCTGTGAAATTTGCATTACCTGTTCTTGGAAGATGCATACGCCAAGTGTGCTGCCGAGAATTGGCTCGAGTTTTGGATGTGCGAATGTGACGTCTTCCTGTTTGTGCAGCCGCTTCACAAATGATTCTTTCGATCCATACTCCGCCGCGCCTGGACGGATCAGCGCCAATGCCTGTGCTACTTGCTCAAGGGTGCGCGCTTTCATTATTCGCAAAAGACCGCGCATCGCCGGCGATTCGATCTGAAAAATTCCGATCGTTCGCCCGGCAGCGATCACATCGCACGTCGGGGGATCGTTTTCCGGTATCGCATCAAAATCGATGGGACAGACATTCTTGTCTGTCCGCCTTCTACGTTGTGGTGCGGGCGCAGCAGAACAGGCAGGAATGCCTGTCCTACTTTTCTCGATGTTGTCCAGCGCGAGCGACATCGTTGTGAACCCTCGCTGGCCCAGCAGATCCATCTTGATCAATCCGAGCGCTTCGACAGCATTCATGTCATATTGCGTCACAACAATTCCTTTTGTCGCTCGTTCCAGCGGCGTCAGCCACGTCAGCGGGCGCGCAGAAATCACTGTGCCGCAGGGATGAATCCCAAGATGCCGTGGCGCGTCGTCGAGCCGCAAGGCTACTTGCAGGATCGTTTTCCAGGGCTCGTCGTTCACGGGGAGGTCGCGGCACTCCGGCAGGTCGCGAATCGCCGATAGAAGTTCACGCACCGGCCGGTGCGGCAGCCGCTTCGTGAATCGGTCCACCTCACCCGGCGGCACGCCGAACGATTTTGCCACTTCGCGCACGGCGAGCCGCGCGTGCATGGTGATGAAACTTGCGATCATGGCAACATGCTCGGCGCCCCAGCGCTCGTAGACGTAATCGAGGAGTTCGTCGCGGCGCGCGCCGCAAATATCAATGTCGATGTCCGGACAATCGCCACGCTGCTCGTTCAAAAATCTCTCAAAGTACAGCCCCCATCGCAGTGGGCACACGCGTGAAATTCCCAGGCAATACGTCACCATCGAACTTGCCGCCGACCCACGCGCGACCGCGGGAATCCCGCGCCGCCGCGCTTCTTCCACGATGTCCAATACGAGCAGGAAATAGGGCGCCAGGCTCCACTTCTTGATGACCTCCAATTCACAAGTCAGTCGCGAACGCACTTCTTGTATTAATGAGTGATAGCGTTTCAGCGCGCCCTTGACGCTTAGCTCTTGCAAATAGGAATCCGGCGTCTCGCCTTCTGGAACGGCAAACTCCGGAAAGATCAGTTTCCCCAGCTCGAGTTGCAAATTGCAGCGGTCCGCGATTTCCACCGTTGTCTGCAACAATTCCGGATGATCGGGAAAAAGTTTTTGCATTTCCGCCGCTGGCTTAAACCATGCTTCGCTCGTGGTGATTTCTGGCGCAGCGACGGTGGTAAGCAATTCGCCTGTACGGATCGCGTTTACCACGCGATGATGCAGGTATTCCTCAGGTCGCAAAAAATAAACATTGTTCGTTGCCACCAGCGGCACGCCCAGCTCGCGGCCGAGGCGTTCCGCTTCGCGCAGCGTTCGTCCATCGCGGGACGACAGATGCTGCACTTCGATGTACAAGCGGTCGCCGAAACGTTCCTTGAGCTGTGAAAAGTGATTGGTGAAAAGTGACTGGTGATTGGTGATTGGTGACTCGTGGCTCGTGGCAGGACACAACGCGATCACGCCGCGGCTGTGTTCCGCCAATTCCTGCATGGTCACCGGCCGTCCATCGGTTTCAGCAGAATCAATATCTTGTGCCAGCTTGGTCGTGCCCAAATGGCGGAGCGTCACGAGTTGGCACAAATTGCTATACCCCTCCATGTTTGTCGCCAACAAAACTAATGTGGCGCTTGGCCTATTTCCGTGATTCCGAGCGAAGCGCTGTTTTTGCGCGCCGGATGGACTTGCGGAGCGAGGGGTCTCTCTTTGGCCTTGTGACCATTCCACATCCAGCGCCACGCCCACAATTGCCTTAAGCTTCGCCTCTTTCGCCGTCTGGTAAAACGATACTGCCGCGTACAACCCGTTCGTATCCGTCAGCGCCACGGCCGCCATTTTCTGCTCGGCCGCTGCCGCGACGATCTCTTGCGGTGACGCCACGCCTCGCAGAAACGAGTAGTGACTATGACAATGCAAATGTACGAACACGGAAGCCCCACCCGGAAAGGGAAGAAGACATGTCCGCCTTTCGGCAGGCATGCTTGTCAATTCAAATCAGGTAAGGAACAGGGAAGAAAAACTTCAGCAAACTACCGCGATAAGCATGGCGTCGAGAGCACCAAGCCGTTGGGTTTGGTGGCGTAATGTTCGCGCAGCTCGAGGCCGTTGCCGTAGAAGACGGCGTTCCAGCCGTAGCGGCCGCGCACGGAATCGAGGCCGCGGTTCAGGTACCAGCGGCGGTTGGCGTTAGCGTCAAAAAGTTCGTGCTGGCGTTTGTCGGTTTCGAGGTTGGTCACGCTGACGCCGGCCAGGCGGACGGCCACACGGCGTGTGAACAATTTGCTAAACAGATCCTTTGCCGTGGCAAGCAGTTCGCGCTCGTCGTTAGATGGTTTGCTGAGCCGCACCGTCTGGTGCGCCGAAAAGTGATCGACGTAGCGGATGCGCAGGCCGATGGTGCGCGCCTGCTTGCCGTATTCGCGCAGGGTTGAGCCGATGCGCTCGCTGAGATACTCGATCAGGCCGCCGAGAAATTCCGTGTCGATGGTGCCGCCTTCGATGGTCGTTTCGCGGGAAATTGATTTCGGCGTGGATGGCAGCAGCACTTCCCGGCCATCTAGCCCGCGGGCGCGTTCCCAGTTTTGCTGGCCGATGGCTTCGCCGAAAGCAGCCTGCAGCGCGGGCTTGGGCACCTGGCGCAGTTGCCCGATGGTGGCAATGCCGCGCTCGGCCAGCGCTCCGGCATGCACGGGGCCGATACCGTGAAGCTTTTCCACCGGCAGCGGCGTCAGGAAATTTTCTTCTTCGCCGGGCGCGATCATTCGAAACCCGCGCGGACGTTCCAGCCGTGAAGCGATGGAGGCAACAACTTTTGTGCGCGCCGCGCCAACCGAAACGTTCAGGCCCGTGCGGCCAAAGATCTCCGCCTGCAAACGTCGCAGCGTGGCTTCGTAATTCGGATACAGCCGCTCGGTACCTGCAAAGTCGAGGTAAAAGTCGTCCAGTGCGGCGGTTTCGACCGCAGGCGTGTACGTTTCGAGGATTCGCCGCACACGCTCCGCAAAGTCGGCGTAGTGCTCATATTGCCCGGATACGACGATGGCTTTCGGGCAGATGCGCAGCGCTTCGCGAAAGCTCATCGCGGTGCGCACACCGTGGAATTTCGCTTCGTAGCTTGCCGAAGCCACACAGCCGCGCCCCACCAACACGGGCTTACCGCGCAGCTTGGGATTCAGCACTTGCTCCACCGACGCAAAAAACGCGTCCACATCCACGTGCACGATGTTGGGAATAGTGTTGGGAATTTTGGGGCTGGAATTTTTGCCCATTCCCAGCCACGCCCAGGCGGACCACGGATTTTTCTCCGCTGCCGTTTCCTTCTGTGGCGTTTCGGGTGGACACGCAGGATTGGCGCTCTGCGCTGCAGCTTCCTGCCCCGTGTCTTTGTAGTGCGAGGCTTTCTTGTCCTGAGATCCGCGCTGTGGGTCGAAGGAAGCACCGCGGTTCTTCTCTTCCGCGGTAGCTTGGATCACATTGAGGCAATCAATGGCGGGGGTGATGAATACGTTTTCGACACAGACGTCCATGGCGGCTCCTGAAAGGGAAGCGGGACGCATATACTGTCTCCCGAGCGGTACAGACCGAAGCGGAGCGCGCTTTTTTGCGTCCCGGATGGGTCTTCGGGATCGAGGGATCACTCTTTCGAGTCGACCCCTCACCCGCTTACGGCTCGGAACTTTCAACGGGCGGCGGCCGACTCGTGAGAGCCTAGTCGGCAATGGAGGCGGCGCGCCACCCGTTTCCCGTTTCCTCTACCGCCCCGCACTATAGGCGAATAAAAAGCGAAAGTCAAGAAAAACTGTGAGCGGTCCAAAATCTCCGCCCACAGTCCTTCGCTTAGTCTTCCTTGGTCTCGTCCGAAGTCACCGGAACGATCTCAACGTCCTCGGTTTCGCGGAGCGAAGCTGCTGAAATGAAGCCGATGCGGCGCCCGGACGCCGAATCCGGGCTGCGGCGGTCGGTGTATCCGGTACACTCGCTCACCGGAAAGGGGACAAGCCGTACTTTTGCTGCGTCATTCCAGGTAACACCGCGCGGGCCATGCGGAAGGTGGTGTGCAGAGTAATCGCAATCTGGTTTTGCCACTCCGCGAACGAGGTCTCCATCAGCAGCTTGCTAGCCGCCGGCCGCCCGGTTTGCGCCATGCCCGCGTTGTTCACCAGAATGTCGATCCGGCTCGCGCGCGAGAGCACGGAATCGACAAATCTCTGCACTTCGGTTTCGACGGTGAGATCGGCAATGAAGGAAAGGACTCCCTCGCCGCCAGCGTCGAGTTCCCGAGCCCGGGTGTGAATGCGATCCGTGGTGGAAGTGATCACCACGCGCACGCCTGCGGCATACAGCGTTCGCGCGATGGCAAATCCGATGCCTTCGGCGCTTCCCGCACCGGTAATCACTGCCGTCTGTCTGTTCAAGGGTAGGGTCATGGAGATGTCCGCAAAAGGCATCATACATGGTTCGCGAAAGATTACGATTCGCGCGCAGTGTTGTGGGGTGCCGGGGAACGGCCAAGCGGCCAGTTGCCGAATTCGCCTCCACGGTGCGCGGCATTCTTGTCGCGGACGCTTCCGAGGTCTACGGTTTCTATAAAGCGTGAAAACAGTGTCCAGTCGTATCCCCACGGGACGAGAATTTTGCAGGAGAGAATCATGACGCAACCGGCTCGCCCAGTGGGCCAAGATGAATTCGCACATGTCGGCCCGTCGCGCACCGGCCTGTGGAAGCGGATCTTCAGGATCATCCGCTGGACGACCTACACGTTTGCCCTGGTCGCGCTCGTTCTATTGCTCCATAAAGCGCCGCCACCGTTGGTGGAGACCAACCCGCAGGCCGCCGCTCGCGCAGAACAAAAATTTGAAGACGTGGAGAAAGCCGTTGCCAACGGTCAACCCGCGACGCTGCGCATGGACGAAACGGAACTGAATTCCTACCTGGCCACGCACTTGGCACTGGCGGGCAAAGCCGCGCCGAGCTCGGTCCCCGCAGGAGGCGCGCAAGGCGCTCCCAGCGGCGCGACCCCGACGTCCCAAGAAGTCGAACAGATGCGCTCGAACGTGCGAGACGTTAAGGTGCAACTCGTCGACGATCGCGTAAAGGCCTACGTTGTCTTTGATGTGCACGGAAAGGACATGACGCTGCAGTTGGAAGGCCGGCTCGGCGCGCAAAACGGATACTTGCGCTTTGAACCCCTTAGCGGACGGGTCGGCTCGCTGCCGATTCCTCAGTCCACGCTCGAGTCAGCCGTGCAGCGGCTCATGGACTCGCCCGAGAATCGCGAAAAGCTGAAGCTGCCCTCCGAGATTTCAGATTTGCGCATTCAGAACGGCGAAGTCGTGGCCAGCTACAAATGACCAGCCCATCGGCTGTCGCATGCCTGCGAATTGATCCACCAGTTGAAAGAGCACGCCAGGGGGGCGCGGGAAAGCTTGCTAGAAATGTGTAAACTTGGTCGGACCAGGCTATAATCTGCGGCTGCCGGTGTGATAGAGGCCGGGGATGAGCAAAGAGAAAGATCTGGGGATGGGCCGCGAAATTACGCGCCGGGATTTTCTGAACGGCGTGGCCATCGGCGTTGGAGGAACGCTCATCGGAGGAGGGCTTGGAACAGAGACCCTGCTTGCCGCGGCCGCTCTCGACGAATTCGCTCCGGAAAAAGCACCGGATTATTATCCTCCCGCGCGAATGGGGATGCGCGGCAATCACGACGGAACATTTACCTTTGCTCATCGCCTGCGCGACGGCGAAGGCGCGGATTCGTTCGGAGACGCGGCAACTACTGGCGAGAGCTACGACCTCGTGGTTGTTGGCGGAGGCATCAGCGGACTGGCCGCCGCCTATTTCTTCTGCAAGACCGCAGGGAAAAACGCGCGCATTCTGATTCTCGACAATCATGACGACTTTGGCGGCCACGCCAAGCGCAACGAATTTCGCGCGGGCGGCCGCATGGTGCTGAGTTACGGTGGGACGCAGTCCATTGAGAGTCCGGGAAAATATAGCGGCGTTGCGAAGGGGCTGCTTCTGGAGATCGGCGTCAAGACAGAAAGGTTTTACAAGGCCTACGACAAGAAACTTTATTCAAAAATGGGGACGGCGGCATTCTTCGACAAGGAAACGTTTGGAGAAGACCGCCTGGTAACCGGCTTGAATGCCACGCCGTGGCCGGAATTCCTGGCCAAAGCGCCGCTCTCCGATGCGGTGCGAAAAGACATCGCACGAGTCTACACGGAGAAGAAAGATTATCTGCCCGGGATGTCCGTGAAAGAGAAGATCGTCCGGCTGACGAAGATCAGTTACTCGGATTATTTGACGAAGCACTGCAAGCTGATTCCCGAAGCGCTGCCGTTCTTCCAGACGTTCACGCACGATCTTTTTTGCATCGGCATTGAATCCGTCCCGGCCATGGCCTGCTACGAAGCGGGGGACGACTACGGCTCGTTCACTTACGCCGGTTTTCAGGGTTTGGGATTGCCAGAAGGCGGCAAGGAAGAGCCCTATATTTTTCATTTCCCGGACGGGAACGCTTCGATTGCCAGGTTGCTGGTGCGATCCTTGATCCCGGCGGCGATTCCGGGATCGACGATGGAGGACGTCGTCACCGCAAAAGCGGATTACAGCAAGCTGGACGAAGCGGATGGTGCGGCGCGCATCCGGTTGAACAGCACGGTCGTCCATGTGCAGCACACGAACGCGGCGAAGGAAGTTCAAGTTGCCTACGTGCGCGGTGGAAAGCACCAGACCGTGACCGCGAAAAATTGCGTGCTAGCCTGCTACAACGCCATGATTCCTTACCTTTGTCCCGAGCTGCCGGAGAAGCAAAAAGAAGCGCTGTTGTATCTGGTAAAAATGCCGCTTGTGTATACCCATGTGGCCCTACGGAACTGGACCTCGTTTGCAAGACTGAATGTGCACCATATCGTTGCGCCCAGCGGATATCACACGTACACGGCGCTGGATTTCCCTGTGAGCCTCGGTCAGTACCGGTTTCCAGGCAACCCCGAAGATCCGGCGGTGTTGTTCATGCTGCGAACTCCGTGCAAGCCCGGGCTCCCGCAACGGGACCAAAATCGCGCCGGTCGCACAGAGCTGCTGCAGACCCCCTTTTCCAAATTCGAGAGAAACGTCCGCGACCAGTTGGGCCGCATGCTCGGTGGATCGGGATTCGAACCGGCGAAGGACATCGAGGGCATCACCGTCAATCGCTGGGCGCATGGTTACGCCTTCACACCGAATCCGCTGTTCGATTCCGACTGGAAAGAAGAGGAGAAGCCCTGGGTCATTGGCCGAAAGCCGTTCGGCAAGATTGCGATCGCAAACTCCGATGCCGGCGCCAGCGCCTATACGGATGTGGCCATCGATCAGGCCTGGCGCGCCATTTGGGAACTCTCGCACAGCTAGCAATTCACATATCGGCCAGCCCGTTCGCGGTGTGATCTCTGCCGCGAAAGCCGCCTCGAAATGAAGATGCGGCCATTCGCGGAGAATTGTGATAATGTCCCTAAGTAGACTCCCGAAGTAGAATTGCCTGAATTCCCTGAAGGGCGCGTTTTGCGTTGCCTGCACGGATTTTAGCCAATTCCAGGCTAACGCCTCGTAGTGTCTGGGAAGTGGCACTTCACCAAGATTCTGCGCTCGTGGTGCTTCGAAGAGTACAGGGAGAATCAAGATGAAGAGTTTATTTGTGGGCAATATGAGCTTCCAGACCTCAGAGAGCGAATTGCGCGAGCTGTTTGCACCGTTCGGCCAGGTAACGCGCGTTCACATGGCCATGGACCGGGAGACCGGGCGCGCGCGGGGTTTTGCATTCGTCGAAATGCCCAACGACGCGGAAGCGGCACAGGCCATGACCGCCCTCGATGGAAAAGAAGTTGGCGGGCGCAACTTGAAGGTGAATGAGGCGCGCCCGAAGGGCGAAGGCGGCCCGCCACGCGGCCCGAAGAGTTTTGGCGGCCCGGGCGGAGGCGGCGGACGCGGCAAGGGCGGCGGACGCGACCGTTTTTCGAACGAAGATTACCGTGAGTCAGCGCGCCAGCCGCGCGAACCGCGCTGGTAGTTTTCCTTTTCCATGGATGGGCTGGACGGCAGGGACCAGGGCCCTCGCCGCACTCTGCTATGAGGAGAGGCTTATGACCACGACATTCCAGAAGCGGCAGAAAGAAATGAAGCGCATCGAGAAGCGCAAGATGAAGGAAGAAAAGCGCGCGCAGCGAAAGCTGGATAAGACCAACGCCCCCGAAGTCGAACATGATCCTGCGTCCGATCCAACCATCGATTGGAATCACAGCAACGAGATAAGTTCACGCGAGTGATTTCGACGGGCCTCAGCCTCAGTCTCGCCGGCGGATTTCCTTCGCTCATCCCCCGGACGCAGAGACAGCCCTGTCTGGGTAGCGGCGCCCGAATGAAATAGCAATCCACCCCGGCTTCTGTATAATTTTCTTCCAGCAGTTGAAGCCCGATTTCCACGGAGCTTTTCGCCATTCTGGGTGAAGAGGAAAGTCATGCGGTCAGGTCGTCGAAATCTTTGCGCAATCATTCTGTTTGCCGCGGTCGCGGCTTTTTGGATGGTTGCTCCAGCCGCCGCGCATGCGGTCCTTCTGGAATCAAATCCTCCTCTGAAGAGTGCGGTATCGGGACCGGATGTTCCGGTCAAGCTCCGCTTCAATGTCCGCATCGATGCGGTACGCTCTCGCCTGACGCTGCTTCGTCCGGACGGCTCTGCGCAAGCGCTGGAAATCAGCAAGCAGACTCCCGCGGACACGATCTCGGCCGAGGCCACCGGCCTGACCGCCGGGGCATACCGCCTGCGCTGGCAAGTGCTGGCCTCTGACGGCCACATCACTCGGGGTGAGATCCCTTTCACTGTCACGCCGTCCTGATCGAGATTCATGGCTCGCTTACTTCAAGTGTTCGGCTTCCTCTCCGTCTTGTTCCGCGGCGCGACGCTGACGTTCCAGTCTCTCGCGATTGGCGGTATTACTTTTCTGATCTACGTCGTCCGCCGCGGGACAGAAGATTCGGCGGCGATTCAACAAACCTGTCTGCGTTGGATTCGGCGCTCGGCGATCGCACTGGCCGTGATGCAGTTCTCGTATGTTCTGGCGAACTCCATAATTCTGCGACAATCCGCCGACATGCCTCTTCGCGAAGTCGCTGGCGCAAATTTCGTCCTCGGTGGTGCAATCGGAATCGGTTCGGCCTTTACCGTCATGGCTCTTACTGCCGTAAGGCGCTCAACGGGCTACGTCGATCTGCTTTTTCCCGCAGCCGCCATCATCGCCTCCTCGGTCATGACCAGCCACTCCATGGCTCGCCTGGATTATCGTGCTCCGCTAGTCGCTTTCACCGCTCTGCATCAAGCGGCCACGGCCGTCTGGCTTGGCGGCCTGCCGTACCTATTGATCGCCATCCGGCGAGCGGCGGCTCCGGACTTCGCGCGCCAACTCAGCGCCAGATTTTCGCAACTCGCTCTGGTGAGCGTTGCCGTACTCGCTTCCGCGGGTTTGCTGTTGAGTTTTGCCTACGTTGGCTCATTCAAGGCCGTCTACGGAACCTCCTACGGCGCGATGGTTGCCACCAAAATGCTTCTCTTTGGCCTTCTCTTGTTTCTCGGCGCGCTCAATTTTCGGCTCGTCCGCCGTGGACCGGCCAGCTCCATTCTCGCCAGCCTGAAGCGCTTCGGTGAAGCCGAAATTGGCATCGGCATCACGGTGATTCTCACTGCCGCTTCACTCACCTCGCTCCCTCCCGCCGCGGACCTCTCTCACGACCGCGTCACCGGTCCGGAAATCTTCGCCCGCATGTCTCCACGCACGCCTAGATTCGCCAGTCCCTCTTTCCGGGAGCTTCCTGAAGACCTTTACGCCGCTCAGAAAAAAGCCTTCGAAGTCGGCTCGCTTTCGACAGAATCCTACGTTCCCGGCCAAACCGGAACACGCCCGAACACTCCAGCCGAAAAGGCCTGGTCGGAGTACAACCATCACTGGGCAGGCATTGTCGTTCTGGCGATGGGACTGCTGGCCCTGGTCGCACAAGCCGGACAAGTTTCCTGGGCGCGCCATTGGCCGCTGGCCTTCTTCGGCCTCTCGGCATTTCTATTTCTCCGCAGCGATCCGGAGACCTGGCCCCTCGGGCCCGTCGGTTTCTGGGCGACTCTCGCTGATCCCGAAGTCCTGCTGCATCGCTTTTTCGCAGTCCTCGTAATAGCGCTGGCGGTATTCGAATGGCGTGTTCAGACGGGCCGCGTGGCCTCCGGCCGCGCCAGGCTGGTCTTTCCTGTCCTCATCGCGTTTTCCGGCGCATTGCTCCTCACCCATTCTCATAGCCTAGGGAACCTCAAGGAAGAAGTCCTCGCCGAGCTTAGTCACATCCCGCTTGCGATTCTGGCCGTAACCGCGGGATGGTCGCGGTGGCTGGAACTGCGCCTTCCCTCCGAAAATCAAACGCGAAGCATCATGGCCCGCCTCTGGCCGCTCTGTATCGCCCTGATTGGCGTTGTCCTGCTGAACTATCGCGAAATGTGATTCGCTAATGGAACATATTCCCCGCAGGTGTCATCCTGAGCGAAGCGAAGGATCTCAACCGACCCATGACTGAGTTGAAATGTTGGCAAGGATTGGCTAATTCTTGCTGGAAGGCAAATTTGGTTCCGGGACGTGGACTCGAACCACGATACTCAGCTCCAAAGGCTGATGTCCTACCGATTAGACGATCCCGGAACCGGCCCAAATAGTGTAGCAGACGCCTGCAAACGCGCCCAAGCGCCGCCAGTCCACTGAATTTCAGGCCAGCTCATTTTCCGTGCCTTTCTCGGACAGCCGGTGATAACGTTTCTAAGCCGGCCTGCGTCCTACCGAGCATAGGTGGCGCGGCTCGAAACCTTTCAACAGCTTGCACGTAGAATGGACGGGGGAAACGCACGCATGAAGCGTCGGGTTATGCTCCGAGAACCGATCAGCGTAGCGCTGGAGACCCTTCGCGCTCACAAAATGCGATCCTTCCTGATGCTCCTGGGGATTATCCTGTCGGTTTCCACCCTGATCGTGGTCATTGCCCTGATCTCCGGCGTGAACCGCTACATCGCGGACCGCGTTGCCAATATGGGCTCCAATGTCTTTCTGTTGACTCGCTTTCCCATCATCACGGACGTCGATGAGTACGTGAAGGCCAATCGGCGCAACAAGAAGGTCACCTGGGACGACTTCGAATCTCTGCGCGACAATATGAAGCTGCCGCTGCGCGTAGGCGTGGAACTGCGCATTGATGGAAAAGTGCGCGCGGGCTCGCACGCCCTCAACGACACAAATATCCGCGGCGTCACCGCCAACATGTTGGACATCGACATTGTCACACCCCGGGACGGACGCTACATCTCCGAGGGCGACGACCAAAGCCGCTCCCAGGTCGCGATGATTGGCAACGACCTGGCCACCCAGCTCTTTCCGGGCGTCGACCCTATCGGCCACGAACTGTTGATCGAAGGCCGGCCCTTCCTGGTTGTGGGCATTGCGAAAACTATCGGCACGGCCCTCGGCCAATCGCAAGACAACTTTGCCTATATACCGATCCAGACCTATTTCAAGATGTATGGGACCAACGACACCATCTGGCTCAACATTCAGGCGCGCGGGGCGGAGTGGATGGAACAGACGCAAGACGAAGCGCGGGCCATGATGCGTGCGCGGCGCCACCTGTCTCCCAACGAAAAAGATAATTTCGGCATTTTCGACCAGGCCACGCTGATGGAATTGTGGAAGAATTTGACGGGCGTGATCGCTACGGCCATGGTCGGCGTCGTTTCCGTCTTCCTCGTGATCGGCGGCGTGGTCATCATGAACGTGATGCTCGCCACCGTCACGGAGCGAACACGCGAAATCGGCATTCGTAAAGCTCTCGGCGCCCGCCACAACGACATTCTCCTGCAATTCCTGGTCGAGGCAGCGGTCATGGCCGCAGTGGGCGGCGCCATTGGCGTCGGCCTGGCTTACGGAATTGCAGGCCTTGCCACCGCAACGACCTCCGTCCCCATGAATGTTCCCATTCCTGCGGTTTTGCTCGCGGAGCTGATCTCCGCCGCCGTCGGCGTTTTCTTCGGCGTTTATCCGGCGCGCCGCGCCGCAAGCCTGCAGCCTATTGAAGCCTTGCGGCAGGAATTATGAAGGCTTTGGAAATCACCATGCGCATGAACATCGGCGAGAACGCTCAGATGGCGCTGACCACTCTGCGTGAGAACAAGATGCGCTCCTTTCTTACCGTTCTCGGCGTGGTCATCGGCATCACCGCTCTTCTTTCCGTGGTCTCCATCCTGGTCGGCGTCTACGGCGACGTGAACGCCTATTTGTCCGACTACGGATCAGAAACCCTCTTCATCTTCCGCTTCGATCCCGGCATCCACTCTGGCAGGCTTACTCCCGACGAACGTGCCCGCAAGCCGCTCACCTTGGAAGACGCCGAGGCCATCGCACAATTGTGTCCCGCGGTGCGCTCGGTTACCGCGAGTGTATTTCCCCGATGGGAAGATGATGGCCCCCAGCGCGGGCCCGTCACCGCCCGGTATCTCGGCAAAGAAGTCTCGGGGATTGATTACAACGGGACACTTCCTTCCAACGAGGAGGTGTTCAATTCCAGGCCGAGAACCGGGCGGTTTTTCAGCGAGGCGGAAAACATGCACCGCGCCGACGTAGCCGTCATTGGCCCCGATATCGCAAAGACTCTCTATCCAGATATGGATCCGCTCGGAAGGCCCATACAAATCGACGGCGTGTCGTACGAAGTCATCGGCGTTCTTGAGCCGCGCAAAGGCCAGCTCGTCAAGGATCAATCAGCGGACAAAGCGGTGATGGTCCCTTATCGCACCTACCACAAACACATCCCTCAGGACGACGAAAATATGATCGGCGCCGTCGCCTACCCTGGCCGCATGTCGGAAGCCGAGGACCAGATCCGCGGCGTGTTGCGGCGCCGCAGAAACGTGCCCTACAGCAAGCCTGATAATTTTGGAATTTCCAGCGCGCAGCAGATCGCCGATCAGTTTCGTCAGATCACCGCGTCCGTGGCACTTCTGATATCTGTCATCAGTTCCATCGGGCTTCTGGTCGGCGGCGTCGGCGTGATGAACATCATGTTGATGTCCGTCACGCAGCGCACTCGCGAGATTGGCGTTCGAAAGGCCATCGGTGCGCGCCGTCGCGACGTCATCTGGCAATTCCTCACCGAAGCCGTTGTACTCACCGGCGCGGGAGGCATCATTGGCGTGTTGCTCGGCGGCGGCATCAGCCTGCTGATCAACCTGGCCGTACCCAGTCTACCGTCATCCATTCCGCTATGGGCCGTCGTGCTTGCCGTGGGCGTCTCCATGAGCGTGGGCCTCTTCTTCGGCATGTACCCCGCCATCAAGGCCGCCCACCTCGACCCCGTCGAGGCCCTCCGCTACGAATAAATCATGCCGCCTTCGGCGCCACAAGCGAACCATGAAAATGGCCAACATAGTTATGAAAATAAAGGGCTTACAGCTATTCTCTGAATAACTCATGGTTCTTCGAACCACAACGAACATGAGAGGAGTATCAAGGGTTGCGGAGAACTAAGGGTTTACGCCTCCTTTCTAAGGAATAGGTTATGGTCCTTTCAGGACCACAATCATGAAAGTAGGTGCGAGAAAACCCTAGAAATAAGAGACTTACGACCTACTTTCGAAGGAACAGCTTGTGAGCCACTCTGGGCCGCAAGGAGCGTGGATCACCTCATCGCAGGCGCACGAAAAACTGGAGCCTGTGACAGTAAACTGTTGCCCAGCGTTCTGTTCGGCGGCTAATTTAGAACTCGAGCCGAAGTGAAAGTTGCAGGTTGCGTTCGCTGCCTTTCGTCAGCACTTTCCCAAAAGTGGAGGTGGTCGGGTCGAGGCGGATATTGGTGGTGCCGCTGCAACCGCTGCTGCCGCACCAATTCGGATGGTTCCAGACGTTGTAGGCCTCAGCGCGGAACTGGACCCCTTTCCTCTCGCCAATAGGGAACGACTTGAAGAGTCCGAGGTTCCAGTTCTCGAATCCGGGCTGGTAGATGAGGTTTCGAACGCGCTGCGTGTTGAAAGTCCCGGCCGTGGGAGCGGTGAAGATCGGCGATCCATCGGGGTTAGTTGTGGCGAACCATTGGCCATTCGGCCCAAACGTGCCGATGATCCTTGGCTTGCCGTTCACAGCCCAATACTGACCGTTGGCGCCGCACCCAAAGTTGGAGTCCAAGCCCACTCCTGCGATACCACTTGCTTTGATAGCGGTGTAGTCAGTCGCGACTGCAACGCTGCAAGGTAAGCCGGTTTGGAACTGCGAGATGCCGCTGATTTGCCATCCCCCCAGCAGCTTGCCGCTCACCGTTGAGTGGTTTTTGAAGAATGGCAATTCGTAGAGATAATTGATGGCCAAGATGTGACGGGCGTCAAACTCGGAAGGCCCCCAGAGCATGCTCACGTCGTAAGTGTCGGGAACGACGTCGCGCTGATTCGAGCCGTTGTCCATGCTCTTTGACAGCGTGTACGCCACGCCAAACATCAGCCCGCCTGACAAGCGGCGGTTCCAGGACACCTGGAGCGAGTTGTACATGGAATTGGCCACGTTATCGGTTTCCCGAATAGAGCCGAAGCCCAGATAGGGCCGATGGGCATTGATGTTGTCACCAGGGTGCGCCGCCATAACAGCTGTGGTCGGCTGGTTGATGTCGGCCTCTCGTTGCAAGTGCAAACCGCGCCGGGCAACGTACCCCACACTCAGGAGCGACTTCCAGAATATCTCGCGCTCGACGGTGACATTCCACGCCCATGCTTCTGGGGGCTTAAAGGCTCTGCTTTGCGCTGTTACCACCAGTGGAACGTTGGCAGCGCCGCCGCCTCCGGGGTTGTCAACCAAGCCCAGAGAAACACTGGCGTTGGGTTGGAATGGCGGATTTCCGCCGAGGAAAATCGAGTCGCTCACTCCCAAGCGTGTGAGGAAGCGGCCTCCGCCAGCCCGAACGACGGTTTTGTTGTTGAGTTGATAGGCGATCCCCAGGCGCGGCTGGATTTCGCCCCACTGGATGTCCGAGTAATGATTGGGAACCCCGCGGAACAACCGACTGAAATCGAATTGACTTGGATCGGCCTCGGGAACGCGGCCTTTTGCGGAGGAGGGAAAGCCACTTCCGGGGATGACCATACCGTTGTACGTATCTGCTCCCGTGCCGGCGATAAGACCGGTCTTGGGGTCAATCGTGCCAACGACAAGGCCAGTAGTGGGATCGATCGTCACGGCCTTGCCGGGATCGTAAAAGCGAGGATCGAAGACGATCATGTTTCCCCACATGGCGTGATAGGGAACGATTACTGAGTAACGCAAGCCGTAGTTGACGGTCAGTTTTTGTCTGACCTTCCAGGAATCCTGCGCGAAACCCTCCCACATGTTGGAGCGGAAGATGGTGTAGGCGCGGTGGCCGATTTCGGAATAGGTGTCGAACAGCCCCAGAGCAGCATTGGCGGACGCGACTCCGGTCCCACCGGTTCGGCCATCGGTAAACAGGAATTGTCCATTCTGGTTATTCGTGCAAGTCGGGCAAGCTTGCACATTGATCTCGTCATTATCGTTCTCGCCGGAGCGCTCGAATAATGCGCCAAACTTAAAAGTGTGATTGCCCTTGATCCAGGTGAAGCTATCGGAGAGATCGTAGATGGGGCCCGAGGAGTGCGAAGGATACGGTCCGCCGCTCAACCCGGAGAAGTTGGTCATATTCACCGTTGGAATGCGGTTTGGAAGCAGCTTCCCGGCCGGAAATATGTACGGGTAGTTGAGGCCGACGGTGGTGCGGTCAAGAAAATGAACTGGATCGACGGGGATGTGTACGATGTCCAGGCTGGCGGTTGCCAAAATCTCATTCACTTTCGTTGGGCTGATGGTCCACACATAGTCGATGGAGTTGGTCTGGTTGGGGCGATCAAAGTACTTTGGTGTTTCGTTGGTGCCGCCGTCGAGCGGCTGGTACTCCCAAAAGGTGAAGTACACGCGGCGAAAACGCAAGCGCTGCTTCTCACTAACGTTGATGTCCACAGCCATTGTGTCCTTGCGCTGGTACTGCGGGTGCTGCGCCGTGAAAAACCAGTTTTGGTTGCCGTTGATGGGCGTGGTGAGATTGGGCGCTGGGTAGGCCTTCAAAATACCAAGTCCGTTTGCGCTCAGTCGCGCTACCGGAATGATGTTGGGACAGCCGGCTGCGTTCGAGCAAGCGGGATTGTAGTTGGGATCCGCGGAGTTCGCTGACGCAACAAATTGCTGCCCGGTATTCGGATCCGTGATGACCACGGGGATCTTATTGCCTGCTGAATCTTTGCGCGTCACAAATGGATTGTTCGGGTCCAGCAATTCGCTGAAGTCGCCGGTGCGCATCTTTAGCGTCGGAACTGTCGTCGTCGAGTTCGTGTCGGTGAAGATGTACCTCACCCATTCCTCTCCCCAGTACCAGAAGACTTTCGTTTTGTCCGTATTGAAGTGGTTGGGAATGTAAAACGGGCCGCCGATGTTGTATCCGAACTGGTTGTAGTGAATCGGAGCCGTGACGCCCGTGGTTGCCGGAACCGTATTGCGCTGCCACGTGTTTGCATTGAAGGCCGTATTCCGGACGTATTCGTAGGCGGCGCCGTGGAATTGCTGCGAACCGCTCTTGGAGATGATGCGAATCTGTCCGCCTGACGACCGGCCGTATTCCGGGGCGTAATCGGCGGTGAGGATCTGAATTTCCTGCGTGGAGTCCACGTCCGCAGCGCCAATGCTGGTGCCGTTGGAACGAGTACGAACGGCGGGAGCGCCATCATAGGTAATCAGGCTCTCGGGAGTGCGCGCGCCATTGATGTTCGAGGGGCCCTGGGTGAAATTGAAGCTAAGGTTCGCAAGGCTGCCGCCGCGAGTGCCGGGCACCAGGTTTGCCATGAAGATAGGGTTGCGGCCATTGAGCTCCAGAGAGTCAATCTGCTCCCGCGTGACGTCCTTTTGCACGGAGGCTGATTCCGTCTGCAGTAAGACCGCCGATGCCGAAACCTCGACCGTTTGACTGGCGGCTCCCACGGTCAGTGTCACGTCAATAACCAGATCAGCGCTCGGATCAAGTTTGTTGTTCGAAGTCTCGTATCTTTGGAAACCAGCGGCCTCGGCGATCATGGTGTAGAAACCGGGTGGAACGTTGGTAATAACGTAATAGCCGGATTCGTTTGTGGTTGTCTGGCGTTCGACGCCGCTCTTGTTTTGGACGGTGATCTTAGCGTTCGCAATCGTTGCGCCCGACGGATCCTTAATGAAACCTGATATCCTGCCGAGGTCCGACTGCGCGAGCAGCAGTCCCGAACCTGTCAGAGTCATGAAAAACACCAGGGCAACCTTACAGCATGCGTTCTTCATGGTGAACTCCTTGTGTTGAATTAGAACTTGTCTTTTTGCCTTCC